>OIWL01003117.1_pt1 | contig 12050 bp, 9 predicted proteins | sample 1587561 | NCBI WGS metagenome assembly OIWL01 (sample SAMEA3888903, study PRJEB22519) | human gut metagenome | biome: human gut; feature: human-associated habitat; material: faeces | place: Denmark | collected 2010 | reverse complement strand
AGCGATTGCCGCATGGTCGGTTCCCGGCTGCCACAGTGCTTCGTATCCCTGCATCCTCTTGAAACGGATCAGGATATCCTGCATAGTCTCATCCAGTGCATGGCCCATATGCAGCTGTCCGGTTACATTGGGCGGCGGCATTACGATTGTGAAAGGTTTTTTGTCCGGATTTACTTTTGCATGGAAGTATCCGTTGTCCATCCATTTTTTGTACAGACGATCCTCAATACCCTTGGGATCATAAGTCTTTGCAAGTTCTTTGCTCATGTTTTCCTCCTGAATCTTTCTTGGGATCAAGCTGTCTTTTTCGGCAGCTCTTTCTGATTATGGGAGCTTTAAAGCGCTCCTGTTTTCTGCAAGAAAAAACACGCCCTCCACACCAAAGCTAACAACTCCTGTGCGAAGGGCGATCATTCTCGCGGTACCACCTTCATTATCCGGGAAAAATATCTTATCTACTGTTCCCGTCTATCTCTTGTCCCTTAACGCGGGGTACGTGAAAACCTACGCAGCAACTTCTGTGTCTGTTCTACACTTCTGCCTTCAGTCTCCCGGCTCCTAAGCTACCTTCTGCAGTCTTCCATCTGAAAATGCCTTCCAGCCTGCGCTCCTTCTGCGTCCGTGCATTTCTCTCTGTCAGCGTATTCCTGCATACTCCTCTTATTCAACGCCTTTACCATGTTCCTACTATAATGAAATTTTCTTTTTTTGTCAAGACGGAGGCCTGCATTTCCAGGGATTTCACATATTTCCCTGTATGCAGGCCTTCTTCTCATTTCCGTATTTTTATTCTACGCTCTTCAGTGACTCTACCATATCGATCTTTTTCAGCTTAAAATGCATCACCATATTTACAAACATGGAGAATCCAAAGGTAATGATCCCACTGTAAACAAAGCTTATTGACTTGATATTTCTTCCAAACATCACCGCATCTACCTCAACGGTTGTGATCACATACCGGTGGAGGAAGATTCCGAACACTGCGCCTGCCAGAATCCCTATGAAGGACAGCAGGATATTTTCCCGGAATACATACTGGGAAACCTCGCCATCATAAAATCCCAAGACCTTCAATGTTGCAAGCTCTCTCTGACGCTCTGTGATATTGATGTTGTTCAGATTATACAGTACCACAAATGCCAGCATTCCGGCAGAAATAATCAGGACCCAGATCACCGCTCCGAGGGAGCCCAGCATTCGCTCAACCTGACCTGCTGTGCTGCTTGTATAGCTGATACTCAAAGCCGCCGGATATTTCAGGACCTCATTTCCAATAGTTTCCAGATCACTGCCTGCATCTTCCTTCATGGTATATACTGTGCTTGAATACTCCGGTTTCTCTCCGAATGTTTTTTCGTAGCAGGATGGGGTCATGTAAACGTAATGTCCCATATAGTTCTCCGTAACAGCAGTGATCTTCACCTTATACTTCCTGTTGTCTTTCTCCAGTGTGATCTCGTCTCCTGCCTTCACGCCCATAAGAGAAGCCGTTTTTTCACAGATCACCGCTCCGTCATCGGTAAGCTCATACTGCTCATGGGATTTTCGATCCCGCAGGGTAACATCCTCTTTGAAGTTTTCCAGATTTTCCGGAACATACACATAAACACTGACATTTCCCTTTTCTTTCGGTGCCGTCATCTTGGTAAGCTGCACGCGGGTATAGTGGTCGATTTCGCTGTTTCCATCCAGGAATTTCAGAAGATCCCTTTCCTGGCTGTCTGTGGCATCCTCATCATTGATCACCATGGCATCGTAATGCTGGATCTGATCATACTGAAGAATCGCAATATCCATAATGGAGTCATAAAGTCCGAATCCTACAAGCATCAGTCCCATGCTTCCTGCAATTCCGAAAATGGTCATAAAAAGACGTTTCTTATAACGGAAAAGATTTCGCATGGACGATTTCCAGGAAAAGCTCAGATGCTTCCATATAAAGCCGATCCGCTCAATAAGGATCCGTTTTCCTTCTTTCGGTGCAGGCGGCCGCATCAGGGATGCCGGTGTCTCTGCCAGAGTCTTTACGCAGGAAAAAAGTGTTGCACCCATAGTACAGATCACTGCTGCTCCGGAAGCGATCAGTGCATAGCTCATCTCATAATCCAGTTGCATGTAATCACCGATATTCCAGTACATGATCCCGTAGGCCTGGATAATGATAAACGGAAAAACCTTTTCTCCAAAAAGTACTCCTACGATACTTCCGCCTACTGTAGCCAGGAATGCATAGCTGAGATACTTGGATGCAATGGCTGCTTTTCCGTAGCCCAGCGCCTTCATGGTTCCGATCTGGGTTCGCTGCTCCTCCACCATTCGTGTCATCGTGGTAAGACTGATCAGCGCCGCCACCAGGAAAAATATCATTGGGAAAACCTTTCCGATGTTTTTCAGCCGCTCTGCGTTATCACCAAAATCCGAGTATTCCGGAAGGTCATTGCGATCTGTGATGATCCACTCCGGTGTTTCAATATCATCTACCTCTTTCTGGGCATCATCGATCTTCTGCTGGGCTTCCGCAATTTTGTCATCGGCTTCTTTTTTGCCGTCCTGATATTCTTTCTTTCCATCGGAAAGCTTCTTTTTTGCGTCCTCCAGATCTTTTTTTGCATCTTTTAATTTTTGTTCGTTTTCCCGGATCTCTTTTTCACCATCCAGAAGCTTCTGTTCACTTGCATCCAGTTCAGCCTGACTGCTGGTAAGCTTTTCCGTATTTGCCTGGATCTCTGCCTGGCCTGCATTTAACTGTGCCTGCTTTTCCTCCAGCTGCTGCTGCCCGGAGCTAAGCTGGGCTCTGGCTGAATCCAGCTGGCTCTGGCCGTCATCCAGAGTTGCCTGGTTTGCCGTAATTTCTTCTTTTGCCGCTGAAAGCTCTGTTTTCTTTGCCTCCAGCTCTTTCTTTCCTTTGTCCAGTTCTTCCTGGCCTGCGTTCAGCTGCGCCTCTGTCCCGAAAAGTGTCTCTTCCTGCTCTTCGATCTGACTGAAGCCCTCATTGATCTGACTGAGGCTGCTTTCCAGTTCAGCCCGGGTCTGAGCCAACTCTGATTTTTTCGCTGTAAGCTCTGACTGCGCCTCGTCGATCTGTGCCTGACCGGCATTTATCTGTTCTTCCATTGCACTGATCTGGCCATTTAATGTCTGGATCTGCGTGGAAAGCTCCGCCAGCTCTTCCTCAGTTTTTCCTTCTTCCGCACCGGCATCATACTGCGCCTGCAGTTCCGCCGCCTGACTGCTTAATGCCTCTTTCTGGCTGGTCAGTTCATCCAGCTGTGCCTGCTGCCCGGAAAGAGCTTCTTCACTGGAACTGATCTGAGTTTCGCCCTCGGAAACCTGTGCAAGTCCTGCCTCACACTGTTCTTTCTGACTGGTAAGAGTTGCCTTTGTTTCTTTGATCGTATTCTTTCCAGCTTCCAGCTGTTCCCTTCCGCTGTCAAGCTCAGCCTGTTTGCTTTCCAGCGTTTCCTCCGCTTCCCTGATCTGAGCCTCACCGTCACTTAACTGCTGTTTTGCGGCATTTAGCTGTTCGTATCCGGCAGTCAGCTCTGACTGCTTCTCATTTATCTGTGCCTCGGAGTCGGCAAGCTGGGATCTGGCAGAATTTAACTGGGACAGACCGTCTTCCACCTGCTGTTTTGCGCTGTTAAGCTGAGACCATCCATCTGCGATCTGCTGCCTGCCGTCAGCAAGCTGCTGTTTTCCATCGGTCAGCTCCTTTTTTGCATCACTGAGCTGCTGTTTTCCATCTTCGTACTCTTTTTTTCCATCGTCATACTCTTTCTGTCCATCGTCCAGCTTTTTCTTCGCATCACTGAGCTTTTCTTCTGATTCCTTCTTTCCGTCCTCAAGCTCTTTTCTGGCATCATTCAGTTTTTCATTGGCTTCTGCGACGATCTCATCGTAGCGCAGACTGCACTGTTCTTTTTCGATGCCTTCCACACGCTTCTGTATTTTCCTGATAAGATTGTCGTAAGCATCGGTATAGCTGATCACATCCCCAGATTCATGAACCATAATATAGATCTGGGTAAAAGCTTCCTGTTCAAAATCCTCAGGAAGAATGTATCCGAAGCCGCTGACCTCACCCGATCCAAGAGTCGTATTTCCTCTGTTAAATGAAATATAAAGAGGGCTGCTTCCGATTCCCACAACTGTATAGGTTGTTTTTTTCAAAAGCTCACTGTCTCCATCCTCACTGACAGATATGGTATCCCCGATTTTATACCCCCGATTCTTTGCAAATGGCTTGTCCAGAAAAATCTCGCCGCTTTTTTCCGGTATCCTTCCTTCATCTGCTGTAAGCAGATTAAAATTGCTGCTGATAGATTCCAGATGAAGAACCTTCCTGGCATCGTCCTCTCCACTCATAACATCCGTAGAGTAGCTGCCCTCAGCCAGTTCCACACCGTCAATATCCGATACCGCTTTTACATCACGCTGAGTCAGTCCCAGGGTTCCCTGGATCTTCAGATCCATCAGCTTTGCTGCTTCATAATAAGCATCTCCGGAATATCTCATATCCGGAGAAGACGCCTGGATCCCGGAAAAAAATGCAACACCCAGTGCCACGATCAGAAAGATCGAGATAAAACGTGCTTTACTTTTCCGGATCTCCATCCAGAAATCTTTGTGTAATGCCTTCATTCCGTCACCTACCATTCAATCTCTTCCACTGGTGTGGGATGTGCATTTTCAGTCATCCTGGAAACCTTGCCGTTTTTGATCTTGATCACACGGTCGGCCATAGGTGTCAATGCAGAGTTATGAGTAATGACAATAACCGTCATGCCCCGTTCCCTGCAGGTATCCTGAAGGAGCTTCAGGATTGCCTTGCCGGTCTGATAATCCAACGCTCCTGTAGGTTCATCACAGAGCAGAAGCTTTGGATTCTTCGCCAGCGCTCTGGCTATGGAAACTCTCTGCTGCTCACCGCCGGATAACTGTGCCGGAAAATTGGTCAGTCTCTCCCTCAGCCCTACTTCCTCCAGAACTGTCCTAGCATCCAGAGGATCCTTACAGATCTGAAGAGCAAGCTCCACATTCTCCAATGCAGTCAGATTTGGCACCAGATTATAAAACTGGAATACAAATCCAATATCCTCCCGTCGGTATCCGGTCAGCTGCCGGTCTGTATATTTTGCAATATTTTTTCCATCGATCCAGACATTGCCGGATGTGGCCTTATCCATTCCGCCCAGGATATTCAGCACCGTTGTCTTTCCGGCACCGCTTGGTCCTACCACAACCACAAATTCTCCTTTTTTTATCCGGAAGCTGATCTCATCCACAGCTATGATCTTCACTTCTTTTGAGCCATAGATTTTGGATACATTCTCCAGCTTCACATATTCTTCCGTATGCTCCATTTCCACCCCTCCTCTTTACTCTCTATATGATTTCAGGGGGCTTTTATCTGCCCCCTTTTAATTCTCTCACTCACGTATCACAGCTGTAGAAAAATGTTTTCGGCTGTGATCGAATATTATCAATAACTATATTTATAAGTATATCGGTTCTTAATTCAAAATGCAATTTCTACTTATATTTTACAAAGATTTTTCATTCCTGCGCATTTGTATTTTACATTTCTTTTCTATAATACAGACAAATAAAGGAAATCAATATTATAGCTGACTGTTGCTGACAACAGCAGAAGTATAATTCCAGCAAAACAGGAGGAATGGATTATGTATAAAGTACTGTGGAATCACTTAGATCAAAATTTAAAAAAGGCCCCTGCGCCAGCTGTTTTTCTTGCACTTTTGACAGCTGGATGGAGTGCAGCCGGAATTCTTGCAGGATTACTTGTTTGTCTGGAACTTCAGACAGAACTGATGGTGAAGCTGACTGTGATCTTATGTGCCGGTGGATACGCCGGACTGATTCCCGGTTTCTTCGGTGGGATCTTTTATCTTTACCGAATGGATCTTCGGAAACCTTCTGCGGATCCTGTAGCTGATCTGGCAGCTGAAGCGGAAAAAGCTTCTGCCGATCCTACTTCATTGATCTATTTTCACAATAATTGACAAAAAAGCAGAACTCTGCCTGGTTGTGCAGGGTTCTGCTTTTTTTATTGAATATGTGTATTAAGTTTGATTACTTTCTTATGGAATCCGCAAGCTTTTTTGCTTCTGCTGTCAGTTCTCTTATTTTGTCAAATTCTCCTGCCTTCACAAGATCTCCTTTTACCATCCAGCTTCCGCCGCAGCAGAGGATTTTGTCACAGGAAAGATAGTCCTCAAGGTTTTTCGCATTGATCCCACCGGTAGGCATAAAACGGATTCCTGTATAAGGAGCTGCCATAGCCTTGATCATTGAAATTCCGCCTGCCGGTTCTGCCGGGAAAAATTTAACTATCTTAAGTCCTCTTTTCACTGCCTGTGCAACCTCTGACGGTGTGATACATCCCGGGAAAACAGGAATTTCTTTTTCCAGGCAGTAATCTACGATCTCAGGATCAAAGCCCGGGCTTACGATAAATTTTGCTCCGGCGCCAACAGCCGCATCTACCTGTTCTGTTGTAAGCACTGTACCTGCTCCCACAAGCATTTCCGGGAACTGCTCTGCCATGAGACGGATAGACTCTTCTGCTGCTTCTGTACGGAATGTCACCTCCGCACATGGAAGGCCGCCCTCAACCAGAGCCTTTGCCAGCGGTACTGCATCCTTTGTATCTTCCAGCACTACAACCGGAACCACACCAAATTTCTGAAATTTTTCTGCTATCTCTTTCATCTGAATTTCCCTTCCTATTTATCTTTTTATATCAAAGTTCATTTCCATCACATGTCTGATCATAGATACATCATCGGTAATGTTTCCATCACCATGGATCGTATGCTTCACGGCACTGGCTGCAACACCGAAATTCACGGTATCTTCCGGTGTATACTCATTCATAAGACCATAGATGATTCCGCTTACAAATGCATCTCCGCCACCGACACGATCAAGGATATGGAAAGTCAGACGCTTGCTTTCGTATGTCTTTCCGTTTAACCAGAGATACGCCATAAGACTGTTTTCACTGCAGCTATGTGCAAAACGGACATGTCTTGCAATGCATTTTATATTCGGATATCTGTCCGCAAATGCCCGGAACACTTTTTCCTGCTGTTCAAAATCCGGCTGAAACGGGATTCCATCCTTTACATCCCCTGCACTGTGGTCTTCTTCATTTTTCCAGATATGGTACGGCTCGATTCCGAAAAGGACATTTACATATGGAAGACAAAGTGTACAGAAATCTCTGGCCTCTTCCCAGGTCCACAGCGTACTTCTGAAATTTCCGTCAAAGCTTACGGTCATGTTCATTTCTTTTGCTGCCTTCAGGCAGTTTAAGATCAGATCCCTGCATTTTGTTCCAAGAGCAGGTGTAATTCCGCTCAGATGCAGCCATGTATATCCTTCCAGCATTTTTTTCACATCTGTTTTGCTGAAATCATACTCGGAAAAAGCGCTGTGTTTTCTGTCGTAAACTACCTTGCTGGGGCGGATCCCGTAGCCGGTCTCCAGATAATAGGTTCCAAGACGGTGTGTCGGAGTTTCTTCCGCTGTGGAATAAACCACACTGTCACAGTTCACATCATTGCTTCTCATCATACGTACAGAACTTTTTCCAAGACTGTTGTCCGGAACTACCGTAAAAAACGAAGCATCTATTCCAAGATTTGCCAGGGAAAGGGCTACATTCGCCTCGCTTCCCCCGTATCTTGCCTCAAAGGTTGTTGCTGTTCTGATTTTTTCATAATCCGGCGGTGTCAGACGCAGCATGATCTCGCCGAGAGTAATAAATTTATGTTTCATGATCAATACTCCAGATAGGCTCCCTTCATTGGGCTTGCAGCATGCTCACTGAAAAGTCTCAGCACGCCTTTTTTGTATTTTGGTTCTCTTGGCTTCCAGTTTTTGCGTCTCTCGGCAAGGATCTGGTCGATCTCTTCCATGGACTTTCTTTCGCCTGCGATTCCGATGATGTTCAGCTTTCTTTCCATAACGTCGATCTCAATAAGGTCGCCTTCCTCAACAAGTGCGATTGGGCCACCGTCAACAGCCTCAGGGCTGCAATGTCCGATAACAGGGCCTGTAGATGCTCCGGAAAAACGTCCATCTGTGATCAGTGCGATGCTCTTTCCAAGCTCTTTGTCACTGCTGATCGCCTCAGATGTGTAGAACATCTCGGGCATTCCGCTTCCCTTTGGTCCCTCGTAACGGATGAATACTGCATCACCTTTCTGGACCTTATGCTTCAGAACTGCATCCAGACACTCCTCTTCACTGTCGAACGGTCTTGCACGGAGAACGGATTTAAACATTTCCTTCGGGCATGCGGTGTGCTTGATCACAGCACCCTCAGGTGCAAGGTTTCCACGAAGAACTGCGATACTTCCGTCGGTTCCGATTGCCTTGTCATATGGACGGATGATATCTTCCTTTGTAAGGCTTACGTTGTAGCGTTTGTTAAATTCCATAAGCCATTTGTCGCATTTCTCATAAAATCCGTTGTTCTTCAGCTCCTCAAGGTTTTCTCCGAGAGTCTTTCCTGTAACTGTCATCACATCCAGATGGAGATGTTCCTTGATCTCCTCCATGATCGCCGGTACACCACCTGCATAATAGAAGCACTCAGCAGGCCAGCGTCCTGCAGGACGTACATCCAGAAGATATCTTGCATTTCTGTGCAGTCTGTCAAAGGTATCACCTGTAATCTCAATTCCAAACTCATGTGCGATCGCCGGAATGTGAAGCAGACAGTTTGTACTTCCGGAGATTGCAGCGTGTACAAGGATCGCATTCTCAAAGCTGTCCATAGTTACGATATCAGAAGGACGCATATTTTCCATCTGTGCGATTCTTACTGCCTGTCTTCCTGCCTCTCTTGCGAAAGCAAGAAGATCCGGGCTTGTTGACGGCATCAGAGCTGTACCAGGAAGTGTAAGTCCAAGTGCCTCTGCCATGATCTGCATTGTTGAAGCTGTTCCGATAAAGGAGCAGGCTCCACAGCTTGGGCAGGCATTACATTTTGCCCAGTCAAGCTTCTCTTCGTCGATCTCTCCACGCTCAAACTTTGCACTGTACATTCCCAGCTGCTCAAGGGTCAGCATCTCAGGTCCCGCATTCATGGTTCCGCCCGGAACAAATACGGAAGGGATATTTACTCTTGCAAGTCCGATCAGATTTCCCGGTACACCCTTGTCACAGCTTGAAAGATATACACCGGCATCAAATGGTGTTGCATTTGCATGGATCTCGATCATGTTTGCGATCATTTCACGGCTTGCCAGGCTGTAGTTGATTCCGTCTGTTCCCTGGCTTTCACCATCGCAGATATCGGTACAGTTATAGCGTGCACCAAAACCACCTTCTTCTGCGATTCCTTTACGAACTTCTTCCACAAGGATGTTCAGGTGTCCGCTTCCCGGATGGCTGTCACCATAAGTGCTTTCCACCATGACCTGAACCTTTCCCAGATCTTCTTTTTTCCATCCTGTTCCAAGGCGCAGCGGATCAAGCTCCGGTGCAAGATTTCTCATTTCCTGACTTACTAACTTCATGATTTTTTCCTCCATTTCCTATTCTCTGATCAGATTCAGATTTTCCAGCTTTTCTCTAAGTTCCTTTACATCCTCTTCTTCTGCTCCGATTTCCACATTATTAAATGTAGGAAGGCTGAATACTCCCAGCATGGACTTTGCATCTACGATATATCTTCCGCAGATCAGTTCCACATCCTTCCGGCAGCCGGATGCAGCCTGTACAAGATGCTTTGCATCATACATGTCTCTTAAATAAACCGGTATCTTTATCATTACGCTCTGCCTCCTATGCAAAAATTGAAATAACAAAGCCTACAACAAGTGCTGTAACACCGATCAGTGTTTCCATGATCGTCCAGGATTTTAATGTCGTTTTTTCGTCAATCTCAAGGAAAGTACTTACCAGCCAGAATCCGGCATCATTTACATGACTCAGTGCAGTTGCACCACCGCAGATCGCACAGCACATAGCAGCTCTGTAAAGCATGCTTGTATCCATTACTGCCGGCATAGTCGCCATGATTCCTGATGCCATGGTCATTGCCACAATGGAGCTTCCTACAGATGCCCTTACCAGAATTGCGATCAGAAACGCGATCAGGATCAGCGGAAGACCGCTTTTTTCCAAGGCCGGTCCGATAATATTTCCAAGGCCGGAATCCTGAAGCATCCATCGGATCACTCCGCCGCTGGCGATGACCAGAAGGATCATTCCAACCGGTCTCAGTGAATGATCCAGTATTTTCTTTAACTGTGCACCGGTAAAGCCACGACGGATTCCAAGAAAATACATTGCTGCAAGCGTTGCGATAGTCAGTGCCAGAAACGGTTTTCCGATAAATCCGAGAAAACTCTGTATTCTTGCCGGAATTGGCATGTATTTAGATACAGTACTGAGAAGGATCAGAACAAGCGGGATCAGTATCACGCCAAGCACCAGACCAAATGGCGGCAACTCTTTTCCATCATCTTTGATCTCTTCCACATTGGCCGGAAGTTCAGTGAAAATTTTGTTTCCAACCAGATTTCCCCAGATAATTCCTGAAACCAGCATACAGATCAGTGCAGTTGGAACTCCAACCATGATCATAGTTCCCAGGTTTACGCCAAGTGCATTGGCAACCAGTACAGATCCCGCAGAAGGCGGTACAAAAGCATATCCGCTGGCAAGACCTGAAAGAAGTGGGATTGCATAATACAGTGTGGATTTTTTTGTCTGCTTTGCAACACTGAATACCAGTGGGATCAGTACTACAACACCTGCTTCAAAAAATACGGTTGTACCGATCACCAGTCCGGTAAGTCCCAATGCCCATCCGGCTTTTTTCTGACCGAATTTGTCGATCAGTGTTTCCGCTATTCTCTGAGCGCCTCCGCTCACTTCCAGTATTCCGCCGAACATGGAACCCAGTCCTACCAGAAGTGCGATTCCCTGTAATGTCTTTCCAACACCTTTTTCTACTGTGTCTGCGATCATTTCCAGTGGCATTCCGGCACCTGCACCGATGATGATCGCTGAAATCATCATTGACAGAACCGGATGTAGTTTAAATTTGATGATCAGCACCAGCAGGATCACAATTCCCACTGCCGCAGCAAGCATCAATCTCATTGGATCTGCTGTAAATGTTGTTTCTTCCATTTTTTCTGCTTTTGCCTCCTTAATTCATCCGATGTTTTACTTTTCGTTAAATACATCTGACCTTTCTGTTGTTTTTTCTTTTGAATTGTGCTGATTTTCTTTGTTTTCGTTTCAATTCATCTGATGTATTTATAATATATTCATTCTTGCAAAAACGCAATACGGTAATTTTATCTAAATTATCGTATTATTTTTTGTACATTTTGTCGTTTTGACATTATAGTTTAAAGGAATTATTATAGATATAAGGAAAATATAAAAAGAAATAACGAATAGAAATGGAGAAACTCATATGATGATTTCGTCATCAGAAGAAAAAAGTCTTCCGCAAAAATTATCGGAAGACATCATCGCATTTATTTTAAAGGAAAATCTGCAGCCTGGAGACAAGCTGCCTAATGAAACGGTTCTGTCCGAACGTCTGAATGCCGGAAGAAGCTCTGTCCGCGAGGCAATGAAGCTTCTTGCTTCCAGAAATATCGTGACGATCCGTCAGGGATCCGGAACCTATATCGCATCATCTCCGGGAATGGTGGAGGATCCGCTGGGATTAACCTTTATCGGCAACAAGCAGAAGCTGATCCATGACCTTCTTGAAGTCCGTTTTCTGCTTGAACCCTCTATTGCAGCAATGGCTGCCACCCGCGCCAATAAAAAAGATATAAAAAAAATCACCACACTTTGTGATGAGGTTGAAGCATTATTAAAAAAACATGTGGATCATACCCAGAAAGACATTGAATTTCATACAGCGATCGCGCTGAGTAGCAAAAATGTTGTTGTTCCGCGGCTGATTCCCGTAATTAACAGCTCTATTCCATTATTTGTCGAATCAACCAGTGGTGCTCTACACGAAGAAACAATTGAAACAC
>OIWL01003111.1_pt1 | contig 12076 bp, 9 predicted proteins | sample 1587561 | NCBI WGS metagenome assembly OIWL01 (sample SAMEA3888903, study PRJEB22519) | human gut metagenome | biome: human gut; feature: human-associated habitat; material: faeces | place: Denmark | collected 2010 | reverse complement strand
GCTTCGTACAGTTTGTCCATGTTCGTCATTTGGGTGTCCTCCTGTAAGTCGTATTGTAGAATCCTCTCAGGCGCTTGCGCGCCAGCTCCCCCGAGGGGGGAGCTTTTTCTCTTGAGGGCAACTGTTTCTTTTCGTGATATGCAAACTGCTTTCCGTACTCTCTGAAGCTCCCCCCTCGGGGAACTTCAGAGAGGGTTTCGTTTTTTACTCCTCAGCCTGATAGGTGATCTTACCGGCCTTGATGGTGGCAAACACCTTGCCGTAGAGCTGTGCACCGTCAAAGGGGGTGTTGTGGCTCTTGGAGTGCAGCTTTTCCTTTTCCACCGTATAGGGGGTGTCCAGATCCACCAGCACAAAGTCGGCATCGAAGCCCGGCTCCAGCTGACCCTTGGCAAGACCCAGGATCTCGGCGGGGCGGGTGCTCATCAGGTGCACCAGCAGCTCCAGCGGCAGACCCTCCTGCTTGCACAGCTTAGTGTAGCACACGCCGAAGGCGGTCTCGCTGCCCACCATACCGGCCATGCCCTTCAGCTTATCTTCCTCAGAGTGAGGTGCGTGGTCGGTGGCAATGGCGTCCACGATGCCGGTACGGATGCCCTCCACCAGCGCCTCCACATCGTCGGCGGTGCGGATGGGCGGGTTGACCCGGTAGTCGCAGGTGTCGTTGGTGAACCACAGGTGGTGGGGGGTCACCTCACAGGTGACGGGTGCGCCCCGCAGCTTTGCCATGCGGATGGCGTCCAGCGCACCCCGGGTGGACACATGGCACATGTGCAGCCGGGTCTGGTAGTACTCGCTCAGCCAGCAGTTGCGCACCGTCTCGATATCCTCGGCCAGACGGTAGTCCCACGGGCTGATCTCCATATCCTCAGCGTGGCTCATGACCGTGATGTCCTTCTGGGTGCAGATGGCAAAAGCCCGTGCCATGGTGGCGTTGTCCTGCACGCCGTGGCCGTCCTCAGTAATGAACTTCACGCTGGCGGGCAGGGTCTTGAGGTGGTCGATGCTCACGCCATCAAAGTTCTCGGTGATGGAGACGGTCTGGTTTGCATCGCACAGCCCCACCTCGGCAGCTTTCTGCTCCACCATCATGGCCTGTGCGGCAGAGGAGCAGACGGGCTTGGTGTTGGGCATCAGGTTTACAAAGGTGTAGCCGCCGGCGGCAGCGGCGCGGCTGCCGGTCTCGATGTCCTCCTTGTACTCAAAGCCCGGGGTGCGCCAGTGGCAGTGCAGATCCACAAATGCGGGCAGCACAGTCAGCCCACCGGCATCCACCACCGTCTCGTTCTCGGCGGCAAGGGCGGAAAGATCCTGCCCTACGGCAGCGATTTTGCCATCCTTTACATAGATCTCGAGCGGCCGTCCCTCGGTGTTCACAGCGTTTGTCAGCAGCATCGCGGTTCCCTCCTGTAATGATATTTTTGTGTGTCAGGCGCCCGAAAACGGGCAAAAAAAAACTTTTCCCCGCAAAGGGAAAAGCTCATTGCGCAAAAAAAGGAAACAACGAAGCCACGGCAAAACCGGACGCGAACTGCTTGTTCAGTTTCGGGTTCTGGGCGCTGCACAGCATGGTGTTTCTCCTTTTCTTGATGGTTGCGTTTTCATTCGTATTATTTTATCATAGAACCGCAAAATGTGTCAATGGCTGTGCGCAAAAACAGGTGCTAAAAGGTTTCTGGTATCTCTCGCCGAATTTTGGACACTCTACCCAAAACCCGAGTCACGCGGCAAAATAACTGCCATTTTGTTCCACAATCCCTAGTGCAGCACTGTACTTTCGTCTCCTGCTGTGCTATTATAATACGGTAAAAGGGAGAGCCCCGCCGCGTGGGCGGGTGTTTATGGGAAAGAGAGGTTTTCCGCATGGGTTTACTTGAGGACGCGCGGAACATCCAGCGCAAGGACCCCGCCGCACGCAGCGTGCTGGAGGTAATGCTGCTGTACCCGGGATTCCACATTCTGGTGTACCACCGCATTGCGCACTGGCTGTACCAGCACAAGCACTTTTTTCTGGCACGATGGGTCAGCCAGCATGGCCGCCACCGCACCGGCATCGAGATCCACCCGGGTGCCACCATCGGCAAGTGTCTGTTTATCGACCACGGCATGGGCATCGTGTTCGGCGAGACCTGCGAGATCGGGGATAACTGCACCATCTACCACGGGGTAACGCTGGGCGGTACCGGCAAGGATACCGGCAAACGCCACCCCACCTTGGGCAACAACGTGCTTATCGGCGCGGGCACCAAGGTGCTGGGCCCGGTGTTCATCGGGGATAACGCCCGCATCGGTGCGGGCAGCGTGGTGCTGCGCAACCTGCCCGCTAACTGCACCGCCGTGGGCGTACCCGCCGAGGTAGTGCGTATCAACAACAAGGCGGTGAACCCCGCCGACGATCTGGACCAGCAGGATCTGCCGGACATCGTCTCGCAGCGGCTCACCGATCTGGACCGCCGCCTGAGCCAGCTGGAAAAGGCCGCGCAGGGCGATATCCCGCCCACTGCCGCACAGATCGCCGCCCGGCAGCGGAAATAAAAGATTTCTTTGAAAAAAAGAGGAGACAGGCTTCCCGGAAAGGTCGCCTGTCTCTTTTTTTGTTGTCAGCTGCGGTTATAACACCGGCTCACCGTTTTCTTTATTGCAATACATCCGGGCATCGGCCTGCCGGATGGCCTCGGTCAAGGGCTGCACATTGCACACGCCGCCAATGCTTACCGAAAGCCGGAGCTCCGGGTGGCTGGGCACCCGCGCTGCCTGCACAGCGTTCTGCACTCGTCGGATGACGCTTTCTACGCCGTCAGGGCAGTTCTGGGGCATCAGCAGCAGAAATTCATCGCCGCCATAGCGGATCAGGATATCAGTCTGACGCAGACAGCTCTGCATGGCTGCGGCCACGGTCTGCAATGCTTCGTCTCCCACCAGATGTCCAAAGCTGTCGTTGACCGACTTGAACTGGTTCACATCGATCATCGCCACACCGCCGTGCATCTCGCCCCCGGCAAGGAACTTATCAAAATAGCGGCGGGTGTAGGCTCCGGTCAGGGGGTCTACGAAGGCGCTGCGCTCCATGCCGTTGCAGCGGTCCAGCAGCAGCCGGTGGCCGCCCATATCCAGCCAGCGGCCATCCGTCAGCCGGGTGACCAGTTCCAGCATACAGCCCCTGCCGCCTACCTCGATATACTTGGAAATGACAAAATAGGCTTCCTCGTCCTTGAACTCGATCTTATTCAGGATGGTCTTGCGGGCATAGGCCTTGGCGGAAATGCAGTTTTCGCACCGGGTATCCTTGTTCCATACCATGTGGCAATTGCCGGGCTTTTCGGTCAGGATGCCGTCACTGTCCAGCGCAAGCACCTTGCGGTGCTCCGGGTCTACCAGACGCACCACATCAAAGATGCCCTGCAGCCGCCGTAGGAACCGGGCGGGATCTTCCTCCGGGTCGATGGCGGTCAGCAGCTCTGCCTGATGCTCCACGCGGTGCTGTTCATCGGTGAGGTGCCCCAGCACGTTCACGCAGCGGCGCACCCCGGCACCGCTCCAGATGGTATGCAGCGCCATCCGGTGCAGGTGCGGCTTCCCATCTCGCTGCACCATGACCGGCAGCACCACGTCCGGCGCTTCCGGCGTGGCGCGGCTGATGGCCTTGGAAAGCTTGCGCCGATCCTGCTCGTTCAAAAAGCCAAGTCCCTTGCCCTGCGCAAAATCGGTTACCGTTTTTTGCTGCAAGGGCTCGGCATGGTAGTCATACACGGTCACGCTGCCAGCCAGCAGGTCGTAGTCGAACCGGATGCCGCCGCACTGGGCGGCGTAGAAATCCGTGCGTTCCTTTTCCTGCTCCAGCAGCAGCTGGGAGTGGTTCTCCCGGGGCAGCGCCTCCCGGTGCAAAATCTCCTCGGAAAGGCGGTGGGTCTCCTGCCGGAAGCCCCTGTCCCACTCCGAGCGGGTCAGCTCGGTGCGCAGCTGTTCCGAGGACTCTCGCAGGCAGTCCAGCAGCAGCGGGTTGAACGCGCCGCACTCGCCGTTCAGGATCATGCGCAGCGCGGTGTCGTGGTCGTAGGCGTGCTTATAGCAGCGCTCGCTGGTCAGGGCGTCGTACACGTCCGCCAGTGCCACCACCTGCGCCGCAATGGGAATCTCATCCCCTTTCAGCCGGTCGGGGTAGCCATTGCCGTCCCAGCGCTCGTGGTGCCAGCGACAGATGGCGTGCGCCACCTGCAAAAGCGGCTCGTCCCGCGCAATCGCCTGTCCCAGATCCTGCAACATCTGTGCGCCCGCCACGGTATGGTTCTTGATAATGGCAAACTCCTCGGCAGTCAGGCGGCCGGGCTTGTTCAGGATCTCCTCCGGGATGACGATCTTGCCGATATCATGCAGCGCCGAAGCGGTGCTGATGAGGGCGATATCGCTTTCGTCCAGCTGATAACGATCAGTCTTTTGCACCAGCTGATGCAAAAGCAGGTCGGTCAGGGTGCGGATGTGCAGGACATGCAGCCCGCTTTCGCTGTTGCGGAACTCCACCACATGGCTCAGGATGCTGATCATCAGCACGCTGTTGTGCTCTTTTTCGTACACCTGATCGGTAACAAGGCGGGTGAGCCGCTTTTGCTTGGCGTACAGCATGAGGATATTCTTCACCCGGCGCAGGATCATAATCCGCTCGAAGGGGCGGCGGATATAGTCTGCCACACCCAGATCATAGGCACGCTCAATGTTGGCGGTATCCTCTGCCGCCGAAATGACGATGACCGGGATCTCGTCCAGCCATGTGTGATACTTCATCACCCGCAGCACGTCAAAGCCATCCATGCCCGGCATCATCAGGTCCAGCAGCAGCAGGGAGATATCCGTGCGCTGCCGCATCAGTTCCACTGCCGCTGCGCCATCCTCCGCCTCCAGATAGTCATAGCCATCGCCCAGTATCTCCTTGAGCAGGGCACGGTTGATCTCGGAATCATCCGCGATCAGGATCTTCGGTTTCTCGTTCATGGCCATGTTTCTCCTTTTGCGGCGCATCCATCTGCTCCGGCTTTGTTCCGGGTACGCTGCTTGCACTGACCGGATACAGCGGGCTTTCCCCGGCATCCGCTTTTTTTACATTCATTTATACTTTACTGGATTTTACAGCAAAATGCAAGGCTGCGTGCAACATTTCTGCCTTTTCCGGTATTTTCTGCAAACGTTTTCATTCCCGGTTGTATAAATGCAATCCAATTTTTACAGTACCCTTTGCAAACGTTGTTCGAAAGCAAGCCGTTTGTCGTTACAGCCCTTCCTGTGAAAATGCGGTTGCCGCGCTCCGCAGAGCGCGGCAACCGCGAAATATAAACCTTATTTCCGCTGATGATGCGCAGAGCAAAGCGGAGCGCATTTCAAATCGTCCCACGCAGAAAGAAAAAGGACTGCTGCGCAAAACACGCAGCAGTCCTTTTAAGATTCATTCTTGGGGCATCATGGCATCGAACCAGCCCATCAGCTCCGCAGCCATCTGTTCCAGCCGGGTCTCCGGCTGCCATGCAGGCTGTGCAGGCTCCGGGGGCAGTGCCTGTTCCGGGGCGCAGAGGCTTTCTTCCGTTTCCGGTGCAGGCTGTTCCGGTGCAGCCTCGCACTGCGGCACAGCCTCGGGGGCTGTATCCGGCTGCGCAGGTGTTTCCGGGGCGGTCTGCTGCATGGCGGCAAGAGCAGCCTCGGCTCTGCGGCAGGCGGCTTCGGCCTTTTCTGCCCGGGCATTGGCCTGTTCCAGCTGCTCCCACGCCTGCTCACAGGCGGCTTCCAGCTCTGCATTATCGTGCTTGAGGGCAAGCAGGGTGCGCTCAAAGGCGAACATCCGGGTCTGATACCGGCGCACCTCGGCGCGTGCCGCAGCCAGCTTGCGGCTCAGCTGCTCTGCCTGTGCCCGGGCGCTTTCCGCCTGTGCTGCGGCAGATGCCTGTACAGCGGCCTGCCGGGCAAATTGTCCGCGCAGGGCACCGGTCTCCCGCTCTGTCTGCACCATGATGCCCTCCCATGCACACCTTGCACGGGGCTTTCGCTGACCGCATGGGCGCAGCTGCCAGCCCCATTGTAGCCTGTAATTACTTCCGCTTGTTCAGAATAGCCAGCAGCTCGTCGTAGTAACGATTGTCGCTGCTTTCCTCTTCCACGGCCTTCTTTTCAGCCGGAGCAGCAGCCGGGGCGGCATTGGATGCCGGGGCTGCGCTTGCGCCGGTATCGCTGCTGAACACCGCAGACGGCACAGACTGTGCACCGCCCATGGCGTTGTTGATGCTGTTGCGCAGGTCGCTGGCGCTCTTGTTGTCAAAGCCGGTGGCCACAACGGTCACGCGCATCTCGTCGGACAGGTTCTCATCAAAGGCAGTACCCCAGATGATGTTTGCATCGGGATGTGCGCTCTGGGTGATGAGGCCTGCGGCGGTCTCCACATCCTCCAGACCGATGTCCGGGCTGGAAGTGATGTTGATGATAACGCCGTGCGCACCGGCAATGCTGGTCTCCAGCAGCGGGCTGGAGATAGCAGCCTTGGCGGCGTTCTCGGCCTTGCCTGCACCCTTGGCGCTGCCCACGCCCATGTGGGCGTAGCCGGCATCCTTCATGATGGAGCGCACGTCGGCGAAGTCCAGGTTGATGAAGGCGGGCACGTTGATCAGGGCAGAGATGGACTCAACGCCCTGACGCAGCACGTTATCGGCGGCCTGGAAGGCATTCATCAGGGTGATCTTTTCCTGACTGATCATCTTCAGGCGCTCGTTGGGGATGACGATCAGGCTGTCAACGTGCATCAGCAGGTTGGCAATGCCCTGCTCGGCCAGACCCATCTTGCGCTTGCCCTCAAAGGAGAAGGGCTTGGTAACGATGCCAACGGTCAGGATGCCCAGATCGTGTGCCACCTCGGCCACAACGGGTGCCGCACCGGTGCCGGTGCCGCCGCCCATACCGGCAGTGATAAAGACCATCTGGGAGCCCTTGAGGGCATTGGCGATCTCGTCCTTGCTTTCTTCAGCGGCGCGCTGGCCGATCTCCGGGTCTGCACCCGCACCGCGACCCTTGGTCAGCTTGGAACCCAGCTGCACCTTGACCGAGGCATGGTTCTTAGCCAGTGCCTGCTGGTCAGTATTCATTGCGATGAACTCCACGCCCTGCAGGCCATCGCTCACCATGCGGTTCACGGCGTTGCCGCCGCCGCCGCCCACACCGATCACCTTGATCGTCGTAACGTTTTCGTCCAGTTCTTCATCGAGCATCAATGCCATAACTTTGTCCTCCATCGGATTTTTATGTGGAACTGCGCAAATGCCGCACAGAAATTATCATACGATATTTATATAACTGTATCGTATCATTTTTTTGCTCCGATTGCAAGACAAAATTGCTTTTTCGTGGGTGTTTTTTTCACAACCCCACTCCGGGCGGGTATTTCCTGCCAAATCTGTGCGCCCAGCCCCGCCAAAAGCCGGTCAAGGTCTGCATATCCGCGCCGGACAAACTCCACCCCGCCAAGGCGGCTGCTGCCCCGGGCAGCCAGCGCCGCAAGCGCCAGCGCCGCCCCGCCCCGCAGGTCCGGTGCAGTCAGCTTTGCCCCGCGCAGCGTCCCGCCCGGCTGCACATACAACGTGCGCTCTGCCACCCGGACGTTCGCACCCAGCGCCGCAAAGCCCTCGGCACAGGCAAAACGATTTTCAAACACCCTGTCCTGCAGGCGGCTTTCCCCCTGTGCGTAGAGCATCACCGCCGCCAGCAGCGGGGCGGCGTCCGTGGCAAGGCCCGGGTAGGGTGCTGTGTGCACGTTTCCCGCGCCACGCAGTGCCCCGAACCGCGAAATGGCGGCAGCATCGCGTGCCCGCTCTACGGTGCAGCCCATTTGTTCCAGAATTTCCAGCAGCGGGGCATACAGCCCGGGTGCGCAGCCCGCCAGTTCTACCCTGCCGCCCGCCGCTGCTGCCGCGCAAGCCAGCGTAGAGGCGATGATGCGGTCTGCCACCGGCATGAAGGTGCAGCCCGCAAGGCAGCGCCTTCCCTGCACCCGGATGGTGTCGGTGCCCGCCCCCTCCACGCAGCCGCCGCAGGCGTTGAGGAAGGCGGCAAGATCCGCGATCTCCGGCTCTTTTGCAGCGCCATGCAGCACGGTCTGTCCCTGCGCCGTGGCGGCGGCCAGCAGCAGCGTCTCGGTAGCGCCCACGCTGGGGAAACTAAGACAAATTTCTGCGCCCCGCAGCCCCGCCGGGGCGTACAGCGTAAGCTGTCCGGGCGCTGCGGGCAGCTGCCGCACGCCCATCTGCGCCAGCCCCTGCAAATGCAGGTCGATGGGTCTTGCCCCGATACGGCAGCCCCCGGGCAGTACAGTGCTCACCCGCCCAAGCCGCGCCAGCAGCGGCGCACAGAACAGGATGGATGCCCGCATCCGGCCTGCGGCCTCCGGTGCAAGGTCGGTGCGCATAGGCTGTCCCTGCACCGCCAGTTCTGCGCCCTGCCAGCCTGCCGTGCAGCCCACGCCCCGCAGCAGGGCAAGACAGTCCTCTACGTCCGTCAGGCGCGGCACATTTTGCAGCCGCACCGGCCCGCTGCACAGCAGCGAAGCTGCCAGCAGCGGCAGCACACTGTTTTTGGCCGCAGGCACTTCCACCCTGCCCTGCAAAGGCCGCCCGCCCGTAATGATCCAATCCCCAGCCATGCCAAGACCCCCGTTCTGCAAAAGATACCCCATGGTATGCAAAACGAGGGTCTTTGGTCAACAAAACGCACGGAAACGGCTTTCCCGCCGTCTGCGGGATTTGTCCGGTCATTTGTCCGCTTTTTTCCGCATTTCCGCGCCGGTTTTGTCCCGCTGCGGCAGGAAATATCGCCTTTTATCAGCTTTCGCCCCGGGACACCGAAAGCACGATGCCCATCTCGCCCAGAAGCATCATCAGGCTGGTGCCGCCGGAGGAGAAAAAGGGCAGGCTGATGCCGGTGTTTGGGATGGTGTTGGTGACCACCGCGATGTTCAGCACCGCCTGCAGCGCCACCTGCACCACAAAGCCCACCACCAGCAGTGCCCCGAAACGGTCCGGTGCATAGGCCGCCAGTGTGATGCCCCGCCACAGCAGCGCGCTGAACAGCAGAATGACCGCACACGCGCCCAGAAAGCCCAGTTCCTCGCAGAGGATGGAAAAGATGAAGTCGTTCTGCGGCTCAGGCACGAACAGATGCTTCTGGCGGCTGTTGCCCAGTCCCAGTCCTGCCGCCCCGCCAGAGCCGATGGCGTACAGGCTCTGGATGGTCTGGTGTCCGTCCCCCAGCGGGTCGGCAAAGGGGTCGAGCCATGAGTTGAGACGATCGGCGGCGTAGGGCACCAGCTCCGGCATGAGCACGATGGCCGTGCCGATGGCGGCAGCGCCGCCCGCCCCCGCCAGCATGAACCACCGCAGCCCGGTGCCGCCCACGAACATGAGCACCGCGCCGATACTCAAGATCAGCACCGTGCCGGAAAGGTGGGGTTCCAGCAGCATGAGCACTGCCACCACCCCCAGCACCAGCGCAAAGGGTACTACCCCCACCGCAAAGCTGCCCATGCGGTCGTGGTTCAGGGCGATGATATGGGCAAATACCAGCACCACCGCAAATTTGGCGATCTCGCTGGGCTGTAATGTGCCCAGCCCCGGCAGCACCAGCCAGCGCTTACAGCCGTTATACTCCGGCATGAACAGCACCGTCGTCAGCAGCACCAGCGAGAGCGCCAGCAGCGGCCACGCTAGCTTGTGATAGATGTGGTAGTCCACCCGGCTGGCCATCCACATCGCCGCCAGACCCATGGCGGCGTACAGCAGCTGCGGCCGCACATAGGCAAAGGCGTCCTGCCGCCGGTACAGTGCCACCGCGCTGCTGGCGCTGCACAGCATCACCAGCCCAAAGGCTACCAGCGTGAGCACCAGCACCAGAAAGGGCAGGTCCATGGGCGGCAGCGGCCGCAGCAGCCCTTTGCGGGCAGCAGTTCTGTGCAATCCCGGTCACCTCCGTTTCTGTTATTGTACGCGGGTGCGGGGGCGGTTAGTCATACACGCTGCTGCCGGGCGCATAAACTGCCCGCAAAGGGGGTGCTGCCATGCGCGGCTCAAAACCCACGGACGCCCTGCGCACTTTACCGGAGCGGGCGTTCCGTCTGCGGGCGCGGCTCATTGCGGTGGGGCTGTGCGCCATCTGCTTTGCAGGGCTCATCGGGCGACTGTTCTGGCTGCAATTATGCACCGGCGGCTGGTACACCCAGCGGGCGCTGGGACAGCAGCTGCGGGACACCGTTGTGCCCGCTGACCGGGGCAAAATATACAGCGCCGATGGTGCGCTGCTTGCTGCCAACAGCAGCTGCTGGACCCTGCGCGCCAGCCCCCGGGAGATGCCGGAGGAGAAGCTTGCCCTTGCCGCCAAAGGGCTTGCGGAGATACTGGAATTGGACGAGGCAAAACTGCTGGAAAAGTTCAACGACCGGCGCTCCAACGACTGCCTTTTGCGCTACCGGGTGGAGCGGGAAATTGCTGATGCAGTGCGGGATTTCTGCGCGGCGAACGGCATTACCGGCGTGCGCATCAATCAGGACTCCAAGCGCTGGTACCCACAGGGGGAGCTGCTGGCCTCGGTGCTGGGGTTTACCAATGTGGACAACGCCGGGGTCAGCGGGCTGGAGCTGAAATATAACGACACCCTTACCGGGCAGAATGGGGTGGTGCTGACTGCGGTGAATGCTTGGGGCTACACGCTGGCGCAGAGCTACGAGACGGAACTTACGCCCGTGGAGGGCAGCGGGCTGCGGCTGACCATCGATGCAAATATTCAACATTACCTTGAAAATGCGTTGAATTATGCGGTGCAGGAGCACCATGTAGCTGCCCGCAGCGTGGGCATCGTGATGGATGTAAACACCGGGGCAGTGCTGGCCATGGCCACCACCCCGGCCTACGACCCCAACCAGCCCCGGGTGATCGCCGACAAGGCCGCGCGCGCCACCGTGGACGCTCTTTCCGGTAAAGAGCGCGCCGCCGCCCTGCAGCTGGCACAGCAGACCCAGTGGCGCAACAAGGCGGTAAGCGACTTATACGAGCCGGGCAGTGTGTTCAAACTCATCACCTGTGCGGCAGCGCTGGATGCCGGTGCCATCACCCGGCACTCCACCTTTTACTGCGGAGACTCCATCTCGGTGGCAGGCACGCGGTTCCACTGCGCCAACCACAAACGCCACGGCAGCCAGACCGTGACACAGGCGCTGGAAAACTCCTGCAATCAGAGCTTCATCCAGATCGGGGCGCGGCTGGGCAAGCAGGCTTTCTGCGATTATTTTGCCGCCTTTGGCCTGCGGGAGCCCACCGGCATCGACCTGCCCGCCGAGCCGAAAAAGAGCCTGTACTACACCGCCGACCGCATGGGGCCGGTAGAGCTGGCGTCCTGTGCCTTCGGGCAGAGCAGCAAAATTTCCTATCTGGAAATGGCTGCTGCCGTCTGTGCGGTGGTAAACGGCGGGCGTCTGATGCAGCCGTATCTGGTATCGGACATCCTAGCGCCGGACGGCAGCGTTTTGCAGCACAACCAACCGGTCTGCAAGCGGCAGGTGATCCAGCCCGCCACCTCCGCCGCCATGCGGGAGATGATGGAGGCGGTGGTGCTGTACGGCGGCGGACGCAACGCACAGATCGCGGGCTACCGGGTGGGCGGCAAAAGCGGCACCAGCCAGAAGCTGGACAGCGCCGACGAGAAAGCCCGCATCGCCAGCTTTGTGGCGGTAGCGCCCATTGATGATCCGCAGTTTTTGTGTCTGGTCTGTCTGGATGAGCCACACAGCTGGACCACCGCCGGCGGCAGTCTTTCAGCACCGGTCTGCGCCGAGGTGCTGGAGCAGACGCTGGTGTACAAGGGCGTCCCCCGGGCAGCGGACACCGGCAGCGCAGACGCGCAAGCCGCTGCCCTGCCCGCTGATGGAGACAGCTTTGATGGGGCGTGATGATTTGGAATGCGCGCCGCGTTCGCTTTGCGCATAAACAGCGGAAGAATGATTTTTAATTTGCAATTCTGGAAAATCTGCGGATTTTCCAGAATTGCCTTTTCACGGGAGGGGTCG
>OIWL01003101.1_pt1 | contig 12116 bp, 9 predicted proteins | sample 1587561 | NCBI WGS metagenome assembly OIWL01 (sample SAMEA3888903, study PRJEB22519) | human gut metagenome | biome: human gut; feature: human-associated habitat; material: faeces | place: Denmark | collected 2010 | reverse complement strand
GATGATACTGTACTACCCGGAGCTACTATTCAATGTGATGGGAAAACAGGGATTACAAATGCGTCAGGGGAAGCGGTATTGGTAATAGGCAGTAAAAAAACTCATGAGTACACCGTATCTAAAAATGGATATTTCAATGTGACAGGCAGCGTCACAGTTAGCTTAACAACTATCACAGTCAATGCTGCCATGACGCTTGATATTGAATCTTTTAAACCGGTAGAGAATGGAAATATACAGATGATGGCTGCAAGGAAAAGTATTTCCCTTTATATTACCTCAGATACTACTGATTATATTATTTCATGGGGAGATGGAATGGAAGACAATGCATCTGCAACAGGGAAACAAACCTATGAACACACCTATGATAATTCAGATTTTCATCAAATAGAGATAAGAAATAGCAGTAATGTGACGTATGCAGCAGAAAAGGGTCAATACGACCTTGTTGCCTATTGGAGTATTGGGAATAGTGCCGTTAAAGGACTTTCTTTTACGCGTCATTCCAGTCTCCGATATATTGGTCTTATTCTTAAGAATGATACCGATCGGACAGATTTTTCAAGTATATTCGATCAAACAAATATTGTTTCTATTCCGAAAGGGTTGCTAGACAACTGCATTGAGGCTAAATATTTAGGACGTGCATTTGCATTGTCAAAAATTTCCTATATTCCACAAGGTTTGTTTGATCATTGTCCTAAAGCTATAACATTTAGCTATGCATTTGAGGGTACAAAGATTACTTCAATTCCTGAAGATCTGTTTAAATATAATATAGCAGCTAAAGAATTTGTATCCTGCTTTAATAAAACTTTGGTCACTTCAATTCCCGAACGGTTATTTTATTATTGTCCCAATGCAACTCGTTTCGGAGCATCAGATTATCAAGAAAGACCCTATGGGTGCTTTTCATATTGCCCGATAGATTCGGTACCTGAAAATCTTTTTATCAACAATCCAAATGCCTACGGATTTGACGGTTGTTTTGCATATACTAATTTAAAAACAATACCTATTGGACTTTTCTCAAATACTGAGGCTTCAGGTGTAACTCAATGCTTCCGCAATTCACAAATAGAAGTACTCCCGTCTGGACTGCTTGACGAACAAACGATAGGAAGCATGGAGCTTTTCTGTTATAGTTGTGCATCATTAAAGAAAGCCACGTTACCAGCAAATGCTCTTAATTTAGGAAATAAAGCATTCTCCAATTGTTCTTCTATGCAATATATCATCGCAACAACAGCAACACCTCCAACTATTACGGTAAATACGTTTAGTTCGACTAACAACTGTCCGTTCTATGTCCCTGACGAGTCTATAGACATTTATAAGACAGCAACTAACTGGACTGCATTAGCAGACAGAATCAAACCTATGAGCCAATTTGCAACCGATTTCCCTAATGAGGAGGTATAATATGAAAATAGACGAATTAAACAACAACCATATCACTGCGGAAGAAGGCAAAGTACTCCGCAGAATTTCCGACAGCCAGCTGTTCGGGAATGAAATCTATCTCGGATACACCTACTATCTGTCAGGTGAGAAACTAGAAGAACCGCTTTTGGAACTCCTTGAACACTATGAAGAGATAGATGATCCAGCTGAGGAAGAAACGATCCTCATCGATGAAGATACACCGCTGGAGGATACAAATATTGAAGAAGCGATAACCATAGAGGATGAACCAAAACCTGATATAGAACAAAAAAAGAGAATCACCGTAGCTGACTACCATAAACTAGAAAAGCAGGTGGCACTCTTAACTCAAATGATAGGAGGAACAGAATGGCAGGATTAATAAACACTGGTATTTGGGGATTTATCTCCTCCGCTAAAGCAACAGGGAAGAAGATACTGAATGCTGCCGGTGAAGAAGTAGATGAATGGGTAAGTACATTCGTATCAGGTGTCTCCGGCTGGCTGATTGACAAGCTCGGCAATGCTGAGTTTAAATCTGTATTTGTACGCGAGAAATTCATCACGAACGAATTTGTATACAACCGCATCCGGGTGACAGAAGATGAAGAAATAGTCACAAGCAGTATCAAGATCGCATCTTACTTCGATAACGGAGACGGGATATTCACAGTCTATCCGGATTTGAGAGAAGCGGACAATAACCCGCTTGCCGACAGTGACCTGTTGATAGGGTATTATCATAATCCCGGCAACACCGGCATAATTTACTCGGTTCAGCAGTTTACTGCCATCTCTGATCCGGGCAGCGATCAGTCTATTCTCCTTGAAGCTGAAGGTGACAGCATCCCTTACCAGCACATGATCATTGCACGTGTCGGAAATCTCATCGATGCAGAACGTCAATCATTCATCCGTATCTCATCAAGGACAAACTGCCAGTATTTTTATGACGGTATCGACAGCTGGGCAGCTTATTCAGACCCCGAACACGTTAGGTGCGTTCTCGGTCATGCGGATATCGGTCTGATTCCTGCTTGGGCAAAAGAAGCTGCAGGAAGTGTAAAACGGTGGTTTGGTTTGATCGCTGATGGAGTGATCATTCGTGGTACATTCATCCTGCACAATGACAAGACAATCGAAGACGAGTTGAACGGTCGTGAGATTCAGATAAGAGGTGATTTCGAGATTCGGGAAGATGGGATCACCGGCAAATGGCAAGAAGTCATCAAGTACGCGAAGGAAGCTTCTGATTCTGCCAGCTCTGCTGCCGGGTCAGCTACCACCGCAGGTGAACATGTAACCAAAATCGAAGAGCTATCTTCTGAGTTTAATGTCAATTATGAGAAGTTGTCTGCTGACTTTACCCATAAGGTTAATACCGAGACGACGAATGCCCTCGGTGCTATTACATCAGCAACGGAAGAAGCAACCGGTACGCTTCAGCTCACAGCCAAGGACTTTGTACTCGCCTTTACCAATCTGGTAGATACCAAAACAGAAGAGGCAACCGATGCGATCTCCGAAGCTAAAAAGAGTGCAGAGTCATCATTAACCATGACTGCCGAACAGCTTGATCTACAATTCAAGAAAACAGTAGAAGAAAAAACAGAAGAAGCGACCGGAGCGATCACTGATAAAAAAGAATCTGCTGAATCAGACATTCAGGCTTCAGCGGAAGAACTAACAGCTACTTTCAATAAGAATGCAGAGGAAAAGGTAAAGGAAGCCGACGGAGCAATCACGACATCTAAGAATGCTGCTAAATCGGAAGTAGAACTCACCGCTAAGAACTTGACCGCAACCTTTGAGGAGAATGTTCAGAAGAAAACGATATCAGCAAAAGGGGAGATTGACGCGACAACAGAAAGCCGCAAATCTGAACTTAACTTGACTGCTGAAAGGTTGACCAGCAAGTTCGAGGAAGCTGTCACCGATGCTGAAGGTGATATCATTAAAGAAATCGGTACGCAGGTCACTCAAAACGCAAAAGAGTGGAAAGTTGAAATCATGGGTGAAGACAAGGACGGTAATCCCAACACGATACTTGCTGCTATCAATGCCGATGAATCAGGAATCAAGATCGAAGGAGAACGAGTCCAGATTAGCGGCCAACTTTTAGTTGAAGCCATCATGACCACCGGTATAAACATAGACAACAAATTCATTGTATCGGTAGAGAATGGGAAAGCGAAAGTCACTATGAAAGGTGAAATCTATGCTGATAGCGGAACATTCTCCGGATTCTTAAAAATACCATTTAAAACTTTTAAAGAAGGAGCTATCCCAAATGCTGCTACCGGAGAATATACCGTATCTGACTATTTCAATCTTGAAGCAAAAGGGGAAGATACAGCTACTCGTCTAACTCTCAATTTACCTACTGATGAAAAGTATATTGGTACGGTCCTTACCGTCTATGATAATCCTGTAAAAACAAGAATAGCCCCTATCGTCGAGATTAAAGGAAGGATGTATCACCCTTTAAATGTCGATGTTTACGGACTAAAATTAGTAACAAAAATAGAAACAGGTAAAGGAGGAGTAATACAGTTTATCGGAGTTAGTCGCTACGATGGATGCGTATGGTATGTTATTACTGACAGTCTGGGAGAAAGTACCAGGACATAAATAATACATTATTAATCACTAAAAACAAAACTTATGAAAAAGGTATTTTATGAATCATGGATCGCAAAGTATCTGCTTGGATGCACTTCTATTAAAAGAAAAACCGCCTGCTCATCACGAGTTAGCGGCTGACAAACACAAACAAAACAAACATTAAGGGAAATATTCCCTTACAGAATTGGTGCAAAGGTAATATTAATAATTAAAAGAAAAAATCAAATGAACAACATCGACTCAATTATCATTCATTGTTCTGCTACTAAAGCCGGGCAAGATTTTAAAGCAAAAGACATCGATCGTATGCATCGTGCACGTGGATTCAATCAAATCGGATATCATTTTGTGATAGATTTAGACGGTACCATTGAAGAAGGTAGACCTCTCTCAATAGAGGGAGCACACTGCAACACAAAAGGATCATCCGGTTTATCATACAATAAACACAGCATTGGAATTTGTTATATCGGAGGTCTTGATGTGAACGGGCAACCAGCCGATACTCGTACCGATGCTCAAAAACAATCCATGCGTGATCTCGTAATGAGACTCAAACAGGAATATCCCATTGCTGAAGTTCTCGGCCATCGAGACACATCTCCGGATCTGAATGATAACGGGATTGTAGAACCGAGCGAATGGATCAAAATGTGTCCCTGCTTTGATGCTGCCACGGAGTTTGGATATTCTCCCACAGTCCTGATTCGTCCATAAATCTTTGAAATAAAGAAATCCAATAGTGAGGAAATAGAAAATAATGGGGGAATATAAAGCCCCCAGCCAGTTAGTAGTATCTCACCACGTACTAACAAAATGCGACACGCCGCACAGCTGGGGGCTAAAGACCTCTGCTGCGACGTATCGCATTTGTTTTTACGTGGTGAGGTCACAAAGATAGCTAAATAAAAAAGACAATGAACAAATACTATAAAATTTTGGGCAAAATACTTGATTCAGGGAAGTTACAAGCCAACAAAAAAGGTAATATCAAATATCTCCTGAATGAACAATTACATTTAACTCCTATAGACCTACTTGACATTTTTGAAGGTCACAATATTGCACGAAAAAAACTGAAGAATGAACTTCAGTTGTTCATGCAAGGAGAAAGAAGTGTTGAGAAATACCGGAATGCCGGGATTAATTGGTGGGACTATTGTGGCTCTATCCTAGTGAATAGTTACCCAACTTATTTCGAGAAACTTCCGCCTCTCATCGACAAAATCAACAGAGAGAAAAGGAATAGCAAGAACTATGTACTATTCCTGGGTGCAACTGATGTAGAAAGCAACCAGGCACCATGCCTGAGCTTAGTGCAGTTTCAAATAGATGAAGGAGAATTAGTTCTCTCCGCTTACCAACGTAGTTCTGATGCCAGCCTCGGCTTACCTGCAGATATTTATCACTTATATTTAATGTCAAGACAGATAGATCTGCCATTAAAGTCAATAGCGCTCACGCTTGCAAATGTGCACATCTACGAGAACAACATTGAGAATACTCATAATCTAATCGCAGGAAATGAGAATGTGAAATTTGAGCTAAACGTATAGACATACCTTTAAAATCGTGCGGGCGCATCATTTTTGTACACATTCGTACAAAAATTGTACGCCCGCTATTTTCTAGTAATCAATAAGATAGACACATTCCGTACGAAAGTACAATTTAAAAGGCAAAACTGTTGAAGCACTGTACTCCTTCTTGTTTACTCTCATTCAACACATGAGCATATACTAATGTCTCCTTCAGATCCGAATGCCCAAGGATCTCCTTCAAAGAAGCGATATCCTTAGTCTTACGCAAAAAAATGGTTGCAAAGGTATGCCTACCTACTTTATGCGTTATGTGCTTTTCTATACCGGCAATGACAGCAATCTCTTTTAGATACCGATTCATCGTCTGATCAGCGCACAGTTTCTCAAAGACAGGCCCTTTCTTCCTGGTACCAACAATGTTCTTTAATAGTTGTCTCAACGGTTCTGATACTGGGACCTGAATTGGCATCGGCTTTCTCTTCTTCAATTTCATCCGGAAATAAGTGAAAGTAGTATCAGTGAACTGCTCTAAAGTTAGTTCTTTGGCATCCCCTATATGCAAAGAACTAAAGCATAAGAACAAGAACAGCTCAAGGGTTTTGTGATATTTATATTCTAGATCTCCGGAAGTATATAACTCCATCAATGTTTGCAATTCGTGTTCATACAGATATTCTCCTGAAGGAAGCCCTTTCTTTATTGCCCATTTTTTAAAAGGATTTTCATCCATATATCCCGCATTGAAAGCAGCCAGAACATATTTTTTGATTGTGGCCATGTTTTTATTCGCCGTGTTTTGGTTGTTCTCCAACTCATTCATTAAATGGAAGAAGTATTCGTCAAGCCACTCACTTGTTATATCATCAAAATAAAGGTTAGGATTATACTCCTTCAATTTCTTTATTACTGATAAATTAGTCTTGTAGGTAGAATCTTCAAGTTTTAGAGACTCCTTCCTCTGATAGTCCGTCACAAAGTCAAAGAAAGTGTTATAATCAGTCGGACGATGATATGCTTTAAGAAAAGAGTCCCTGGTAAGTTTCCTGTCACGGAGGCGATACTTTACAAAAACATTGTTTACTCTGGCTAGAATAGTTTCTATAATCAAGTTCTTATCTTTTGCCAACTTGTCTCCTGCCCCAACACATTTCTTCTTATCGTTCCAGTCTTTGATGTCAACTGAAACTTTCGTAGAAAAGTTCACCTTTTCACGATTAACATAAAAGGATAACCACACGACTCCATTATCCGGGTCGCTCCCATAGGTTCTTAGATATATTTTAATGGTTACCATGATCTACAATGGTTCCGTTTGCAGATGAGAATTGATCTCCGGTCTACACCTGCACAGTTTGTCACACAAATGAAGAGGTAGCTAATTAACTGAATATCAATAAATAGCAAATGCCGGACACATTGCTGTATCCGGCATTTTGGCCACTTCGAGGTTCCTGGCGGATTCGAACCGCCGTACACGGTTTTGCAGACCGCTGACTAAGCCACTCATCCAAGGAACCATTTTTTCTCGTTTGCGGTTGCAAAGGTAGTACAAATTTTGAAACTACCAACTATCCGCAGCAATTTTTCTTTGTACTTTTTTTCTTTACACCGCACTCTTGACGTTTCTTCTCCATCATATCCTTTAAATCACAGCCACTTACGCAGCTATCACAAGGATTCTCACTTTCTCGCGTACGACGAAAAAAAAGATAAATTCCATATATTACACGGGCAATGCAGAGTACAATCAGTACTCCGACTACCCATTCCTGCCAATTATTCATACAAACATTCCTCCAATCTGATAAACTGAAAATGCCACCAGCCAGGCCAGCCCTGTGGTATAGCAAGCTGCAAAGAGCGCCCACTTCCAACTGCCGGACTCTTGCTTAATAGCCGCCAATGCCGCAATACAAGGGAAGTAAATCAGCACAAACAGCATATAACAGAACGCCACTAAAGGAGTTATCGGAATCCGTTCCGCCAGGCTAGCCTCATCGGCCTCCGGATCATCCACATACAAAACACCCAGCGTACTAACGACCAGCTCTTTTGCCCCTACTCCGGAAATCAAACCGATACCCAACTTCCAGTCAAAGCCCATCGGCTTTATCACCGGCTCTATAGCCCGTCCTAACTGACCGATATAAGAATTTTCCTGTTGTTCAGCTACTGTCTCATACGCCTCATGGTTCGGATAATATCCGAGGAACCAGATGATAATAGAAGCAATCATAATAATCCCTCCCATTTTTTTCAGATACTGCGCTCCCTTCTCCCATGTATGACGGAATATGGATTTTGCCGTCGGCATTCGATAAGGAGGAAGCTCCATCACAAAAGGAGTATCATCACCCTTTACCAAAAACTTGCTGAACAGACGCGCCAACAGCACAGCCAGAAAAATTCCGATCGCATAAATACTTAACAACACCAAACTCGCATTGTTCGGGAAGAAAGCCCCTACCAACAAAAGATAAATGGGCAGACGCGCGCTACAAGACATCAACGGGTTAATCAACATCGTAATCAAACGGCTTTTCCGGTTCTCAATAGTACGGGAAGCCATGATAGCAGGCACATTACAACCGAATCCCATAATCAACGGAATAAACGATTTTCCATGCAAGCCCATCTTATGCATAATTTTATCCATTATAAACGCTGCACGGGCCATATAACCGGAGTCTTCCATCAGCGAAATACAGAAATACAGAATCAGAATATTGGGCAGAAAGACGATAACACCACCTACACCGCCTACGATACCGTCAACCAGCATATCCTTCAACGGCCCCTCCGACATGTTATTGCGAATCAAGTCACCGATTTGCCCCACCAGCCATTCAATTCCCATCATCGGATATTCTCCGAGAACAAACGTTCCCTCAAACATCAAGTACATGAAAAGGAAAAAGATAGGATACCCCCAGATACGATGAGTAACGATAGCATCCAGCACCTTCGTCGTCTGCGCCTGCTCCAGATGATTGTCAGTAAATGTCTCTTTCAGCGCACCACTGATAAAACCGTATTTGGCATCCGTTATGGCGGATTCGCAATCCTCGTTCATCGTTTCCTGAACGCGCTTGGCCATCTTGTCGCGAATACGGAAAATCTCTCCCGCATTGGGCAGCGTCCGTACAAAGCTCTCTATATCGGGATCGTTTTCCAACAACTTGATAGACAGAAAGCGGGTAGAATATTTATGGCGGATAAATTCATTCTTGGATACTTCCTCTTTTACAGCGTCAATCGCTTTTTCCAGATCGGGACCATGATTGATATGGATATGACGGAATACACGCCCTTTCCTTTTATGTTCGCGCACGTAATCCTCCAGATGTTCTTCCTCATGGTTCTTCCGGTCTTCCAGAGAATCATGCCATTCGGTCAAGTCTTTCAGAACTTCCGGATTCATATTTCCCTGCTTGTCAAAGAAATCGACCCCTTCATAAAGGTTGATTACTACATGAAACAAGGTATCCAGTCCACGATTCTTCTTGCTGACAGTAGGCACCATCGGCACCCCGAACAATTTACTCAACAAATGATAATCCAATGTATTACCGCTGGATTCCAGCTCATCGTAAATATTCAAAGCCACTACCATGCGGACATTCATGTCAATCAGTTGGGTAGTCAGATACAGATTTCGTTCCAGATTTGAAGAATCGACTACATTGATGATTACGTCCGGTGTTTCATCAACAATGTGACGGCGGACATAAATTTCTTCCGGTGTATAAGCTGACAGTGAATACGTTCCCGGCAAATCGACAATACGGAAATGATAACCTTCGAAATCGAAATACCCTTCTTTGGCATCTACGGTCACACCGCTATAGTTTCCTACATGCTCATGAGCACCGGAAGCCAGATTGAAAAGAGAAGTCTTGCCTGAGTTCGGATTCCCGACCAGAGCAACGTTGATAGTACGGCGCTTACCTAACGCCAACCGTTTCATATCTTCTTCTTTTACAGAAACATCTTCGGGCAAACCTTCGTGATATACAGCTTTTTCGGCTTGTTTTTTTGCTTCTTCCTCGCTGACTACTTCAATCATTTCCGCTTCCTGGCGACGAAGAGATATTTCATAACCTAAGACTTTATATTTAATCGGGTCTTTCAGTGGAGCATTCAACAACACTTCAACAGTTTTACCTTTGATAAAACCCATCTCCACAATACGTTTACGAAAGCCTCCGTGTCCCAAGACCTTAACGATGACACCTTTTTCACCTGTTCCTAATTCGGATAAACGCATAACTATCTAAATTTTCGGCAAAGATAATTCATAACTTCCGAGCACGCAAATTATTTAGAATGTTTTTAAATAGCAAGATTTTCGTATACTGACGGTATCTAAATAAACCCATCAAAAGTCCAAGTCACAACAGGTAACTAATTCCCTGCCTACATCTATTGAATTTACATGCAACAATTAGTTCGTGCCACTATAGTGGTACGCAAGAAGTACTATAGTTCCCCTTACGTCCTACTATAGTGGCACGAAAGAGGAACTATAGTAGGACGAATTAGAAATCGCTAAAGAAAAAATTAATTTATGGGAGTTTTTTCCTTAGTCAGTCCGATAAAAACAATTAGCATTCACTTGAGATACCTCAATAAACTATTATCTTTGCAGATATGATACAACAACGGGTTATACGATATATAGAGAAAGAGCATTTATTCTCGCCGGATGATAAACTTTTGGTTGCCCTGAGTGGTGGAGCCGACTCAGTTGCCTTGCTGCGTGTACTCCACACAGCAGGTTATCAATGTGAAGCTGCCCACTGCAATTTCCATTTACGCGGTGAAGAATCAAACCGTGACGAACAGTTTGTCCGGCAACTTTGCCAAAAATACGGCATCCGCCTGCATACCATCGACTTCAACACGACTCAGTACGCAACAGAAAAACGGATCTCGATAGAAATGGCAGCCAGGGAACTCCGCTATAACTGGTTCGAAAAGATAAAAGAAGAGTGCGGAGCTCATGTAATCGCCGTAGCTCACCACCAGGACGACAGTGTAGAAACGATGCTGCTCAACCTCATTCGGGGTACAGGCATTACCGGTTTATTAGGAATCCGCCCCCGAAACGGAGCAATCGTACGTCCGTTGCTCTGCATCAACCGGGAAGAAATTATCCGCTACCTGCAACAGATCGGACAAAACTTCGTAACAGACAGTACCAATCTGGAAGACGAATATACCCGCAATAAAATCCGCCTCAACCTGCTCCCACTGATGCAGGAAATAAATCCGTCGGTCAAAAACAGTCTGATAGAAACAAGCAATCACCTGAATGATGTAGCTACTATATATAATAAGGTAATAGACGAAGCCAAAACACGGATTATCACTCCGGAAGGTATCCGAATCAATGCTTTACTGGACGAACCCGCTCCCGAAGCTTTCTTGTTTGAAACATTGCATCCACTGGGATTCAATTCGGCACAAATCAAAGATATAGCCAATTCGCTTCATGGGCAGTCGGGAAAACAATTCGTCAGCAAAGAATGGCGAGTCATTAAAGACCGGAATTTGCTGCTACTGGAAACCATCCGGCCGGAAGACGAATCTACCCTTCCCTATCAATTAATAAAAGAGGAAAGAGAATTCACACCCGATTTCCGGATTCCACGGGAAAAAGAAACCGCCTGTTTCGATGCAGACAAATTAAATGAGGAAATTCACTGCCGCAAATGGCAAGCGGGAGATACATTCATCCCCTTTGGCATGACGGGCAAGAAAAAAATAAGCGATTATCTGACCGACCGCAAATTCTCCATCAGCCAAAAAGAACGCCAATGGGTTCTCTGCTGCGGTGAACGCATTGCATGGCTGATAGGCGAACGGACAGATAACCGCTTCCGGATAGACGAAACGACTAAACGAGTGATTATCTACAAGATAGTCTGAGGCAATTTCTGTTTCTTGAAACACTCGGACAGCAAAGAAGCGAAAGGAGTATCATATTTCCTTGCCTTGTTTGCACATGCTTTCACACAGGCGCAGCATTTGATGCATTTTTCAGCATTCGTGTTCAGTTCGTCCCCTTTGGTAATCGCTCCTGCCGGACAACGAGCCGCACAGATGCCACAATGAGTACACAAGCTCTCATCTTCTATCCAAGGGGTACGGGGAAGCGGAGTTCCGCTTTTACGCAGTTTGACCACCTTCCTCAAAAAGCGGAACAAGGGGAAGAACGGCTGACTGGGACGTTTGATGGCACGCACATCCACCTGATAAAGGGTATCGGATCCGGCAGCTGCCTGAATTTTCTCCATTATTTTTTTTCCGAAATCTTCTGCATAATCCAAATCCGATTCATTCGGGCGACCGTCCGCAATGGGACATTTGTCAGTGCTATATGAATGTTCACCTATGAAGGTTGCTCCGGCAATCACCTTCAATCCGTGAGGGATGGCAAAAGCGTCCAGTTCCATCAACGCCTTCTCGTAGGCACGGTTTCCGTAAACCACGACCAATACGGCAGGAGTATCCAGACCG
>OIWL01003099.1_pt1 | contig 12121 bp, 10 predicted proteins | sample 1587561 | NCBI WGS metagenome assembly OIWL01 (sample SAMEA3888903, study PRJEB22519) | human gut metagenome | biome: human gut; feature: human-associated habitat; material: faeces | place: Denmark | collected 2010 | reverse complement strand
TAAAAATACTTTTGACGAGTTGAATTCCTTTCTTGGTTTGTCTATCCATGTGAAAGATTATCTTGATATATATCGAAATTTTAAGCCTACTTGGCAGTTGCTTCCTGAAGTTTCAGATTTACTGAATCGTTTGAAAGAAGATGGCTGCATTTTGGGGCTGATTTCTGATGGACGATCAGTTCAACAAAGAAATAAATTCAATGCATTGGGCTTGAATCGATGGATAAATAATAATGATGTTGTTATATCAGAAGAATTCGGAAGTGAGAAACCATCGCTAGCAAACTATGAGTATTTCATGAAGCGATACCCTAATGCTGAGTTTACTTATGTTGGAGATAATCCAAAGAAGGATTTCTTTGCACCAAATCAGTTAGGGTGGAATACGGTTTGCTTGCTCGATAATGGTGAGAATATTCACAAACAGACATTTGAATCTGTAGGTGTGGAGTATTTGCCAAAAATGAAAGTTAAGGCATTAAATGAATTAATAGAATTGATATAATGGAAATAAATTTTACTGCTAGTCAGAAATTCTATATGACATGCGTGAAGAGACCAATTAGTTTCTTCGGTGCTTTGATTGGACTAATCTTGTTGTCACCAATATTTATTACTACTGTTATCTTATTGCATTTTGCGAATAAGGGCGCAGGAGTTTTTTTTACCCAAAATCGTCCAGGAAAAAATGAGAAAATTTTCAAGGCTCTGAAATTTAAGACTATGACTGACGAGCGTGATGCAGATGGTAACTTGTTGCCTGATGCAGATCGCATCACACCTATTGGTGCTTTCGTTCGATCAACTTCAATTGACGAGTTACCGCAGTTGATTAATATTTTGAAGGGCGATATGGCATTCATTGGCCCACGACCATTGTTGGTACAATATCTACCGCTTTATAATGAGGAACAGCACCATCGTCATGATGTGACACCTGGTATGAGCGGTTGGGCACAGGTGAATGGCCGTAATAATATATCTTGGTCAAAGAAGTTTGAACTGGATGTATATTACGTTCGCCACATCAGCTTGTGGATGGATATTCGTGTGTTCTTTACAACCATAAAGAAAGTCCTATTTCGTGATGATATAAATCAGGAAGGTGGTGAATGGGTAACTATGGATCCATTTAATGGTAATAACTAATTGATTTTTAAAATATTATACAATAATATGTCAGAAAGAAAAACTATTTATCTCTGTCTTGCTCATATGAGTGAGGAGGGATGGGAGCAAAAGTATGTAAAGGAAGCTTTTGATACTAATTGGGTTGTTCCAATGGGACCGAACGTAAATGCTTTCGAAGATAAACTCCGAAAGTTCGTGACAGGTAATAATGAGAGTGCTGTATATGGTGATTCTCGTTGGCCAGAAACTACTCAGGCTTCTTGGCATTTGAATCCTGAGTTGAAAGATTCTAAGGTTGTTTGTCTCTCAGCAGGAACAGGTGCCGTTCACTTGGCATTGATTGCTGCTGGTGTTAAAGCTGGCGATGAGGTATGTGTACAAAGCTTCACCTTCTGTGCTTCATCTCACCCTATTACATATCTTGGTGCTAAACCAGTATTCATTGGATCTGAGAAGGATACATGGAATATGGATCCTGAATTACTTGAGAAGGCTATTCTCGATCGCAAGGAGAAGACGGGTAAATATCCAAAGGCAATCATCCCAGTAGCGCTCTATGGTATGCCATATCAGATTGATCGCATTATGGAGATTGCAAATAAGTATGATATTCCTGTTATCGAAGATGCTGCTGAGGGTATGGGATCTCGTTTCAACGGTCAGATCCTTGGTACTTTCGGTAAGTTTGGTGTACTCTCATTCAATGGTAACAAGATGATTACTACTTCAGGTGGTGGTGCTTTGATTTGTCGTAATGCTGAGGATGCAAACACAATCATGTGGTACGCTACTCAGGCTCGTGATGCATATCCTTACTATCAGCATACAGCTATCGGTTTCAACTATCGTATGTCAAATGTATGCGCGGGTATTGGTCGTGGTCAAATGACGGTACTCGATCAGCACATTGCTCACCATAAGCACGTTCAGGCTCTGTATGAGGATTTGATGAAGGACATTCCTGGTATTCGCATCAATAAGCAACCAAATTATCCAAAGTATGATTCTAACTACTGGCTTTGTACCATGGTGCTTGATCCGGAGGTGAAGGTCGTAGGCCAGGAGAATGCTTACAAGGAGGTCATCAAGACTGCTGTTGGTGGTGCTGCAGGTGTTATTCATGCTGTTGAGTCTCCTACTACCGATTGTCAGCCAAATGATAATGTGGAGGCTATGCGTGTGTTCATGCTCAGCAAGAAGGTTGAGTGTCGTCCAGTTTGGAAGCCAATGCATAAACAGCCTGCATATGCTGATGCACCTGTCTACACAAATGGAGTCGAGGAAGATCTCTTCAAGGTAGGTATGTGTCTCCCTGCTGGTCCTTATGTATCAGATGATGATGTTCGCTATATCGTTGACTGTATTAAGGAGGCAATCGTGAATATATCCTATTAGATTTATGAAATATGTAGGCCCCTAATTCATGCTATATACATGAATCCCTACATCTTATCGGTTGGGGAAAGTACAGCGGTACATACTTGACCGATGCCCTCATGTTGGCGTAAATGCCAGTATGAATTTCCTTTGTATATCAACTGTCTGGGAAGATCGTTGATATATTTTATTGATTAATAGCGGTTTATAATCTATCCTAAATAAAAAGAGCTCCGACAGGGGCTTTTTCCTTTTCTATACGAAATAAAAACTGCACCTTTGCATCGTTGATCAACGAAATGTGAATAAAATAACTTGAATTTGAATCTTAAAAAAACGTAGTATGAGTGTAATTTACAAAGTCATTACGCGGCCAACGGATCCGCGTGTTCCCAATTCTCCTAAGAGATTTTATCCGCATCTGATTACCTTGGGACAGTCTGTCAGTTTGAAATATCTTGCAGAGAAAATGAGGGATCGTTCTTCGCTTTCTGTCGGTGATATCAAGAGTGTGATTCAGAACTTCGTGGATAAGATGAAGGAACAGTTGCTGGAAGGTAAGTCGGTGAATATCGAAGGCCTGGGTGTATTTATGTTGGCTGCCCGTTCGAAAGGTGCAGATCTGGCAAAGGATATTACAGCCAAGAGTGTGGAGAGTGTCCGTATTTTCTTTCAGGCAAATAAAGAGTTGCGCATCACAAAATCTGCGACCCGTGAAGATGAAAAGCTGGACCTGATCAGTCTGGATGAATATCTGAAGAAGAACGGCGTGGTCGTATCTCCCGAAGACCCGGAAAATCCGGGTGAAGGTGGTGGAGAAGGAGGAGGTGGAGTAACACCTGATCCGTCTGTTTAATTGATGTCTGCTAATTGACAGTTGATAGTATTTTATAAATGTTTAATTTGGAAAGTAGAAAATCTATGAAAAAAACTTGGAGCATGATTTTGAAAGTGATTATTGCTGTTGCCGGTGCAATTGCCGGAGTGATCGGTGTACAGGCGGCAACAATGTAATTGGTATCTTAGAAGATATAATTAGGTATGAATGACAGGCGGGAAAAATCCCGCCTGTTTTGCGTTTTAGATATGTACGATTACACTTCTTCGCATACCCTCATTTCCATTCCTTTATATACTACTACAATTTTATGTAATTGCGTAGTACCAATGGCATTCTTTACCGTATCGGTATCAGCATAGCGGTTTGTTTGCGCAATGCCTTCCAGTCGCAATTCTTCCACACGGTTTTCGGGATCTTTGTATTTGGCATACTTCAACTCAATGACATAACTATGCTTCATGTCGGGATAAATGTCCAGCAACGGAGATAAGAAGATGTCTGCATATCCTTCCTGTGTATCGGCTTCTGAAATGGGACGGTAGAACCGGTTTTGGGCTGTCATAGCCAATGTAAAACCGTGCACAAAAGATTCGCCTTTCTGTTTGTCACGTTGGGAGGCATAGCGTTTCAGACAATCGGCTATGTAATCAAAATAAGTCTTCCATGTACCGCGATAAGCGAGGGCACTGGATAATTCGTTCTTCTCATAGCTACTGAAACTTAGGTTGGCATCATTGTAGGTGTTCAACAGATAGGTGTACAGTTGTTCGCGGACCACCTGATTGGGGATGGTGAGTTTACACTTTCCTTCATGCGTGCCACTGATAGTGAGCATACCGAAATAATAAAGCAGGCTCACGAAATTGTCGGGGTCAATAATACTGGCCGCCGGAAAACCTTTCTTCAGTTCTCCTGTGATATATCCCTGACTAACTAAGGTTTGTATAATGGAAGCATCATGGGCGAACTCTTTGTCCTTGCGAATGAGCATACGCAATTTTTCGTAGTCAATGCGTATGTTATCTTCTATCATGTCTTTTGGTGTCTCACCGTTATATTCGATATAATTTTTGACGAAATAAAGCACCATATTGGAATTGTACATGGTGGTTCGACCATAGGATTCCTGTGCAAAACAGTAGTTGTCATACCATGGTTTCATAAGCTCTATTAATTCATCAACGGTGTGGCTAAAATGACTTGTGGTAGAATAATAAGTCAACATTTTGCGAACTTCGTCTTCGGTGAACCCCATCATTTCGTTGAATCTTGGCGAGAGGGAGTAGTTGGTGCCAATATTGAAGCCACTGGTCAAGTCATCCATTGTTACGGGGCTGACACCAGTGATAAAACAGCGTTTGATGCTGGAATCTGTTCCGGATTTTATTTTGTTGAAGAAGGCACGCAGATAACCTTCTTTGTGTGTCTCGTCAGTGTAGCGGTTTAAACTGTCAACATCAGAAAGTATTGTATTGGTGAAGTGATCGTATTCATCGATGAAAAGATAAATCTTCTGATTGACGCGTGCACATTCTGTAAACAGATATTCAAACTGGCTGACTGCTCCATCTTTTTCGGCCATTTTTTCCTTGATTCCCTCAGGTAGATAGTCGGCATAGACATCGCAAAAATAGTCGAATACAATTCTGCAATGTTCGTCCAAGCTCTTACGATAGTTATGTAATTCTCCGGTAATTCCCGAGAAATTTAGTTTTATTACTAAGTAGCTATTACGATCTTTAGTAGGATGTTTCCCGATATAGAGATCACCAAACAGGCTGTCAAACTTGTCCTTGGTACGTACATCATAATAATGTTGCAGCATATTCAAAGTCAGGCTTTTTCCAAATCGACGTGGGCGGATAAAGAAGAAAAAACGGTCTGATTGTTCTATCAAGGGGATGAAAGAGGTTTTATCTACATAATAATAATTGTCCAGGCGGATGTCCTCGAAGTTCATCATACCATAAGGTAACAACTTCCTGTCTGATGATACATATTCCATAATTTATGCCTTTTTATGAGTACACTTTGAAAGTATAGACAAAGATACGCTCTTTACTCTATATTTCCCAAACAAATGTTCTTTCTTTTTGTTCCAGGCTACTGAAAGAGTGTCACCCCATATTTTAACAAAACTGAAATAATAATCAAACTCGTTGGTTGCGTTCCGGATTTTATCTACCTTTGCATCTTAATTTAAGCATCTTTTTAAGTAAGAATAAACATGATTCGAAAAATAATAAAAGCTCTTTGGATTTTATTGGCAGTCGTGGTATTGGCTATCGTTGTTATCTTTGTTTCTATTTCAAAAGGTTGGATAGGTTATATGCCCCCTGTAGAGGAACTGGAGAATCCAAATTATAAATTTGCAACGGAAATTTTCTCTGAAGACGGAAAGGTGCTCGGAACCTGGTCGTACAGCAAAGAAAATCGTGTATATACGGCCTACAAGGATTTGTCGCCTAATATTATCAATGCTTTAATCGCTACGGAAGATGTGCGCTTCGTAGAGCATTCCGGAATTGACGCCAAAGCGTTGTTTCGTGCATTTGTGAAACGAGGTCTGATGTTTCAAAAAAATGCGGGTGGGGGTAGTACCTTGTCTCAACAGCTTGCAAAACAGCTGTTTACTGAGAATGTGGCACGTAATACTCTTCAACGCCTTTTCCAAAAGCCGATTGAATGGGTGATTGCCGTGAAACTGGAACGTTATTATACTAAAGAGGAAATCCTAAGTATGTATCTGAATAAGTTCGACTTCTTGAATAATGCTGTGGGGATTAAAACTGCTGCACACACGTATTTCGGATGTGAACCGAAGGAACTGAAAGTTGAACAGGCTGCTACTTTGGTAGGTATGTGTAAGAATCCGTCACTCTATAACCCTGTTCGCTTTAATGAGCGTTCTCGTGGTCGCCGGAATGTGGTGCTTGAGCAAATGCGCAAGGCTGGTTATATCACTGAGGCAGAATGCGATTCCCTGAAAGCTCTCCCGTTGAAATTGACTTATAATCGTGTTGACCACAAGGAAGGAATGGCAACTTATTTCCGTGAATATCTTCGTGGAGTAATGACGGCACCGAAACCTGTCAAAAGTACCTATCGGGGCTGGCAGATGCAAAAATACTACGAGGATTCTCTTGCTTGGGAAACAAATCCGCTATACGGTTGGTGTGCAAAGAATAAAAAGAAGGACGGGACAAATTATAATGTCTACACTGACGGACTGAAAATCTACACAACTCTTAACTCGCACATGCAACAATATGCAGAAGAAGCGGTAGAAGAACATCTGAGCTTTTTGCAACCATTATTCTTTAAAGAAAAAGTGGGAAGTAAGAATGCTCCGTATGCGAGGTCTATATCGGCAAAACTTGTAGAGGAATTGCTGACAAAAGCAATGAAGCAAACTGACCGTTATCGTTTGATGAATGAAGCGGGAGCGTCTGAGCAGGAAATCAGAAAGGCTTTTGATACACCGCAAGAAATGACTGTGTTTTCTTGGACGGGAGCTAAGGATACGATTATGACACCCATGGATTCAATCCGTTATTATAAGTCTTTCCTGCGAACCGGATTTATGTCAATGGATCCGTTGAACGGGCACGTGAAGGCTTATGTGGGCGGACCGAATTATGTATATTTCCAATATGATATGGCAATGGTAGGTCGCCGTCAGGTCGGTTCTACTATCAAACCATATTTGTATACGCTTGCCATGGAAAATAATTTTTCTCCTTGTGATCAGGTACGTCATGTAGAGCAGACATTGATTACGGAAACAGGAGAACCGTGGTCGCCGCGTAACGCTAATAAAAAACGTTATGGTGAAATGGTAACTTTGAAATGGGGATTGGCCAATTCGGACAATTGGATTTCGGCTTATTTGATGGGGAAATTGAATCCGTATGAACTGGTTCGGTTGATTCATAGTTTCGGAGTACGCAATAAGGCCATTGATCCGGTGGTTTCACTCTGTCTGGGTCCTTGTGAGATTTCCGTCGGTGAAATGGTAAGTGCATATACAGCCTTTGCCAACAAAGGTATCAGGGTGGCTCCTTTATTCGTTACCCGCATCGAAGATAATGAGGGTAATGTGATTTCTACATTTGCTCCACAAATGGAGGAGGTGATTAGTGTTTCCAGTGTATATAAAATGCTCGTGATGCTTCGTGCAGTTATCAACGAAGGAACGGGAGCACGGGTGCGCCGCTATGGTATCACGGCTGATATGGGTGGTAAGACAGGTACAACAAACGATAACTCGGATAGCTGGTTTATGGGCTTCACGCCTTCATTGGTGTCCGGCTGTTGGGTAGGAGGTGATGAACGTGATATCCACTTCGGTTCGATGACTTATGGACAGGGCGCTGCTGCTGCATTGCCTATCTGGGCGAAATATATGAAAAAAGTATATGATGACCCGACTTTAGGATATGATCAGCAGGAGAAGTTCAAACTCCCTGAGGGATTTGATCCTTGTGCCGGTTCGGAAGCGTCGGACGGTGAAGTCTTTGAAGAAACCGGATTGGACGATCTGTTTAATTAAGAATCAGCTTCTTATGCACAAGTGTATTATTTGCATTGGAAGTAACTACAACCGGAAGGAGAATCTGCTTTTAGCACGAAAGAGATTAGCGGATTTGTTTCCTTCCATTCGTTTCACGACCGAACGGGAAACACAACCTTTGTTTTTCCGGAGTCCGGCATTGTTCTCCAATCAAGTGGCACTGTTTTTCTCCGAAGCGGAAGAAGAAAAAGTGAAGAAGGAATTGAAAGCTATCGAGAAATGTGCCGGTCGTCGTCCGGAAGATAAGAAAGAAGAAAAAGTTTGTCTGGATATTGATTTACTCTCTTTTGACGACCGGGTGTTGAAGCCGGAGGATCTGAAAAGGGAGTACATCGTGAAAGGATTAGAAGAATTAAAATAAAATCAGATATGAAATTTCTGGGAATTATACCTGCCCGTTATGCATCCACTCGTTTCCCTGCGAAACCATTGGCTATCTTGGGCGGAAAAACAGTGATACAACGTGTGTATGAACAGGTAGCAGGGGTACTTGACGATGCCTATGTTGCTACGGACGATGAGCGGATCGAAGCTGCAGTGAAAGCATTTGGAGGGAAAGTGGTAATGACGTCTGTTAATCATAAAAGTGGTACGGACCGTTGTTACGAAGCTTGTACTAAGATCGGAGGTGATTTTGATGTTGTTGTCAATATACAAGGTGATGAGCCTTTTATCCAGCCTTCACAACTTAATGCTGTAAAAGCTTGTTTTGAAGACCCGACTACACAGATTGCCACATTGGTAAAACCTTTCACTGCCGATGAACCGTTTGCCGTTTTGGAAAATGTGAACTCTCCGAAAGTGGTGGTTAACAAGAATTGGAATGCACTGTACTTCAGCCGTTCCATTATTCCTTATCAGCGTAATACTGAAAAGCAGGACTGGCTGAAAGGGCATACTTACTATAAGCATATTGGTCTGTACGCTTACCGCACGGACGTATTGAAGGAAATAACTGCCTTGCCGCAATCTTCTTTGGAACTGGCTGAGTCTCTGGAACAACTTCGCTGGTTGGAAAACGGATATAAAATTAAAGTAGGTATTAGCGAAGTGGAAACTATTGGTATTGATACACCGCAGGATTTAGAACGTGCAGAAGAATTTTTGAAGAGTAGGTCATAATATGAATCGTAAGATACAACCCGAAATACAAACCCTGAAAGATTTTCGTATTCTTCCTCCTGTCCGGACTACGTTACCTAATGGTATTCCGTTGACTGTAATCAATGCCGGTGAGCAGGATGTGGTACGCATGGATATACTTTTCGGTGGGGGACGTTGGCAACAGTCGCAGAAATTGCAGGCATTGTTTACTAACCGGATGCTGCGTGAAGGCACAAAGAAATATACGGCTGCCACAATTGCCGGAAAACTGGACTATTATGGTTCATGGCTGGAATTATCCAGTTCTTCGGACTATGCTTACATTACTGTTTATTCATTGAATAAATATGTGGCGGAAACGTTGGAAGTGGTGGAGTCGATGATTAAAGAGCCGTTGTTTCCGGAAAAGGAGTTGCATACGATTTTGGATACTAATATCCAACAATATCTGGTCAATACCTCCAAGGTGGATTTTCTGGCACATCGTAGTTTGTTACAGTCTCTTTACGGAGAACAACATCCATGTGGGAAGGTTGTCGTGGAGGAGGATTATCATGCTATCACTCCCGAAGTTCTTCGTAATTTTTATGAACGGTATTATCATTCGGGCAATTGCTCTATTTTTCTTTCCGGCAAGGTGACGGAAGATATTATTCGACGGGTGAAGGATACGTTCGGCTCTCCATTCGGGCAATATCAGTTGCAGACATCGAAATTAAATTTCCCTTATATTGCCGTGCCAGAGAAACGGATTTTTACGGAACGGGAAGATGCGATGCAAAGTGCCGTAAAAATGGGATATACTACTATCACCCGTGAGCATCCCGATTATCTGAAGTTACGGGTATTGATGACTGTATTCGGAGGTTACTTCGGTAGTCGCCTGATGTCTAATATCCGGGAAGAGAAAGGATATACTTATGGTATTTCGGCAGGAATTATGTTCTATCCGGATAGTGGTTTACTGATTGTTTCGACGGAAACGGATAATGAATACGTAGAACCGTTGATTCAGGAAGTGTATCATGAGATCGATCGTTTACATCAGGAGGTTGTGCCCGTAGAGGAACTGTCTATGGTGCGCAATTATATGCTTGGCGAAATGTGCAGGAGCTACGAATCGGCTTTTTCACTGTCGGATGCATGGATTTTTATAGCTACTTCCGGCTTGGGAGACGACTATTTTTCACGTTCTTTGCAAGCTGTACAGGAGGTTACACCTGCCGAATTACAGGATTTGGCGCAGCGTTATTTGTGCAAAGAGAAATTAAAAGAGGTCATAGCAGGTAAAAAGATATCATAAATTACTTTCCGGTAGGGGGCTTTTTGGGAGAGAAATCGTATCTTTGTCCAAATTGTAATTTTAATGAGTAACTACTAAAACCAATGAGGAAATATCTATATACTACACTTTTACTGGCTCTCCTTGCTCAAGGAGGAGCAATGGCACAAGATAACGAAGGAAAAAAAAGCGGATTTTTCGGAAAAATAAAAGAAACATTCTCCACTGAAATAAAGATTGGAAATTATACTTTTAAGGATGGCAGCGTCTATACGGGAGAGATGAAGGGACGCAAGCCGAATGGCAAAGGAAAGACAGTCTTTAAGAACGGTGATGTCTACGAAGGGGAGTATATAAAAGGAAAACGTGAAGGATTCGGAATTTATATGTTCCCTGATGGAGAAAAATACGAAGGTCAATGGTTTCAGGACCAACAGCATGGTAAGGGTATTTATTACTTTATGAATAATAACCGTTACGACGGTATGTGGTATCAGGATTATCAGCATGGTGAAGGAACAATGTATTATCATAACGGTGATTTATACGTAGGACATTGGGTAAATGATAAACGTGAGGGCGAAGGTACATATACCTGGGCGAACGGTGCGAAATATTCCGGGCATTGGAAAAATGACAAAAAAAACGGCAAAGGAACCATGAACTGGGACGACGGCTGTAAATATGACGGTGATTGGAAAGATGATGTCCGTCATGGAAAAGGTACTTTTGAATATACCAACGGCGATAAATATGAAGGCGACTGGGCAGATGATATCCAACACGGAAAGGGGACTTACTTTTTCCATACAGGAGACCGCTATGAGGGTTCTTATCTCTTAGGTGAGCGTACCGGTGCAGGGGTTTATTATCATGCTAATGGTGATAAATATGTAGGAAACTTTAAAGATGGTATGCAGGACGGAAGAGGCACTTTTACCTGGGCAAACGGTGCTGTGTATGAAGGTGAGTGGAAAAATAATAAACGTGAAGGTAAGGGTACTTATAAATGGAGTAACGGAGACGTATATGAGGGCGACTGGAAAGATAACCGCCCGAACGGTCAGGGAACTTTACAAACTGTTGCCGGAATGCAGTATAAAGGTGGTTTTGTAGACGGTCTGGAAGAAGGACAAGGTGTACAGACCGACAAGGATGGTAACCGCTTTGAAGGTTTTTTCAAACAGGGAAAAAAGAATGGTCCTTTTGTAGAAACTGATAAGGATGGAAAAGTTATTAAAAAAGGAACATATAAGTTCGGAAGATTACAATAGAGAATTGTGGATAAATGATAGTAGGCTGCGCATTGCGTGGCCTATTTTTTTTGTGTATATTATCCCTGAAGGGTAAAATAAAAATGGATAATGACCATGACAGTCATTATCCATTTTATTATTTTTCAGTCGACTCTTTTATTAAATAATATATTGTGAACTGATAGATTCGTTATTCATTACTCGTTTGATAGTTTCAGCAAACATATCGGCAATACTCAACTGTTTTACTTTCGCACATTTCTTTGCGTAAGGGATACTGTCAGTAAATACCATTTCTGTCAAGCCGGACTCTTGTACACGGAATGAAGCGGGGTCGGACATTACACAGTGGCTGGCAATAGCACGTACGGACTTGGCACCGGCTTCCAACATAATGTTGGCTGCTTTAGTGATCGTTCCTGCTGTGTCAACGATATCATCGATCAAAACAACATTTTTGTTTTTCACGTCACCAATGATTTGCATAGAAGCTACTTCATTTGCTTTTTCACGTGATTTGTTACAGAGTACCAATGGCACACCGAGGTATTTGGAGA
>OIWL01003098.1_pt1 | contig 12130 bp, 13 predicted proteins | sample 1587561 | NCBI WGS metagenome assembly OIWL01 (sample SAMEA3888903, study PRJEB22519) | human gut metagenome | biome: human gut; feature: human-associated habitat; material: faeces | place: Denmark | collected 2010 | reverse complement strand
GCTCACTATCCGCTTTCAGCGTATTGATATTTTCCTTCTCAAACATCACCGCAACGCCTAGCTCCCGCAAAACCCGGATGTAGTTAAGGCAGTCCACCGTGTTCCGAGCAAAGCGGGAGATGGATTTTGTCAGGATAATGTCGATCTTTTTCTGCTTGCACAGACGAATCATACGCAGAAACTCCGGGCGCTTCTTTGCAGAGGTTCCGGTAATGCCCTCATCCGCAAAGATTCCAGCCATTGTCCACTCCGGTTTTTCCATGATTTTGTCGGTGTAATAGGTTTTCTGTGCTTCATAGCTGCTAAGCTGTTCTTCCTCATCGGTAGATACACGACAGTAGGCAGCGACGCGCTTTTGCCGTCCAACTATCTGTTCCTGCTCGGATTTTGGCTTAGCCGGAATGGTAATCACCTTGGGGGATTCTCTCATATAGTATCACCTCGATACAATTTGATAGTTTTTTAGTTTCAGAGACACGGCCCCATTCTCATTGGTGTTTATCTCTGCAACGGTGTTTTTCAGAAGCTCGGCATCCACTGATTTCATAGGCTTTGCTTCCGCAAAAATCCCCTTGAGGCGCGCTGTCTCATATTCTGTTGCTCCGATCATGTCATACTGAGCCGCCGCTAATTTGAGGATCAAATCACGAGCGGCTTTCTCATCAACGGGCTGAACTGCCATGATATTTTCCAGCCGTGTCCGTAATTCCGCACACGAATGTCCTTCCGTTGGGATTGGCTGGACATGAAGTTGCTCTGGCCTTCCGCATAAGCTGTTCAGCAGATCCAGTACCTGCAGCTCCATTGCATCCGTAACACTTTGGCCGCTGAGCTGGCGTATAATCTTTTGTGCCGCAGTCTTTTGAATCGGAACCTGCTTGCAGCTACGAATGCGCAATACCGCAGCCATATCCTCCTGAGAGATAATTTCAGGATATCCGCACTCGCCAGTATACCGGTAATCTGCCAGAATTCGAGCCACCATATTTTTGTTCCAGGGCTTTCCCTGGTCATAGGGTACGGCTCTGATATTCAGTGCATTGGTAATAAGGCTAAACGACGCTCCCGAAATATATTGACGAAAAACGTATTGCACCGCCTCAGCCTCCTGTGGGTGAATCACAATATGCCCTGCATCCATATAATAGTGTTCACGTTGGTGGGCTTGGCGAAGGTGTTGAGGCTGCCATCTGTGAACAGCTCCATGGCCAACGCCACGTCTCTGGCCTCCGGCTCCGGCTGCTTCAACAGCTCCGCATGAAAGTCCTGCAAGGTCGGAGCCTGTCCCTGATAGTTGCCCTGGAGGTAGTAGCGATAGACATTGGCGGTGCAGCGGTCAATGATAGACTTTTCCCTGGCATTGAGCTTGTAGCTGCCCACCAGCTGTTCGCACAGGGATAGCAGAAACTCGGATTTCAGCACTACAGGGTTTTCCCCATCTCCATACCCCTCCGCCATATCCATGGCATTGATGTGGTTGTTGGATGCAGCGGAAATGCGCACCACCTGACCGCCCAGAGCCTCCACCAATGCGCGACACTCTGCTTCTGGATCAATAATGAGAATATCGTCATTGGTAGACAAGGCCAGCTGGATCATCTCCCGCTTGGCACTGAGGGATTTGCCGGAGCCGGACACGCCCAGATTGAACCCATTTCCGTTGAGCAGCTCCCAGCGGTTGGCGAGGATCAGGTTCTTGGAGATAGCGTTCTGACCATAGTACAGGCCATCCTTGTGCCGAATCTCCTGTGCCTTAAATGGCATTAAGACAGCCAGCGCTTCGGTGGTGAGCGTCCGGAGGGCGTCGATCCGGCGAAGCCCCAGGGGCAGCGCGGTAATCAGACCATCCACCTGCTGGTAGTGGAGGGTGGAAAGCTGACAGAGGTTCTGCCGCGCAATGGATTGGAGGGTTTCCGTGTCGATGTCCAGCTGCTCCTTGCTGTCGGCCAAGTGTACCAGCGTCATCAGGGCGAACAGCATCCGCTGATCCCGGGTGGTGAGGTCGTCCAGCATTTCCCGCACCTCCTGCCGCTGCTGTTCCAGATCATAGGGAACGATGGCAGAGAAATTGTTATTGCTGTTCTGCCGCCGCTGCCAGTTGGTCACGTTCGTTTCCACCCCTAGCAGCCGGTTTTGCATCTCCCGGACGGCCTCATCCGTGGGTACTGGAATCACATCGATGGACAGCATCAGGTTTCGATCCAGGTCGGTGAGCTCCCGGATCAGCTTGTCCTTGATGAATGCCGCATACTCTTTCAGAAACAGCACCCGGCCATATTTATTCCCCATGACAAAGTAATCTCGGCGGAAGGACAGGGAGTCCGGGCAGATGGCATCCTTGAAGTCACGCCCCATTTTCTGATTGGCTTTCAGGTCAAACTGGAACTGGGATTCCTCACCGGGACGGTAGAAGTCGTGGAGCACCCGCAGGCGTTCTCCGGCATCCAGCAGTTCACAGCGGGAACCTAAATGGGACAGATGGCTGGTGACGTCACCGATGGTGCGGCTAAAAAAGCTCCGGGCCTCTTGGTAGTTCTTTCGGTGCGCGGACAGAGTGATGTATCGCTCCTGTACCACACTGCTAGTCTGGCCTGTGACCTTGTCCAGGAGCATCTGGTTGTACTCCTGCCGGTAGCCGTCCAGATGATCCTGCTGCATGGGAAGAAGTGTTGTTCGGGCGAAGTCCTGATGGTTCATACGCCGGTTATGAATGGTGATTTTGGTGGCGGCCCCAGTGTCCAGGGCGTTGAGCAGCTCAGAGTAGCCCAGGAACATCTGAGTTTTGTCCGCCTTGCTGGCGATGGCGTAGTTGATGTCCGAGAAGCGCACAGTCTGAGAGAACTTGCTGCCGAACTGAAATGTTCCGTCCTGCCAGATCCGCTGAATAGGGATGGCCTGCTGGACGGTTTTTGGCAGCTTCATTTTCAGCTTTTCCTGTTTCTGCGCCGCCTGTAGGGCCTTAATCAAGGGTCAGCACCTCCTTCATACTGCCGTCCGCCAGTGCTTTGGCGTACAGATTTTCGGATTTGTACACAAGCTGCCTGGGGTACAGCAGCTCCGAGCGAATAAACGCCCAGGCAAACTGCTCAAAGTACATTCCATTGTAGCGAAAGAAGCCGCAGATGGCAAAGGGAAAGGCGGCCAGAATGCACACCCAGCCGACCTCGCCGCTGCCCATGATGCGGCCTAAGAGGAAATATAAAAGAACCGCCACAGCGATAGCCATGGCGGAGCAGATGAACTGCCGGAGACTTAGACCGAAGAAGATGGATTCCTGGTAGTCCCGGACTTCCTTGTTGATTTTGATTTCGATAGCTTACACCTCCGTTATTTCAAAGCAGACTTGACAACGCCTGCCCATCAGAGCTATCATGCCACAAACGAACTTGGGAGGTTTGGACATGATAGCTCTTTGTTTGCTCATTTCAATTTGGTTCTTTGCTCTGCTGCTTCGGGCAATCTCACTCCTTCGGCTGACCATTCCGCTGGGCTATGTCATCGTGGTATCCCTGTGCTTCGGGGAATGGTATCACGCCCATGAAGTCTTAGGAGACAGCATCTTCTTTGTCTTGCTGGGAATGGTAGCGATTTCATGGGTGATTTCGATTGTCCGAAAAATTCGGGCGTGGGCCTAACCGATGCCCATGAGCTCCCGCACCAGCTGGCTGGAGCCCTTCACAAGCCCCACCAGGATCAGCATATTGAACAAAAGTTCCCCTACGTAATTCCAAACGATGGTCACCGGGGCAAGATTCTCGTCTGCCAGAACCGGCGAGGTGCTGGCGAAATTGGAGAAAATCACACAACACAGCACGATGACGCACCCCTCCAGGCAGATCCCGGCGTAGCTTTTTAGGAAGCTTTTTCCGATGCTGCTGGTTGGTTCCCCGGCAAATGCCGCTAAGGGAATCGGCGCAATGGCGGTGGCGATGTAGAGCCGGAAGAACCGGGAGTAGACGGTCAGAATCATGACCGTGGACAGCACCCAGATCAGAAGGCAGCCTAAAAGGGTCACTGCCCAGAGCGGGATGCTGTCCAGCAAGCCCACATCTTCAATGAGCTCCGCCATGCGTTCCGGCAGTTCCACCGGCATGGTGTCCGTCAGCCCAGAGGAGCCGATCATGGTGGAGATGATTCCCTGTGCAATTCGGAAAAACGCCGTTAAAATGCGGATGCTGTAGGTGATGGCGGCCTTGGCCAGGGCGAACCGGAGGAAGATTTTGAATACTCCCTCCGGACGCTTGAGGGACGTGAAGTCTCCCGCTGTTTTCATCACCCCGGACACAAAGAACAGCACAAGCAGTGCGTAGGCGATAGCCCGGAGCGCGGTGTTAATACCCAGAACAACATCCCACATGGAGCCGCCCCGGAAGTCCTCCGGGGCGGTGGTGATCAGCGTCCAGATTTCCGTCATGCGCTCGTTCCATGTGGCAAGTGCGGAATTTAGATTTTGGATGATCCAGTTGTCGCTTTCGATAGTTTCACCTTCTTTCTAATAGACATATTTGTGTTGAAATTTACGCATGATATTGCTATACTGGGGTTGAGGAGGTGACGCATATGCCCAGCATTCGTCCAATATCTGATTTAAGAAACAGCGCAAACGAGATTTCAGACTTCTGCCGTCAGACCCATGAGCCGGTTTACATCACCAGAAACGGTACTGGAGATATGGTCGTTCTCAACATGGAAGAGTTCGAGCGGCGCGAGGCGCTGATCGACCTATATGCAAAGCTGGCGGTAGCCGAGGAGGAAATTGCCCACGGAGACGAGGGCGAGGACTTCTTAACTTTTGCGAGACAGCTTCGGGAGCAGGTTCATGGAACGCTATAAGATCAAGATTTACCCCACAGCGAAGCAGGATCTTCGTGACATTGTGGCCTATCTCAATACGCTGTCTCCGGTTACGGCGGAGAAGTATTACGACCAGCTAATTCTGGAAATTGCAAATTTGGCACAATTCCCGGAACGGTGCCCCCATCCCAGAGATTTGGCCCTGAAAGCGAAGGGCTATCGCTATCTGCTGGTAAAGAACTATTATGTCTTTTACGTTGTCAAGGAGGACACCGTCCAAATCCGAAGGATTCTATATGCAAGGCGGGACTACGCCAGCTTGCTATAACAATATCCTATTGTCCGGGGCACATTGTTGCCCCGGATTTTCTTTATCCCCCAGTAATCAAGGTCAGGATCTCCTTCGTAAATGTAATGACAATCCCGCCTGCCACAGTGAGGATACCATTGGCCCGCTGGCTGGCATCGTGGCTCTTGAGCGCCAGACCGATCTGGAGGATGCCGAAGCCCAGCAGGATCAGACCGATGGCTCGAATCAGGCTGAATAGTAGGGTAAGCACCCAGCGCCTTATCATATTGCTATGACAGGTTTCCAAGTGCTCCCCTCCGAACCGTACGTACACCTCTCGATGTATACGGCTCTCCAGAAATCAATCTAATTTTCCAGCATGTAAAAGGTCGTGGCAAGTCGTACACAGCACCATAGTTTTCCGCCTCCTTCCAATCATGGCGCGTTCCCATGCGGCCTTGCCTTTGAGGTTGCTTAATTTTCTGATATGATGGACTTCCAAATCCACATTTTCTGCACCGCACCATTCACATTTGCACGCTTTTAACCGTTTTACAAGGCTATTGGGCGAAGTGCGGAAATGGCAGTTTGGTATAGCATCAAATTTACCGCAGGCAATGGTTTTAACGTGCCGGAATCCTTCGTTATAATATAGAAGGGTTTTCCATCCGTGTTTGGTCTGATACGGAACACCAAAGTCTTTTCCCACCCGGTACTTATTCCGGACTTTTCCGATGCTCATCCTGTATTTCGCTCCGAATGTCTTGAACATACTGAACTTCATGATATAATTGAAATTATTTAGAACAGAGGCGTTGTTTGCTAATTTATAGTAATTATATAAACCTCTGACCTCGGCATTGTACTGCTTCAGAATTTCAATATCATCCAGGTGGAGCAGGTGGTTCCGGTGAACCGGTTCCCAGACCTCCCGGTTGCCATTGCGTTTATCATAGTGGATTTTAAGCGCGTTATACGACAGCAGCCGTTTCATCCATTTCTCCTTCGGAACATAGAGCATAATTCGCCCGCTTTTGGAACGCCGGGTAAAGCCCCGGGCATCCATCTTGGGCGTGTCGGTTTTACAGGAAAACACATCATAGCTTAAAAATCTGGCCTTGTCCTTGGCATGGGTAACCAGTGTCTTTTCCTCCGACAGCTCCAACCGCAGTTCCTCTCTGAGAAATGCGCCAAGCTCCAGCTTTAACTGTTCCGCCTCCTTCCTCGTACCTATCACGCCAATCAAAAAATCGTCTGCGTACCGGACATACACCACCCGGCGGAAGGTTTCGTCCATGGGGTCTCCGCACTGTAGACGCAGCATTTGCGCGCGGGCCGCTTTCAGTTCAATAAGAGCTGCGTCCTTTTGCGCATCTGTAAGCTTCTCCCATTTCTCCTTGCGGTACTTCCGTTGTTTGAGGTAGGCGTAGTGTCCCAGCCTGCTTTGGTAAGCTGTACTGCGGCGGCGACATTTCCCGCGATTGAATTGTTTCGCGTAGTCCCGCATGAATGTATCCAATTCATTCAAGTAGATGTTCGCCAAAATCGGGCTGATGATCGACCCCTGAGGCGTCCCGGAATAGGTATTATGGTACACCCAGTTTTCCATGTATCCCGCCTTGAGGAATTTCCAAATCAGCCCTATAAAGTGCTCATCTTTGATTCTGCGGCGGAGGATGTTCACCAGCACATGGTGGTCGATGTTGTCAAAGCAGCCTTTAATATCTCCTTCCACAAACCATGTGACCCCAGTGAATCCCTGTTTGACCTCCATAAGCGCCGTATGGCAACTCCTATTCGGTCGGAATCCGTGGGAGTGCGGCGAGAAAGTGTCCTCATAGATACTTTCCAATATCATGCGGACTACCTCTTGCACCAGTTTATCCTGGAAGGATGGGATGCCCAAAGGACGTTTTTTCTTTGGATTGTTGTTCTTGGCAATATAGGTTCTTCTGGCTGGACTTGGCTGATAACTGCGATCCTTCAGGGATGCAATCAGCGTGTCGATTCGTTTGGTGCTCATTCCATCAATGGTCAGTCCGTCAGTTCCTGCTGTCATATTGCCCTCTTTTGCGTAGATATTTTGATAGGCAAGCAGAAAGAACTCCGGATTGTAAAGATTGCGGTACAACCGTTCATAGATGTATTCGCTGTTACATGCTTTGGCTCTTAGACTTGCCAATACATCGGCAGGATTTCTCATAGTGCCTCACGCACCTTTCCTTTCTAGTATTGGTGGATTTCCTGCCGCCCTTCGCCATGTACAAGGCTTTCCCTTGCTCGGACTACTACGGCGGCTCCGTTGCCATGCCGGATATTCAGCGGCGTTCCGCATAGCCATATAGGCGTTCCGGTTTAGGCAATCCCCGTTTAGGTTTATTGGACAGGGCTTGTTGTGATGTCGGGTGGGGTTTTCGTCCGTTTCCGCTTACTGCGGCTGGCTGTCATGGGTATAGTGTGAAGCGCCACTTCATTTTGCGCGTCACCAATGACACACGGCTTTACAACCATCCTTTCGCTGTTGGCTTTCAGCTATGCCGCCTTGGACTGCCCATGAAGCAGTTTAGCCTTCATCCTCATTCACAACATTTCATCTGGCCGCTCAGTCGTGGGTAGATGGTTTTCCCAACTTGCGACGTTCCCAATATGCTACACTCCCCGTCAGGTTTCCCCTTCGGATAAATTGGGTGATGACAGTGTGATGCAAATACATCAATTATACCAATCCACTGCCGCCTCGCCAGGGGCGGGATCCTACATAAACCCACGGAACAGATATAATTATCTGCTCCTTACGGGCGCACTAAAGTCCGAAAGGTTGCTGACCACCGCCAGCGGGTCGGTTTCTGCGAATACAGAGGTGCAGAACACCGTAATCATCATGGCGGTGGCGGCAAAGATCAGGTAGAGACGCTTTGCCTTTTTGTCGTTAAATTTGTGCTTGTTCAAGAATGCTCCTTTCTCGCGTGGCTCATGGGTGCAAATAAAGGCGTGCCCGTTTGAGCCGGGGTGGAATGATGGATGTAGGGCACACCGCCGCCCAGAGAGGTCTGACGAATAGCTGGGTGCTTCATAAGGTCATATTTCTGATCCATCACGGGCTTTGCCCCACGGATGAACAGGATTGCATACCGGTTATCCAGCTTGCGCACCTCGTCCGGGGTCAGCAACTCCCGCCCTGTCATCTGGTAGTTGGTGGAGTAGGAACCGCTGCGTCCCTTGGATTCCCCATGCGTTTTCAGATCGATGGTGGATTTGCCCAACATTTCCGAGACAAATTTGTGCGTGCTGGCCTCATTGCCCCCCAAATAAAGGATGCTGTCCGAGTTGCCGGGGATGGTTTCCCATGAGTCCTTATACAGCTCCTTGATCTGCGCCATGTTCTGGATGATGGTGCTGCAGGAGATGTTGCGTGAGCGCATGGTCGCAAGCTCCCGCGGCAGCCCCGGCAGATTGACCGATGGCGCTTCATCCAAGATGAAATGCACGTGGCAGGGCAAGGCTCCGTGATGGATCTGGTCTGCGCAGTAGTAAAGGGTCTGGAAGATCTGGGAGTACAGAAGACTCACTAAAAAAGTAAAGGTCGTATCATTATCCGGGATGACGGCGTACAGAGCGCACTTTCGCTCTCCCAGCGTGTAGAGATCCATGTCATCATGGTCGGTGACGGCTTTGATCTGCGGCAGATTGAAGGGTGCCAGCCGCACAGCGGCACTCACCAAAATGCTTTTCGCTGTTTTGCCCGCCGCCTGCTTGAAAACCTTATATTGCCGCAGGGCAACGCTTTCCGGGTTCTCATACTCCATTGCCCGGAACAGCAGATCCAGCGGGGAGACATACTCGTCATCGTCCTCCCTCACTTCGGCATATTCCAGCACACGCATCACCATGGAAAAATTCTGCTCATATTCCGGCGCTTCCTGGAACAGCATGAGGATGATGGCCTGCAGCAGTGCTGTCTCGGACTTCGACCAGAACGGATCGGACTCGTGACTGCCCTTGGGCGTCGTTGCCTGGATCAGCGTGTTGACCAGCTTCAGCGCGTCTTTTTCATCCCGCAGGTAGCGGAACGGGTTATAGCCGTCTGACTGCGACAGATCCACCAGATTCAGCACTCGGATGTCGTATCCCTGCCGTTTCAGATACCCTCCGGTGGCGGTCAGCACCTCCATCTTCGGGTCCGTGATCACATAGTTGCTGTTTGCTTCCAGAATGTTGGGCTTGACATAGCCGCGCGTCTTGGCGGCGCCGCTGCCGCCAATGACCAGCACATTCAGTGAGCGCCGGTGCTTGTGGGTATCCAGCCCCAGCCGCACATGGCGGGTGAGGATCTTGTTCTCCTTTTGACGGAACTGCGCGTTGAGCTGCCGGGGCGAGCCCCATGCGGCGGAGCCGTGTTCCTCTCCGTCCCGTGTCCTGCCCTGTCCGGAAGCATAGAGACACAGCCCCATGAGATACGCGCCGGTGCAGACAAGAATGGAGAACAGGCTCTTGTCTGTCCATTGGATCTGGAAGGGTTGTTCCAGTGCGGCAGTTAAGTTTGATAGCAGCTCCGGCAGACCGCCGCCAAGGGATTGGGCGATCAGCAGCGCCGCCCATACCACAGGGATATAGAGGAACAGGGCAAGTACCAGATCCGTTGTTTGGGATGTCTTTTTCAGCCGCATCACCTCCTGCATAAAAAATACGAGGCCGGCAGAGCATTCCACTCTGCCGGCCTTGCTGACGAAACGGCTTTCTTACTTTGTTCTGTCCGGTCGTACTTTTTGATGGACCTTTTCTTTGGCCGGGGCAGACTTCTGCTGCTGGTCCAGCTGCGCCTGATAGCCTTTCAGCCGTTCCAGAACCGAAGGCCGCTCATTCGTCATCGTCCCGGCAGCCGTTTCCCTGCCGCTGGATGAGGTCGATCTGCCTTTGGTATCTGGCAAGTCTGTTCCCGACCGAGATCCTTTTTTTGGCGTCACCTCCTGTCGCTCGCCCACAGGGGGCGTCACAGGCGGTTCTTCCTGCCGGGGGCGTTCCTGTTCGCGCTGCGGCGCCTCCTGTCCCACACGGGCTTCCTGCTCCTTAGAGGGGGCATCCTGCCGCATCTGCTCCGGCTGTCCGGTATATCGGATGCGCTCAAAGATCATATTGGCGCGGTCGATCTCCGTTACCGGCATGATCACATCCACGACTTTTCCCTTGTTATCCGAATCACGGATGGCAGAGAACAGGATCTTCTGCTTGCCTGCCCGCTGCCTGAATTGCTGATACTGCTCCGGAGACATGGCGAACCGCCGCACATCGCGGGTCTCCTTCAGCATCTTTGCCAGATTGACTTTGCCGGAAATGGTCTTGTGTTTTTTCGCCAGCGCCATGGTGAGCGCCAGTACATTTTTAATGGCGGAGCCGCTCAGCCGGACAGCGACCTCGCTGCCGGAGAGCATCATGCGTACCAGCTGGTCCGCCGCTTCACCGCCTCCGATGTTCATGTTCCCGCACCTCCTTCTGGTGTTCTTCTGTTTTCTGGATGTCCTGCTCCATTGCAGGCGTCTGCCGGCAGATCTCCCGGCAGAGCTTCCACTTTTCCCGCTCCGCCCGGATCTCCCGATTCACCTCTGAGAGCTGTTCATACACTTCTGCCTTTTCTTTCTTCAGCACCTCCTGCGGAATGCCGCTGTCCTCCAGCAGCTTCACGGCTTTCATGTACTGCTCAAACTCCTGCTCCATGCCGGTGAGCCCTTCCTCGTATAACGCCCTGCTGGGTTCCAGCGCCTCCGCGTCTGCCAGCGCCGCGTAGAGCGGCTGGCGTTTCTTCTTCCGCACATTGAGGAGGGTCCGCTGCTTTGTCAATCTGCCCAGCGTTTCCTCTGTGCGTTGTTCGAATGCCGCCATGTCAGCAGGCGTTGTGATGTCATTTTCCCGCAGGAACGCGAACTGTGCCTGATACCGTTCAAAGCGCATGACCGCCTGCCGCAGATGCGGCGTCATGCGGGGCGGATACTGCCGCTTTTCGATTTTGCCCAGCAGATAGAGATAATGGACATAGAGGGCAAGAAAACCGCTGTATCTGGGATGCTTCCGGTACGGCTGATACGCCGGCCGCACAGGCAAGACAGGCCGCAGCCCCGCTTCGATCTGTTCCAGGTTGCCCTGGATGGCAGTGCGGATACCGTCCTCTGTGAACAGCGGATCTCGCCTGCCGGGGTACTGGAATTGCTCCTGTCCACGCAGGCGGAAGCCGAGCCTGCCGCCATGATGGATCTCATACCCCTTATGCTCCATGAGCAGGAAGAAGTGGCCGAGGTCGTTGGCGTCCCGGATGGCATCCCGCAGATCTGCCTCCAGCATGGAGCGGAAGGTGGGCTGCCCCTTGGACTGGCGCAGCCACTCAATGTAGCTGACCGACCTGGCAGGCTCGCCCTGCACGATGACGGACAATCCATGCTCCCGGCAGAGCCGGTCTGAAATGGCACGGATCTGCTGGTAGTAGCTTTGCTGCGTGCTGTGATACTTTTCGCCGGTATCTGCATTCACCGAATTAAATACAATATGCGAATGGATATGATGCCGGTCTACATGGGTCCCAATCACAACCTCAAAGCCGTCCAAGTGTTCCTGCGCGAATGCTTTAGCAATTTCTAAAGCAAGTTCAGGTGTGATTTCACCGGGGCGGAATGATTGAATAATGTGGTAACATTGACGCCCGTCTGTCCGGTGTGTTTCCCGCTTGGTCTGCATCATCTGGCGGTATTCACGCCCTGGATCACAGTTGAAGTGAGCCGTTAAGATACAGTCATCCGTTTTATCCCCATTGAGGACATACCGGACCCCCACGTCCAGCCGTCCCTTGCGGGCGAGGATCTTCGTAACCGCCATTACAGATCCGCGACCTTTTCCATGAGCAGGTACACCTGCCGCAGCAGGAACAGCGCCTCTTTTGCGTCTTGTCGGGTGGCGATGCCGGCGTTGACGCTCCGGGCGATTTGATTGATATTTACGCCGATTCGGTTGATCTCCCGATATAAGTCGTTGATCTCCGCCGGCTGGCGCTGGCGGATCTCC
>OIWL01003078.1_pt1 | contig 12237 bp, 8 predicted proteins | sample 1587561 | NCBI WGS metagenome assembly OIWL01 (sample SAMEA3888903, study PRJEB22519) | human gut metagenome | biome: human gut; feature: human-associated habitat; material: faeces | place: Denmark | collected 2010 | reverse complement strand
TTTTTCAAATAAATTTCTATATTAAAAAGTGACATTTTCATAAGTTATTGACAGAAATAAAAGTTTAGTAAAAATTCACATTTATTTTGTATGATATGGTGTATTATAAAAGGATAAAAGCGGAGGGATAAATTATAATGAAGAGAAAAATTACAGCAGCGGCGGCATTTGCATTGTGTGTGGCAATGGGAGTCTGCGCATGCAGTCCGTCTGAAAAGGAAGATACATTTACGGGAAAGGAAAAGGAAGAGCTTGCGTGGCAGCCGAATCTTGACCGGATTTCCCCTGAAGTATATGCAGATATCAGTAATCTTGACCTGAAGCCGGGGACGTATATATCAGTCATCGGAAAGAGAGAGGGAACGGCTTACTGGAGCGAAGTGCAGGCCGGAGTTGAGCAGGCGGCGGAAGACATTAATAAGCATCTGGGATATAAAGGGGAGGACAAGATAAAAGTTCTTTATAACGCTCCGGCAGACAGTGAGAATATTGACGAACAGGTGAATATCCTTGACGAGGAGCTGGCGCGATATCCGGATGTGATCGCTGTTGCAAGCGTAGCGGAAGATGCGTCGGCTGTTCAGTTCGATCTTGCGGCAGAAAACGGAATTGCAGTCGTGGCATTTGATTCGAGGAACAATTATCAGGGAATTCAGTGCACCTGCATGACGGATAATGTGGCGGCGGCAAAAGAAGGGGCTCGGAAAATGAGCGAGGCGATCGAAGAAAAAGGAGAGATTCTGTTGATCGCACAGGATTCTGTTTCGGGAACGGCAAAAGAGCGAACAAAGGCAGTGACAGAAGAAATTACGGCAAATTATCCGAATGTGAAGGTTGTAGAGACGATCTATATGGATCAGTTTGACGATCTTAAGATGCAGGCTGCAGCGGACGAACTCGGGGTGACGAAAGAGCAGCTTGCCGAGTGGACGGTGGAATCGTCCGGTCAGACTCCGGCAGATGAAGGGGAAGAAGCGATGTCGGAAGAGGTGCGCACGAAACTGGAAGATATTCGCGCTGTCGCGGACGGGATGACAGATGCGGATGTGGTTGCCCGTTATATGGAAAAATACCCGAACCTGAAGGGCTGTTTTGCGGTAAATGCCGATGCGGTTTTACTGGCAATGGATGCTTTTGAGACAGCAGAAAATGAAGAAGATATCGTGTTGATGGGATTTGATGCCGGAAAGGAACAGATCGCGGCATTGAAAAACGGAACGATAGATGGTCTTATTGTGCAAAATCCGTTCGGCATGGGATATGCGACAGTTGTGGCGGCGGCGCGGGCTGCGCTTGAGATCGGAAATGAGGCAACCGTCGATACAGGATATGTTTGGGTGGATAAAGAAAATATGGACGACCCGGACGTGAAGGGGATGCTTTACGAATAGTCTTCGTCAGGCGTAAGCGGATGCTTTACAAATAGTTTTCGTCAGGCGTAAGCGAGGAAACTCTGTTTTCCATTAGCGGGTAAAGAGTTACCCGCTCCGACTGAGTGAAAAGATAAATTCAGTGCCGACTCCTTCGGTACTTACTACATTAATATGCTCGTCATGAGCTTGAATAATTTCTTTTACGATGGACAGGCCAAGGCCTGTCCCTTTTTTATCTTTGCCGCGGGAAAGGTCTGATTTGTAAAAACGCTCCCATATTTTAGTCTGCTCTTGCCGCGGGATTCCGATTCCGTGATCTTTTACGGAAATAAATACTTTTTCGTTCTTTTCACTAACCTCTACAGTAATCAAAGAATCGTTTTCGCTGAATTTAATTGCATTATCGATCAAGTTATAGAGGACTTGCTGGATCTTACGTTTGTCTGCCAAAACAAAAACAGCATCAGGCATGAGAAGCAGTTCGATGGAAATATGTTTTTGGGTACAGGCAGATTCAAAAGATGCGGCGGTACTTTTCAGAACTTCCTGTATGTCAAAATCTGACTTGTTAAGAAGAAGTTCTTTTGTATCGAATTCATTTAATGTCAGCAGATCTCGCGTGAGGTCGGTGAGACGCTCTGTTTCAAACAAAATAATATTTAAATATTTTCCGTACAATTCAGGCGGGATCGTTCCGTCGGCCATTGCCTCAACATATCCTTTTATGGACGTGAGAGGAGAACGAAAATCATGAGAGACATTTGCGACAATTTTTTTTTGATAGTCATCCATATCTTTCAGTCTGACTGCCATGTAATTCAGTGAAGCAGAGAGATATCCGAGTTCATCATGAGTGTGTACCGGAATCTCATAGTCAAGATTTCCGATAGCGTATTGTTTTGCCGCTTCGGAAATCTGCCTGAGCGGACGATGGATGAAAAACTGCACGCCGAGGAGAAAGATAAGAGAAAGTGCGAAAATGACTGCTGTGGAGATGTATACCTGAGTCATGATCGGAGCGCATCTCTCTTCGATGGCAGAGACGGGACTGTGGATCAGAAGGTATCCCTTTGTAGAAAAACCTTGTGTCACAGGCGCCATAACGGTGATCATATCTTCGTCAAAATATCCGTGATATGTACCTGTAATATAGCGGTTTCCGCCGATTTCGGCAGGGTTGAAGTCTTTGATCCTATCAGGACATACAGTGTCTTCTAAACTGGAAGAGGTAAGTGTTCTTCCGGTACTGTCTACGAACCAGATAGAAGCGTTGAAGTACAGTCTCATTGCAGACAACTGTGACTGGACGTTATAGATGGAAGAATCGCCGGAGAAGTAAGATGGGAGATAATCATTGGCAACAAAAGTAGCTTCTCTGTAAAGCGTATGAGAAGTGTCTTCGGTAAGCTTATCTGTCACAAGCTGCTCTGTAAGCGTTGCAGTTGAGAATAGACATAAAAATCCAAATATGATATAAAGTGCAATAAATTTAATGTGCAGAGTGCTTCTCATACGCGGTAGTCTCCTGTTTATCTGTTATTTTGTCTCAAATTTATAGCCGATGCCCCATACGGTTCCTAATTTCCAATGAGGATGATCTTTAAGTTTTTCCCGGAGACGTTTGATATGGACGTCGACAGTGCGGGTGTCACCGAGATATTCATAACCCCATATACGGTCAAGGAGCTGCTCCCTTGTAAATACCTGATTCGGAGATGAGGCGAGACAGTATAAAAGCTCCAGTTCTTTTGGCGGCATTTCAACAGTGTTTCCGTCACAGAGAACAGAATAATTTGTCAGGTTGATGGTCAGTCCTTCATACTCGACACACTTTGGCTTTTCCGCCTGGGACGGTTCGTTTTTTATCGGATGATAACGGCGAAGAACGGCGCGCACACGCGCAATCATTTCTTTTGAATCAAAAGGCTTTAAGATATAATCGTCCGCACCGAGTTCCAGACCGAGTACTTTGTCGAATATTTCCCCTTTCGCCGAAAGCATAATAATCGGCACGCCTGATTTTGCCCTGATCTCCCGGCATACTTGATAGCCGTCGATGCCCGGAAGCATAAGGTCAAGAAGAATCAGATTCGGTTCGTATGTTTCAAATGTGCTCAAGGCGTCTTCTCCGTTAAATACTATTTTTGTGTCAAAACACTCTTTTGTAAGATAGAGAGAGATAAGTTCTGCGATATTTTCATCATCGTCAACGATTAGTATTCTTTGTTTTCCGATCATATTTTTCCTCCGTTTTATGGGTGAACCCGTTATCCGAGCTCAACGATTGTGACTCCGGCATCGCCTTCTCCGAACTCGGCAAGGCGGTATGATTTTACATGTTTTTGTCTTCTGAGATATTCGTGGATTCCTTTTCTTAAAGCTCCGGTTCCTTTTCCGTGAACTACGCGTACGCTGTTTAGATGCGAGAGCAGGGCGTCATCTAAATATTTATCCAGTTCGGCGACCGCTTCGTCTACTGTTTTTCCGAGCAGATTGATCTCAGGACTTACAGAAAGTGACTTGCTCATCTTGATCTTGCTTTTTGCCGTACGGTTCATCCGCTTCGGTGCGTAAGGCGATACTTCTTCGATAATTTCCAAATCGGAAATATTGACTTGTGACCGAAGGATTCCCATCTGAACTGTGACGTTGCCTCTTGCATCGGGGAGAGAGCCGATGGTGCCGGTCAGATTCATACTTAATACTTTTACAGATTCTCCGAGTTTGAAATCAGACGGTTTGTAAGTCTTTTTCGGTTTGTTTGTTTTCAGTGAAGCAGAAGCGGAAGTATCTTTGATCTTTTTGCGCAGACGCTCCCGTTCTTTTTCCATTTCAGCGGCGGAGATATTCTCCTTTCCGAATTTGTGAAAATTGCGGAGCGTCTCGTCGGCAACTTCTTTCGCTTCTCTTAGTATTGCATTTGCTTTTTCATTTGCTTCACGGATGATGCGGTCACGTTGTTCTTCGAGCTTTTCCTGTTTTTGCACAGCCTGCCGTTTTAAAGTTTCGGCCTCTTTTTTATAAGCGGCAATTTCAGCCTGTTCTTTTTCGATCGTGCGTCTGCTTGCCTCAAGATCGCTTAGGAGATCTTCAAAAGAGACGTCTTGTTCACTCAGACGTTTTTTTGCATCGTCGATAATATAGCCGGGAAGTCCGAGCTTTCCGGAAATCGCAAAAGCATTACTTTTACCCGGAATACCGATGAGAAGCCGGTAAGTCGGCCGGAGACTTTCCACATCGAATTCACAGCAGGCATTTTCAACGCCCGGGGTAGAAAGGGCATAGATTTTCAGCTCGCTGTAATGGGTTGTTGCCATAGTGCGTATGTTTCGCTTATGGAGATGCGATAAAATAGCAATGGCAAGGGCCGCTCCTTCTGTCGGGTCGGTTCCTGCGCCTAATTCGTCGAAAAGAACGAGAGAACGATCGTCGACCTTTTTCAAAAAGGAAACAATATTTGTCATATGTGAAGAAAATGTACTCAGACTTTGTTCTATGCTCTGCTCATCTCCGATATCGGCGTAAACCTGTCGGAATACGGCGATTTCCGAACGGTCGCCTGCCGGAATATGAAGTCCGGCCTGCCCCATGAGGGTGAGAAGTCCGACCGTTTTTAAAGAGACGGTCTTTCCGCCTGTATTAGGTCCGGTGATGATGAGAAGAGAAAATTCATCGCCGAGAGATACGGTGATCGGGACAACTTTCTTCTGGTCGAGAAGAGGGTGGCGTCCTTCCCGGATACGGATACGTCCTTCTTCATTTAGAATCGGACGACTTGCGCGCATAGTAAGAGCAAGAGCGCCTCTTGCAAAAATGAAATCCAGATCGGTGAGAGATCGGTAGTCTGTTCGGATCTCTTCGATATATTGTGCGGCCTCTTCGCTTAAAGAAGCAAGAATCTTTCGGATCTCATCCTGTTCTTGTACATATAATTCTTTTAAGTCATTGTTCAGTTTTACAATAGCCATAGGTTCAATAAATAATGTAGAACCGGATGCGGACTGGTCATGGATCAGCCCTTGTACCTGACTGCGGTATTCGGCTTTGACAGGGATACAATAGCGGTCGCCGCGCATTGTGATCAGAGCATCCTGCAGGTACGTTCTTAAAGAACCGTTTACAAGACCTGAAAGTGTTGTGTGAACACGGTCGTTGAGATTATTTATGCTCCTTCGGATATGCTTTAGCGCACTGCTTGCGTCATCACTGATTTCATCTTCGGAAATGATGCATCTTTCAATTTCATTTGAAAGAGGTGTGAGCGGCTCAAGTCCGTCAAAATAAATATCAAGACAGTCGGCAAGATCTTCCTGCGTGTCATGCCGTCCGTATGACTTGGCCCGCGCAGTGTTTGAAAGAAGACGGCAGATGCGGAGAAGTTCCGCTGTATTTAGAGCGCCTCCGATCTCAAGTCGTTTGAGAGATTCTTCCACAGGAGCTGCGTCGCCGAAAGAAATCCGCCCCTTTTTAATGATCCTTGTAAAAGCGGCGGCGGTCTGTTCCTGAAGCAAATCGATCTTCGTAAGATCCGTTACCGGTTTCAGCCGTCGGCAAAGTTGTTTTCCGCGGAAAGAACTTGCCTCATTTTCCAACATGGAAATAATTTTATCAAATTCAAGTTTTATTAATGTTTTGTTATTCATAAATCTTCACCTGTCTGTAATGTTTGTATCCTCATTCTACTCTATTATCCGTATAAAGAAAAGGACTTTCAGGAAGTAAGAAAAACCTTTTCATAGAGGATTGAATCAGGTATACTAGAATTTGGAGGAAAATAAGTCCATGCCGAGTGATAAAGAACAAAAAAAATCGCCCGAAGAAGAGGCGGAAGAGAAGAAATATTCTTTTTTACAAGAAAAGATAAAAGGGAAACAGGGCAGCAGGGAAACGCTTATAAAACAATTTATCCGAATTGCGATCTATGGTCTGATATTGGGGATGTTTGCCTGCTTAGGTTTTTTTGCGCTTAAACCGTGGATGCAGCAATGGTTTGCGGGAAATGCAAAGACTGTGATGATCCCCGAAGATGAACAGGCAGCGGAAGATTCTGAGAAAAATCAAGAGGGAAAAGAAGATCCTGCGCTCGATGCGGAAAGTTATGAAGAGATGACCGCCGGGTTGAATGAACGTGTAAAAGAGGCGAGAAAAAGTATTGTTTCTGTATCTTCTGTATCTGAAAAGGCAGACTGGGACGGAGAGATGACAGGAATTTTGCAGAGTGTTACAGGTGTTATCGCCGGAGATAACGGTCGGGAATTTTTGATTATCGCCGACAGTTCGATCTGCACAGGCGCTTCTGCATGGAGAGTGACAATTTCCGATGGAAAAAGCTTCGATGCAGCGCTGAAAAAGGTCGATAATAACAGAAAGATAGCAGTGTTCGGCATCGGGAAACATGTCGTAGATGAGGATGACAGCGGATTGATCAAAGTAGCCGTTTTAGGTAATTCAAAGAAAGTGGCGCAGGGAGATGCAGTGATCGCTCTCGGAAATATATTTGGATATGCAGACGGAATGTCTTACGGCGTTGTCAGCGCATCGAATTATAAGGCGACATTTTTCGACGGAGAATGCGCAGTGATCGCGACAGACATTCCGGCAGAGGAACAAGGAACAGGCATGTTGTTTAACATGGATGGCGAAGTGGTAGGGATGATTTCTTCATCCGTATGGAACGACACAGGAAAAAATGTTGTGAATGCATATGGAATTTCAGATTTGAAGCCGATTATAGAATTGCTCATCAATGGGAAAAGCGTTCCATATATCGGAATTTACGGAACAACGGTGACGGAGCAGCTTGCAGAAGAACATAAAATGCCGTCAGGTATTTATGTGGCAGATGTTGATCCGGATTCACCGGCGATGGTGGCGGGAATACAAATCGGAGATATTATATGTGAAGCATCGGGAGAAGAGATAAAGGATATTGCCGCATACCAAAACATTGTGATAGGCTCGTCTGTAGGAGAAACGATGGAGTTTGTCGGAAAACGGCTCGGTTCAGACGGATATGTCAATATAAAATTTTCTGTCGTGACCACAGAAAAAGAAGAAGTTAAATAAAGAAGCGGGAATGAGAAAATAAGAAAAGAAGAAGTTTGGTAAGAAGCAGGAATGAGAAAATAGGAAAAGAAGAAGTTCAGTAAAAAGCGGGAATGAGAAAATAAGAAAAGAAGAAGTTCAGTAAGAAGCAGGAATGAGAAAATAAGAAAAGAAGAAGTTCAGTAAAAAAGCAGGAATGAAAAAATAAGAAAACAGATTAAAAGAAATAGAACATAGAGAAATAAAGAAAAAATAGAAAGAGGAATAGCGAGACATGAGATATATCAGTGGGTTACATGAAGGAGAAACAATCAGAAATATTTATCTGTGTAAGGGAAAACGTTCGGCTGAAACAAGAAACGGAAAACCATATGACAACGTGCTTTTGCAGGATAAGACAGGAACGCTTGACGGAAAAGTATGGGACCCGAATTCGCAGGGGATTGCGGACTATGATGAAAAAGATTTTATAGAAGTATATGGAGAAGTGATCAATTATAACGGAAATCTGCAGATTAATATAAAACAGATCCGCAAAGCCGGTGAAGAGGAATACAACCCGGCAGATTACATGCCTACCACAGAGAAAAGCGTTGACGGGATGTATGAACAGCTGACAGAGTTTATCCGTCACATTTCCAATCCGTATCTGAAAAGTCTGTTAGAATATTTCTTTGTGAACGATCAGGAATTTATTAAAAAATTCCGGTCACATTCTGCAGCGAAAACGGTACACCACGGATTTTCGGGAGGACTGCTGGAACATACGTTGAGCGTACTTCGGATGTGCGAATATTTTGCCGGATCATATGGAATTTTAAACAAAGATCTTCTGTTGACAGCGGCAATGTGCCATGACATCGGAAAAACAAGGGAACTTTCGTCATTTCCGGACAATGATTATACAGATGAAGGACAGTTGATAGGGCATATTGTGATCGGAGTGGAAATGCTCGACGAGGCAATCAGGACAATACCGGATTTTCCGGTTCGCCTTGCAAATGAATTGAAACACTGTATTATCGCCCACCACGGAGAGTTGGAATACGGTTCTCCGAAAAAACCGGCGCTTGCGGAGGCGGTAGCGTTGAATCTTGCGGATAATGCAGATGCAAAAATGCAGACTTTGACGGAAATATTTAAAGGGAAAACAGGTACAGACTGGTTAGGATTTAACCGATTGTTCGATTCTAATTTGCGCAGAACGTCAGGAGCGTAAACAGAAAAAGCCGATTGTAGGCGGCGGATAGATCGTAACTATACGGTGTTTCCGGTGGGGAAATATGTGCGCAGATGCGGATGTGCAAAAAATGCAGGAAAACAGAAAGAAAAGGGAAGATATGTGTATGCAGAAAAATGATACTGTAGTTGTTGAAATCACGGATATCGGTGTCAACGGAGAAGGAATCGGAAAGATAGACGGATATACGCTGTTCATAAAAGACGCTGTAATAGGAGATGTTGCAGAAGTTAAAGTGATCAAGGCTAAGAAAAATTACGGATATGCCCGATTGATAAACGTGCTTGAACCGTCAAACAGCCGGGTTGAACCTAAGTGTCCTTTCGCAAGAAAATGCGGGGGTTGTCAGATTCAGGAAATGTCCTATGAAAAGCAGCTTGAGTTTAAAGAAAGAAAAGTCAGGGGAAATCTTGAACGGATCGGCGGTTTTTCATCTGAACTTTTGGAATGTACAAAAGAGCCGATCATTGGGATGGAAACTCCGTTTTATTATAGAAATAAGGCGCAGTTTCCGTTTGGAACAGACAAAGAAGGAAATCCCGTAACAGGATTTTACGCAGGCCGTACACATGACATTATAGCAAATACAAACTGCATTCTCGGTGCAGCGGTAAATGAACATATTTTAGAGAGCATTCTTGATTTTATGAAAAAATATAAGATCCGTTCCTATGATGAAAAAACAGGAACGGGTCTGTTTCGTCATGTGCTGCTTCGTTATGGATTTACGACAAAAGAAATCATGGTGTGTTTTGTTGTGAATAAAGATAAAGCGGATAAAAGCGGAGAATGGTTTCCGCATCAGAAAGAGTTGGTGGAAGAGCTTGCTAAAATTGACGGAATGACGAGTATAACGGCAAGTCCCAACACAAAGCGAACAAACGTAATTATGGGAGATACGTTTGAGGTGCTTTGGGGGCAAGGATATATTACAGACTATATCGGCTCAGTGAAATATCAGATTTCTCCTTTGTCGTTTTATCAAGTAAACCCGGTACAGACGGAAAAATTATACTCTCAGGCGCTTGAATATGCAGGCTTAAAAGGAGATGAAACGGTTTGGGATTTGTACTGCGGTATCGGAACAATTTCTTTGTTTCTTGCGCAGAAGGCAAAACAGGTTTACGGCGTGGAAATCGTGCCCCCTGCGATTGATGATGCAAGAGAAAACGCACTGTTAAACGGAATAGAAAACGCACAGTTTTTTGTGGGAAAATCTGAAGAAATCCTTCCGAAATACTATAAAGATTATGAAGAACAGCACGGAGGAGAAAAGGCACACGCGGATGTGATCGTCGTAGATCCGCCTCGGAAAGGGTGCGACGCTGAATTGTTGGAAACGATTCTTAAGATGCAGCCGGAGAGGATTGTTTATGTAAGCTGCGATTCCGCAACATTGGCAAGAGATCTGAAAATATTGTGCGAAGGGGCACAGGAAGACGAAAAAACAGCAGGGTATCAGATTGAGAAATGGAGAGCGGTTGATCAATTTCCGATGACGACACATGTGGAGACGGTATGTCTTTTAAGTAGGGAAAAAGTTGATGGATATGTAAATGTTGATTTAGATGCTAACAAAATTGTTAGCAAGTCTAAAACTGGAACTGCTACTTATAAAGAAATTAAAGAATATATTAATGATAAGTATGGATTTACTGTTAGTTCACTTAATATAGCTCAAATTAAGGACAAGTGTGGCCTAGATAAGCGTAAGAATTACAATAAGGGTGCAGAGGGGCATAAAGTGCCAGCGTGCCCTGAGAAGAAAGAAAAAGCCATTTTAGATGCTTTTGAGCATTTTGGGTTAGTATAGAATTAGATATTTTGATTTCCCGGATCTTATGGTCCGGGATTTTTTAATTTTAAACATGACAACAAAAACAGATGTATGAAAGTAGCTCCGCAAGAACCTGGTTTTAAAGATAATATAAGAGTGATTTTATGCAATTTTTAATATAAAATTTGATTTTTTTACCGATTTTTTAAAAAATCGGCATTTTTTTGTCAATCCGATGTTTTTTGGAGCATGGCTAGAAAACTTTTTCTGACATATATCTCCTGAAGGAGGTAGATACAAGATGAAAAATATCTATCATGAAGGCAAACTTATCAATAAAGCAGGCGTTGATAGGGTTGTCTTAAGCCATGTTGAGCTGAAAAAAATTAATTGGCCTGTGTTCAAAAAAGCGATAACTGCATCGAGTGATATTATTTATGATGCTTTTCGGTCTGCTAATCGAACTTATTATGTAACAGAGGGAGGTGATCGATTACACTATATGACAATTACAGATCCAGAAGTTGGTCATCTAAATTTTGGCGCTAATCCTAAGAAATATGGTATTATTGAATTTAGTCCAGCCAATAAGAATAATGGAATTAACATTGTTAATTTCGATGGTAAGGAATTAATGGAGTATCTAGCTCATATTAAAGTAATTCTTAGCGACAGATATGGATTGGAAGTGTCTTTTACAAATTGTACCCTTAAGGAGGTGGAACTGAATGTAACGTTTGCGCTAAATCATCCGTATGATGATTATTATAGAGCGTTAAGTGTTTTGTTTTCTGATATGCCATATCTCAAGAAACAGTGTGAATACACCGGGAAAGAGAACAAAGAAAAGCAATTGCAAAGTTGTAGCGCATTTAACAAGCAATTGTCTGTCACAGCATATAACAAAAGTGTAGAAATGGCTATTGCGCTCAAACGAAAAGAGGAAATTCATATTACGGATGAAAACGGAGTGTTAATTGAATCTGATTTAATGCGCGTAGAGTTCAAACTCAAAACAGCGGAAGTATGCAAAAAATGGTTTGATGGCTTAAATACGTTTGGAGACCTTAAAGAAGAGATGATTGATAAAGCTTTTAAAAAGTTGGTTAATTATTATCTTTTATTCCCACTAGTAAAATGGGAAACTGAAAATGCTCGTTATCTTAAACGTACTGTCAAAGATTTTATCAAAAACAGTGGTAGAGGGTATGGCTGGAAAACGAAACTTTTAACTGATCTGAGAAATGAAGAATTAAAAGAACGTGAAGTAAAACTTTTGGCTCTTGATGATCTTAATAAGATTATCTTACATTTTAAGGATAAAAGTGGCCATAGAAAAAGACTACAGGTTTCAGAAGATTTTTCTGGACTTGCTAGAGCGGATATCTTTTTGCAAAGAGATAGAGAAAAGCTGAATGAAATCGTTAACAATTTAAAATGTTTTGTCAGCGAAGAGTCATTAACGAATTCTATGAGATCAAATGGAAGTGACAAAAACTAGCCTGAGTCCTTGATATTAAAGGGATTGCAAAGGTTTTTTGTAAGAAAAAAGTTGCGATGATTGACTAGCCACAACAGTGTGTGGAAAATAAAAATAATATCATATTGTATAAGGCTCTAAGTTATTGATGTTACAATTTACTTGGAGCCTTTAATTTAATGATAGAGATAGTTCGAATATAGAATATCAAGTCTTGAGTGTCCAAGACATGAACTAATATACATAAGGCAGCTTCGATCTAAATTTCGAGAATGTGAAACTTTTTCTGTAAATAATGTTTTAGAAGGTCTTCTATGGTAAA
>OIWL01003070.1_pt1 | contig 12285 bp, 8 predicted proteins | sample 1587561 | NCBI WGS metagenome assembly OIWL01 (sample SAMEA3888903, study PRJEB22519) | human gut metagenome | biome: human gut; feature: human-associated habitat; material: faeces | place: Denmark | collected 2010 | reverse complement strand
CCAGGCTCAGACTCTGAAAGCTATCCGCGAAGCTGAAGCATATCCAGGACCTTCACTCATCATCGCTTACGCTCCATGTATCAACCACGGTTTGAAAGCCGGTATGGGTAAGAGTCAGGAAGAAGAAGAAAAAGCAGTTAAGTGCGGTTACTGGCACCTGTGGCGTTACAACCCGGCTTTGGAAGCTGAAGGTAAGAATCCGTTCTCACTGGATAGCAAAGAACCAAACTGGGATGAGTTCAAGGGCTTCTTGAAAGGTGAAGTTCGTTATGCCTCTGTAATGAAACAATATCCTGCAGAAGCAGAAGAACTGTTCCAGGCAGCTGAAGACAATGCTAAATGGCGTTACAACAACTACAAGCGTCTGGCTAACCAGGCTTGGGGTGTTGCCGAATAAGTAATTCAACTTATCAGATAAAAGAAAGGCGGGAATCCGAAAGGACTCCCGCCTTTTTGTCTGTTTACTGTTCCTTTGGAATCCAACTATCCACCAATTCCCGGTGTTCATCTATCCATTTACGGGCAGCCTCCTTTTCTGTTTTCTCTGTTTCTTCCATAGCCAGCATCAAAGAGCTGATCTGCTCATCTGTCAGACGAATATTCCTGAAAAGTTGAGTAGCAAACGGATCTTTCTCAGGAAAACCTTTCCAGGTAATGATATGAATCTTCTCCGCACTACCATAAATATTCTTGGGATCTTGCAATATCTTTAATTTGAAACGATCAAACATCCAATGCGGCGTCCAGCCAGTGACCACTATCCATTCATTTCTATCAATTGCTTTCTTCAATGAGGCAGTCATAGCAGGACCACTTGAGGTCATCAGCTTAAAATCCAGATTATAGTCTTCAATAACGTCTTCTGTAGCCCGCATAATACCTGCCCCTGCATCGATACCAACAATCTTCGAACCAAAATATTGCTTCTGAGAATTCAATTCATCAATAGAATTAATCGTTACATACTCCGGTACAACCAGTCCGATACGGGCTTCATCATATATATCACCTATTATTTCCAACTTATCACCATATTGCTCTATGTAATCGCTCATTGTTACCGGTAGCCAAACATCCATAAAAACATCCGCTTTCTTTCTGGCAAGTGAAGTAAATATAGGAGCAAGATCGGCATTTAGTAATTTCACATCATATCCCTGCTCCTGAAGAATGGCTTTTGCCAGATGCGTCATTGCAATGCCTTCCGCCCAATTGGCGTAAGCAATACTTATCTTTTTATCAGAATCTCCTCCTCCGCATGAGCTGAAAAGGAATATAGCAAGTAAGATTGCTACTATAATTTTTATCTTAGTATTCATATTCTCTATTATTTCTTTTTGTTTTGCGCTATCCCCTGAGTAATACGGTCCAGAACGATCGCAAGTATAACTACGGCTATACCTCCTTCAAATCCCAGGCCTATTTTCATCTGAGTGATCCCTTTCAAGACAATCTCCCCCAGTCCACCGGCAGAGATCATCGCAGCAATAACAACCATTGAAAGAGACATCATAATAGTCTGGTTTACTCCGGTCAATATGGTAGGTAGCGCTAATGGTAATTGTACTTTATAAAGTAATTGCCAGGGAGTAGCCCCAAACGAGCGTGTAGCTTCCACTACATTTTTAGGAACCTGGCGTATGCCCAATCCTGTAAGACGAACCACCGGAGGCATCGCAAAAATGATAGTTGCAAAGGCTCCCGGTACTGTTCCTAATCCAAAGAATAACACTGCCGGAATCAGATAAACAAAAGCCGGCATCGTCTGCATAAAATCGAGGATAGGCCGCATTATCTTATTACATCGATCACTATTGGCGGTCCAAATGCCCAACGGTACTCCCAACAACAGAGCAAGACAGGTGGAAGAAAGTACCAATGCAAGTGTCTGCATTGTCTCTTCCCAGAATCCCATACCGTAAATCAACAATAATCCCAACAATGTAAATACAGCCACTCCTTTACCTGCCTTAAACCAGGCAAGCACGGCAAGCGCCACAATAGTAATATAAAACGGTATCCCAAATAATACATGCTGAAAACTGTCAATGAATCCTCCAATGCCCATGCTTAGTGCATCAAAGAAAGAAGCAAAATGTTCTGTAAGCCAGTTTATGGCCATCTCTATATATTTTCCGATATTTATCATAAGTCTATTGCATTTTGAATGATTTCATTAATTTCTTTTTTATCCTTTCCGGTCACCTCAATGATAAGAGAAGATAGTGGAACCACCCCCTCGAACTCCCTGTCCTCATTTACCACCCAAATAGGCGAATTGGTTTTTGTCATTAACGGCAGGATATCTTCAAGAACCGTATCCCCCAATACAGAATGTACTTCATGACGTACCACAGAATCAATCGACCTCACCTGTTCCTTTCTCAGCCTCAATAAATCGTTCAATCGAACCTCTCCTACCAATACGTTACCCGTATCCACTACCGGAAGTACCGTCAGGTTACGTTCGCGCATCTTTCTGATCAGTACCTCCGGTCCCTCTTTTTTCAAACGCGCTACCAATGGTTTATCAATCATCACCGAAGCCGCTGTAATAATCTTACTACGGTCTACATTTTCCACGAAACGTTCTACATAAACATTGGCAGGTTCTGTCAGTATCTCTTCCGAAGTACCGATCTGTACTATTTCTCCATCCTTCATAATAGCAATACGGTCACCCAGTTTAATAGCTTCACTCAGATCATGGGTAATAAATACAATTGTTTTCTTCATTTTAGCCTGTAAAGCCAATAGTTCATCTTGCATCTGTACACGAATCAAAGGATCAAGAGCAGAGAAAGCTTCATCCATCAGTAGTACTTCCGGGTTATTAGCCAATGCACGTGCCAGTCCTACACGTTGCTGCATACCACCGGATAATTCACCAACCATTTGATTTTCATATCCTTTTAGTCCTACCAGTTGCATACTCTCCATCGCTTTTCGTTCTCTTTCTTCCTTTTTCACGCCTTGTAGTTCCAATCCGAAAGCAATATTATGCAGTACTGTACGATGGGGCAACAAACCAAAATTCTGGAAAACCATAGCCAATTCTTTTCGTCGTATCTGCAACAATTCTTTGTCAGATACCTTAGCGATATCCGTTCCATTGATAACTACTTCTCCCGATGTTGGTTTTATCAGTCGGTTGATACAACGTAGCAGAGTAGACTTACCACTCCCTGACAATCCCATAATAACAAATATTTCTCCTTCGTCAATCGAGAGGTTAGCATCTTTCACAGCAACCGTACATCCGGTTGCTTTCAGTATCTCGCCTTTACTTCTCCCCTCTTTCAATAAACGAAGTGCTTTCTGCTTCTCATTTCCAAAAATAAGATATAAATCCTTGATGTTTATTTTGTTCATATACAATAATATTTAGATAATTAATAATAGCCATAGAAATCCTTCTTTATATCTCATAAAGTTCAGATTAAACAACAGGCTTTCGCCTCCCGATATAGATTAATAAATACACATTTTGAGCAGCAAACTATACTGGTTAGAGTTCTGTATGAATGATAGTTTAAACGAAATATCACGTAGTGTGTATTGAACTCACGTAACAAACAGAACAATACCTCTTTGGTTTTTGTTCAGACACATTTACTTATCAACGAAGAAAAGTTATACAAACGAATAATATTTTTTTGCAACATAACCATCAAATAAGCACTAATAGACCCTGAATATATCCAAACAGGCATTATTCTCCAAAATAGGGTTTTATACTTTACATATAAATGCCTACCTTCGTGTCACATTTTAATTATAAAAACAAACATTATTATGAAAAAACTATTACTTGGGATGTTTACTGTACTTGCTCTGAATGTACAAGGACAGAGTTTAACCGATACACCGGTAGTGATAACAGAAAAAAGTGAAATTGCACATTTCTTTGTCACCAACCCTTTTCTGTATACCATCACAGAAAGTAACAAAGATTACATTGTTGACATCTATAATGATGAGTTAAAGAAATCCAGAAAATTCACTATAAAGAATGCCGTTTTTAATCGTGAAGATAACACAGCTTATGGCATTGCCGATTTTGACCTGGATGAATTAACCGGATATGACGCATATAGTGGTTCAATATGGAGTCAACATCTATTCAATGACGACGATAAAATAGAGTATGTATTCTGTACTTTCGAAAAGCAGACGACAGGTGAGCGATATGAATACATACTTCAAAAAGCAGAAGTTATCAATGAAGACGGAGAAATATTAGGCACTCTCCCTGTAGAAGCTGTCGAGTTCTATGCAGGATATGATATGTTAGAGATATCGGTTGAATTAACCCAAATTGGCGACAACTATTACATAGTGAATGACGAAGAACTCAATGGGCCTGTTGATCCCGGAGAACCAGCTTACAATACCTCCTATTGGAAACTCAACAAAAGCAAAGGAGGATCGGGTGTAAGCTTCACCAAAACCGCCAGCTTTAAAAGTTATCCTAATCCGGTACGCCAAAACGAAACATTTACTATCGAAGTAGGAGAAGAAAATGTAGCTTCCGGCAATTTCATTGAATTATGTGATCAGAGCGGCCGCATGGTTTATCGCCAAGCTATCACAAACAGTGAAGTTAAAGTACCGACACGCCGTATGAAAGGGATGTATATCTATAATATAATATCTGGAGGTAAGGCTATCAATACAGGTAAAGTGATAGTACAATAAATATAGACCTACTATCCTACTTTGAGAAGAAGAAATACATAGGAAAAAGATTGTAACTAAAAGAAAAATCTACCTATTTTAATAATGGGACTTCTTTTAGTTACCATTTTCCTCTTTCCACTATATTACATTCACTTCTTTAGTTTGGAATATTAGAGTTGTGAAAAACATCAAGAGTATCTTAATCTTATTCGTTGTAGAGAATCCCCTCTATCAAAATAGCATTTATCAATGCTCACGCCCTTTTATTTAGAAGTAAAGTATTAAACAAAGGGAAAAGTAAAACAACAAACAATTTTTATTATGAAAAAAAGTCTATTACTATTATGTTATTTATTGCTGGCAACCAAAGGATTGGCATATGACTTTATGATAGATGGGATCTATTATAATACTTTTGTTACTGAAAATGGACTGGAAGCAGAAGTAACTTTTGCAAGTTACAATTATAACTCATATTCTGGTAAAATAATTATTCCTAGCAACATAGTATGTGGTGAAAGTTATAAGGTTACTTCTATTGCAGACTCTGCTTTTAAAGGATGTGTTGGACTGACTTCTTTAACGATTGGTGAGAACGTGACTTCTATTGGTAAAGATGTATTTGAAGGCTGCCTAAAATTTAAAGAATTTATTGTATCTGAAGGTAATACAAAATATACCACCATTGATGGTGTGTTATTTATTATTTACGAAATGGGCGATGTGTCAAAATACTTAAAATTACACACTTATCCTTGTGGCAGGTCAGGAGCTTATATTATTCCTGATGGCATAAAGAAGATTGGTGATTCTGCCTTTAGTTCTTGTGTTGGATTGACTTCTATAGAAATTCCAGATGAATGCAAGTCTTTGGGAAGTTATGCTTTTAAAGGATGTACAGGGCTGACTTCCATAAAAATTCCTAATGAATGTAGTATTGATAGTTATGCATTTGCAGAGTGTACAGGTTTAACTTCTATCGTTATTCCTGATTATGCTTTTTCTATCGGATATAATGCTTTTTACGGTTGTACAAGTTTGATTTCCGTATTTATTTCTGATACTGTTAGAGCATCCTTTCTTTATAATGCCTTCTACGGATGTACGAGGCTGAAAGAATTCATCGCATCGGATAATTGCGTCAATTATTCAACTGTTGATGGGGTTCTATTCAGTAAAGATAAAATTAATTTACTTATGTGTCCTATGGGGAAGAGTGGAACTTTTACCATCCCTGATGGTACCAAGTACATTATTGACTCATCCTTCTCGAAATGCTCCGCTATAACTTCCATTACAATCCCTGGGAGTGTGTACAGTATTGGAGAGTCAGCTTTTTCCAATTGTACTGGTCTAACTTCTATCACCATCGCTGATGGTCTGAAAAAGATTTCCGATTCAGCCTTTTCCGATTGCAGTAGTTTGACTTCTATTGTTATTCCTAATAGTGTGTCAAGTATAGGAAAGGCTCTTTTATCAGGTTGTATAACTTTACATAAGTTATCGTTACCATTTATTGGATCTTCTTTAGATAAACCATTGGACTCAAGTAGATCATTAGGATACCTTTTTATGTCAAAAACTTTCAAATATCCGGCACAAGAAGATAAAATAGAAGGTTATATTGCTATATTATATGGTTCTACAGGTCAATTCTCAAATAAGCATGCTTATTATATTCCAATTTCATTGAAAGAAATAAATGTCACAAATCAAATGCAGCTTTCTGACGGTAGTGATGATCACAGAATATTTCCAGGTGTTTTTGGAGGTTGTACAAATCTTGAAACGATAAACCTACCATTAACAACCACAATTGGAAAATATGCATTCCGCACCTGCTCCAACCTAAAATCACTTTCTTTACCTATAGCAAAGAGTATCAATTATACGCAGGAATTAACATTCCCAAGTTCTCTTACTTCTTTAAATATTGGTAATCTTGAAAATTTAAACCGGGAGATGCTTTCTAATTTAAGTAAACTGGAAGAACTCACTATCCCTTTTGTTGGTACAGGAGTAAAAGAAACCGCTACAGGGGTACAAGGATTATTTGGCGATCTTTTTAGTACCGACTCTAATTCCGGAATGAAAGCTGTTACTCAATATTATCAGGATAATAAAGCTAAAACGTATTATTTACCTGCCAATTTAAGGAAAGTAACAGTTACAGAGGAATGTGAAGAGCTTCAATATGGCGCTTTTTATGGTTGTTCTACCATTAAAGAAATCACACTTCCTTATACCTTATACATGGTTGGTGAAAAAGCACTTTATGGTTGTGCTGGTTTAACTGATATCTATTGCAAGGGAGCTGCTCCCGCTGCTGCCTACGACAATAGTTTTACCGGAATCAGAGTCACCACTTGCAAACTACACATCCCCTATAACACTACAGACCTCTATAAGGCAAGTGATGGCTGGAAGAAATTTTTCTATATGCAGGAAGAAGCCCCCCTGACTGTCAATGTGACTAAAAATATATTGAATGCAGGTATTATTTTAGGAATCACTGAATACCAGCAAGGAGCCATGGTAAACTTGTCAGCACGAGCGAACTCAGGCTATCGTTTCAAATGTTGGATGGATAACGGAGAAATAGTTAGCGAAGAAGATAATTACTCCTTTACTATCAATGAAAACAAAAATTTATTAGCCGTATTTATACCTGTACAAAATGAAAATTCACTGATCATCAACACAGAAAGTAATGCAGTTAATTTTACATGGAAAACAATAGATGATACGAATGAATACATATTAAAAATATATTCGGACATAGATATGAAGAAAGAAATCGCTTCTTATCAATTTGATGCAAAAGGCGAATTAGTCACTCGTACAGCCTCCAAGCTTTCTTTCCGTGTGACGGATTTAAAACCGGAAGTTACCTATTATTATAGCTTAATTGCAAATGATAAATCTAATAAAACCCTATCCGAACAAATAGGGACATTTTCTACAACGCCTACAGGTATTGAAGACATATCAACTTCCACCAATATTTGCATAAGAGTAGAAGGCTCTTCTCTTTGGATAGAAAATGCACAAGAAAAAATGATCTCCGTATATAACTTACAGGGCGTATGCCAAACAGTTATTCATAAAGCAAAAGATATGGAAATGATACAGATAGATCATTCGGGTATTTATTTGATAAAAGTGGATAAGCTTTTGCAGAAAGTCATTATTAAATAATCTATTTAAGAAGGGAGAGACATTTTAAAAGGGTTTCTTCCTTTTCTTTTTTGAATCATAGAACTATCTTTGCTGATTAAAACCAAGAAAGGAGAATGAGCAATGTACGAATGGGCTAAAGAAATGAATTGTGCTGTCACAGTATGTGACACCAAAGGAGTTATCCTTTTTATGAATGATAAAGCATGTAAAACATTTGCCAAACACGGCGGTCTGATCGGTAAGAATCTTTTCGATTGCCACAATCTACAATCACAGGAGAAGATACGTGAGATGCTGGCAACAGGTGGCAGTAATGCCTACACGATAGAAAAAAATGGCATCAAAAAAATGATCTATCAAACACCCTGGCTTAACGAAGGAGTAGTAAGTGGTCTGGTGGAAATATCAATGGAACTTCCGGAAGAGATGCCGCATCACATACGAAAATAAAATCATCACGAGAAGATTATTTTCACTTACATAGCCATACAGGAATGAATAAATTTACGATTAGACGATTGACGATGTACGATTGAAGTTGCTCTTTTAAAAGCCTGTTTCAACGCTATTAGAGATAGAGTAATCCCAATCGTACATCGTCAATCGTCTAATCGTAAATTTATTCATATTCGTACAATCATGAACTAACTTCTTGATACCTGTAACCCTTTGTCAGATAAAGTCATTTCTACAAATCGTGCACAAGGGTTAGGCGCATATTCTGTGAGTATCCGACGAATCTGAACAGCCGCCTGTGGATCTTTGGCAACCATATACAGATATCCGCCACCACCAGCTCCCGGCAACTTATGCCCTAAAGTATAATCTTCAATCAAACGGATTATCTTTTCCACTTCCGGTGGATTTGTACCGGCATCAAGTGCTTTATTCTGTATCCAACTCTTTCCTACCAACTTACCGTAATTTATGAAGTTACCACGTAAAATAGCCTCATTCATATCCAAAGCATGTATTTTCATCTCTGACAACAAAGCAAGATGATTCCCGGAATTAAGAAACATAGAACGGACAATCTCTCCTAAAATACCTTTTGCCGTACGGGTTATGCCAGTATAATAAAGCAAATGACAATCCCGATATTCAGGATTCGTAAATAACTGATCGGGTAACCAACGCACTAACGGAGTCTGATCAAATCCGGATTCCGTTTGCAACAACTTAACTCCAGAGAAAACGCCACCATATTGATCCTGCCAGCCTCCTCCCGTGGTAAGCAACTGCTCCAACACCAATGTACAACGACAAATCTCATTCTTATCCCATGCCAAACCACAGAAATCATTGATTGCTCCCAACACAGTAGAAGCAAGAATAGAACTTGTTCCCAGTCCGGAGCCTGCCGGTATAGCTGCAAGCAATGTAACTTCAATACCGGCACCAAAAACTTCCAACTGCTCCCTCAAAGAATCATATTGCACCTCCGAGAACTGAGGAAGAAAGCCAGCCAATGCCAATGCGGCTTTAGGTATAGAGAAAGGAGAACCTATTTTTCGGTAATCCTGCAACTCTTCATACGTATTCACCACTTCCATCGCTCCCATATCTATGGAACGAAGTACAACATGAGGTTCTTTACAAGTTTTGACGTATACTTGCAAAGGAGGTTGCCCGTTCAGTTCGATAGCCAGATTCACCACATTTCCCCCCGAATAAAGCGAATAAGGAGGAGTGTCTGTCCAGCCACCGGCCACGTCAATACGTACAGGACTACGTCCCCATACAATCTGATCGGAATAAACATTCAGCTTCGGATTACATTTCTGCTTGCAAACCTGCCCTAGTAAGCCATTTCGCAAAAGATTGAATGCCTCTTTCTCTTCTTCCTTGCTGCCCGGATCATTTTTCAATTCCATCACGCGCGCCCGCAACATCCGGTTATGCATTTGCAATAACTGTGCAGTATCATCCGGCAGTGCCTGGGGCACTTCAAGTCCGAGATTTACAAATTCATGGGCAGCATCTTCCAAATCGAGCTGATAGAAAACACTCTTCTCATAATTGTCTGACAAGCCCTTCCAGTTTTCTCGACGAAAAGCCGTACGTTGAGCATACAACCGTTGTAGATTGGCACGGGCAGAAATTTCATCAGCAGAGAACTTTATACAGTTCAACCACAACACACGTCCTTCTGCCAGATCAGGTTCCGTTGTCATCCAACGCAACAATAAACCAAGTTCATCAACCGACTCCGTCATTGGAAAGATGGAAGCTGCCTGTAAATCATCCGTACACCCCTGAATGTCATTCCAAGTAATGCCACGCTGTTCCATCCATTCAACAAAAGGAATACCAGTAAACAGAGTACCGGGTGAATCCAATGCGCCCTTAAACACGTCATCCAGTCCATATGGGCGTACCACAAATCCGGCTTCTCCCATAGGAACTACGTCCAAACAAATACCATCGGGTACCGTTATCTCCCAATCATTCTCCGGTACTCCGGTAATAATCTGACGAGATCCCAGTTTCCAACCTTTCCCCACATAACTGTTCTCAATCCATAAGTTGGCATTTTCGGAAGAGAAAGAGATACTGGTAGAAGCATTTTGTACAAAGATGGCGGGATTGGGTTTTACCTTACGATGCATGATTAATCGCTGATCACGCACTTTATCCTGTACAGCCAATGTAGAAGAGATTAACTCACGGCTCGTGCCATAGTGGTAAAACTCTCCCCCGGGTAAAGGCAGTATAGCAACAGAAAGACTATTCAGTTCGGCATCTTCTATTTTGGGATGATTCCCCAGTGCAAGCCCATAATCTGAATAAAGATCATAATAGGTAATCTCTCCGGAATTAGTATCAAGAGAACGCTTCATCAGCAATTCCACAGCACGGTCGCTAAGCAACCATATCCCAATATCCATTAAAAACAGATGTGTTTTTGCCAGTCCTTCCAATTCTGCAAGAGAGGGCTTTTGCAGCATAAAGTCGAGAATATCCGGTGTCTTACGATCAGAGACAAACACTCCGTGATGCGTAGCTAATGACGGATTGACCCAAAGCCCATAACATACCACATCGACCTGAGGAATCTCCTGCAAGGGCTTCTCCGAACGGATATATACATCTCCGCTGGCTATCAATGTATGCATATTCTCCGGAGCCATGTTCATAATTCTCTCATAAAGCGGCAATTGCAAAGAGAGTAGATTCTGCCCTAACTTCTGTCCACGCTCCCAACTGAAAACAGGGATCGGCGTAAGAATTTTCCCGGAAGGAGCATATCCCGGAAGCCTCCGGCTCTGCCCTCCGGCATGTAGTAAAATTCGTTTTTCAGCTCCCAACCAATTTGAAAAAGACTCTTTAGAAGCATAATTCTCATGACATGCCTGTAACAACCAAGTTGTTCCACCACCCGAACCTAACTTTGCTCCAACAGGATCGGAAGTACAAAACCATTCTGAGGCATCTACTTCTTCCAGTTCATGAAAGCAGTGCACCAGATTCGGAGGAAGAGATAATAATTTCTTCATGATATATCTGATATTTTATTTGTATGTATTAACGTATTTCATCGTATTTCCATAGGCACCGGGCCATATCTACATTACCACTCTTTTTGAAGCAGACACCTTCGAGTTGCAACAAGGTCCGTTGCTCTTCCCACCCGGGAACAAGCCTACCCTGTGCATTGACTACCCGGTGACAAGGAAGATTCAAGTCAAGAGGTACCTGCTTCAAACTACGTCCCACCATGCGTGAACATTGTGGTTTTCCCAGCAAAGCGGCTATCTCTCCATAAGAGATTACTTTCCCGGCAGGAATATCCCGTACCACTGCATACACCTCCCGGCAGAAGGCATCGGACATGGTTTCTTTACCAACCTTATAATCTTTCATTCCGTTTCTTTATCCTTTACGTTTCAAAAACTCCGTCGGACTCTCCCCAAACTGTTCCTTATAACACTTTGTAAAATAAGAAGGAGAAGTAAAGCCTACTTCATAAGCAATCTCCGCCACCGTCAGTTCCGAAGAAGCCAACAGAGAAGCCGCCCGCTTCAGACGCGCCATACGCAACAATTCATTAGGAGCATAATTGGTCAGCGATTTTATTTTGCGATAGAGCTGCACACGGCTCAGTCCCATATCTTTTCCTAAATCTTCTACATTCAATCCAGAGTCACTCATCTTCTCTTCAATAATCTTCTTGAATTTCTCGACAAAGTCTTTATCGAGATCACAGATATCCTCCTTCGCCAGTGTCTGCCGATCACCAAAGAATTGCTTTAACCGTTGGTGTGAATCTATCAGATTACGGATACGTGCCAACAGAAGCTGCGAACTAAAAGGTTTGGAAATGTATGAATCTGCCCCACCATCATAGCCCTGTATGCGTTGTTCGTCCAGCGAACAGGCAGTCAGCAATATCACAGGAATATGACACGTCTGCAGCTCACTCTT
>OIWL01003068.1_pt1 | contig 12289 bp, 9 predicted proteins | sample 1587561 | NCBI WGS metagenome assembly OIWL01 (sample SAMEA3888903, study PRJEB22519) | human gut metagenome | biome: human gut; feature: human-associated habitat; material: faeces | place: Denmark | collected 2010 | reverse complement strand
ATCAAATCTTTCATGGTATCAACAATACCAATATCAAGATAGCCTCCCAGATTCCAGGTCTCGCCGTTAACGGCCAGGGACTGAACATCTACATGGATCGGAACATTTGCACCGGTAGGATTCAGCTTCACAGAGTTGATGGCCGGTACGATCCAGTCCTTCTGCATATCCATTCCAAAAAACCAGTCCATGCTGAATTCAAAGAATTCCCACATAACACCAACAGTCATTGAAAAACAGAATGCAAAAAAAGCTACAAAATACGGTGACATTTTAATGGAAAACCTGTCGCTGCGGTTAAAAAGATCAATCAGTGCAAATCCGATGGCAGCCATCAGAAAACCGTTAGTAGTATGTAAAATGGTATCCCAGATAGGGATTTTTACATAAAAGGCATTGATTTCGCCAAGAATTTCTGCTGAAAAGATAAAGATCAGAATCACTGTTTCCAGTCCCGGTGGTATTGTGACGTTCAGTTTCCTGTCCAGAAACTGGGGAACCATAAAAAGGATCAATGTCAGGATTCCCAGAAACATATTGTGGTAATTTCCCAGGAAAAACTGACGTACAACAGATAAGATTACCAGGGCGGTAAGTACCATCTGAATCTTTGTTCTGTTCTTTTTCAAACCTGAATTAGCTTTCATTTTTCTTTTCCTCCTTCCTTATTTTATATCCTTATCCTCACTGTTTGTATTTTAACATAAGTGCATCCAAACAACAAGAATTATAGGATAATAAGCTGTTTCTGGGACTCGTGGCAGAATTTTCTGCCGGTTTTCAGACACAGAAGTTTTTCATATAAATTGGAAGAAAAAACAGTTTCAGATAAAATCTGATTTCCTTCACTGTCCAAAAGATTTTGGGCGTCCGCAAGCTTGGTGATAAGAGGAATTCGGCTGTGCTGCTTGATCCGGCTTAGCAGTTCACTGCTTTCCCTGCGGAAACCAAGAACCCTGGCAAAGGGAATCTGAGTGGGTGCAGTGTGGATATTTAATATAATATGAAGCAATGCCCTCTGTATCCTTGTCTGAGTCAGCTCTCTGGTTTTTAAAACAGATACAGACTGGGAAAAGGACAACAGAAAATTCTGTTGATTTATGATCCGCCGGGCGAGATCCTCGGAAACATCCATATAGGAAGAAAGGCTTTCTACATTTTCTTTCATAAGGCAGTAAGAAAGAATAGAGTCCAGAGAATTTTCTGTGAGAAATTCACCGGAGTCCAGCGCCTTTTTGAAAACGTAAAAAGCATCTGGTGGAATCTGGGATGATAATATATTGGCAGTTTTGGTATCCGGATTCCTGACTGGATTATTTATGTCTGAGATTGCCTCTGAATGGCCACCTCCCGGATTCTGAATAAGACTGCGTATAGCAGTTGCAGATGCAAAGAAATCAGTAGATGACTGTAAATCAGGGGAGGAGCTTGCTGAATTTCCTTCAGGGACAGTGGTTTCATGATAGCCCATTCCTTCCCTGCGGATCGTGACAGGGCAGATCCGGCTGTTCAGACGGAGAAGTGCCTTGCAGTATTCGATCCCCAGAATATTATTCGGTGTATTCAGGATCTGTGTGACTTCATTTAACAGAGGAGTAAGTACCCCGTCAAAATCGTCACCATTGAAGTTGCGCGGATTCTTAAAATATTCTGTCAGTGCCTGGCTTCTGGCAGCCGGAAAAGTCAGCCCTTCGCTTAAAAAGCTTTTCAGCAGCTTTTTATATTCTTTAGGTTCTTCTACGAGGATCTCAGCCAGTTCTCGCAGTGCGCTGATCTCCCCGGATTCACTTCCAAAGCAGAGCATATCAACAACGCCAAGGCTGTCCAACAGGGAAACACCTCCCATTGCAAAGGCTTCCGCACTTGCTGTAGAGATGGATACCGGCATTTCAAGTACAAGGTCAGCGCCGCACCGCAGAGCCATTTCTGCACGTGTATGTTTGGAGATGAGAGCAGGGGTGCCACGCTGCACATAATCTCCGCTCATGGCAACGATAACATAGTCTGCTTTTAATTTTTCTTTTGTATACCGGATCTGATATTCATGTCCTTTGTGAAAAGGATTATATTCTGCAATAATTCCTGCTGTTTTCATAAATTTACACAGATGCTCCTTCCTGAAATTTTGTAGAGTTCTCTTTTTTAACCATATTGCATCTTAAAAAATACTTTTTTATGTCATATTCTACCATTCAGATGCTTGAAATACAAGGCTTCAGGAGGTATAATGAAGACAGCGCAGAAAACAGATTACTGTTCACTGTATATATTCGGTGAATGGTAATGACATCTGGTATACAGATATTGTGATATCAGAACTGCTATATGAAAGGAGCCATTTTAATCATGGGATTTATTGACACACTCAAAGAGAGAGCAAAAGCAAACGTAAAAACAATCGTACTTCCGGAGACAGAAGATAAGAGAACTCTGGCAGCTACAGAGAAAATTTTAAAAGAAGGAATTGCAAAGGTTATCCTTGTTGGTAACGAAGAAGCTGTTAAAAAGAGTGCAGCTGAAGACGGATATGACATTTCCGGCGCACAGATCGTAGATCCTGCTACATCAGAGAAAACACAGGGATATATTGACAAGTTAGTAGAATTAAGACAGAAAAAAGGCATGACACCGGATCAGGCTAAAGAGATTCTTCTTAACCAGTATCTGTACTATGGTGTAATGATGGTAAAAATGGGCGATGCAGACGGTATGGTATCCGGTGCATGTCACTCTACAGCTGATACATTAAGACCATGTCTTCAGATCCTGAAAACAAAACCAGGTACAAAACTTGTATCCGCATTCTTCTTAATGGTAGTTCCGAACTGCGAATATGGCGCAAACGGCGCATTTGTATTTGCTGATTCCGGTCTGAACCAGAACCCGACTTCAGAAGAGCTTGCAGCAATCGCAGCATCTTCTGCAGAATCCTTCGAACTTCTTGTTCAGGAGAAACCAATCGTTGCAATGCTTTCACACTCCACTAAAGGCAGTGCAAAACATGCTGACGTAGATAAAGTAGTAGAAGCTACAAAGATCGCAAAAGAGCAGAATCCGGAACTTGCACTTGACGGAGAGTTCCAGCTTGATGCAGCTATCGTTCCAAGCGTAGGCGCTTCTAAAGCTCCTGGAAGCGAAGTAGCTGGTAAAGCTAACGTACTTGTATTCCCAGACCTTGATGCAGGTAACATCGGATACAAACTTGTACAGCGTCTTGCAAAAGCAGAAGCTTACGGACCTGTAACCCAGGGTATCGCTAAACCTGTAAATGACCTGTCCCGTGGATGCTCCGCTGACGATATCGTTGGTGTTGTTGCAATCACATCCGTACAGTGCCAGGCTCAGGACTAATTAAATATTCATACATAAGGTGTCGGGGAAGGGAGTTCGCTTTCCCCGTTATCTTACATAATCATGTAAACAGGAGAGTAGAAAAATGAATGTATTGGTAATTAACTGCGGTAGTTCTTCTTTAAAATACCAGTTGATCGATTCCGACACAGAAGCTGTTCTTGCAAAAGGACTTTGCGAGAGAATCGGAATTGACGGAAGACTGGTATACCAGAAAGCCGGAAATGACAAAGAGATCACAGAGGCTTCCATGCCGACTCATAAAGAAGCAATCCAGATGGTTCTGGAAGCTCTTACAAATGAGAAGACAGGCGCAATCAAGAGCCTTGATGAGGTTAACGCAATCGGTCACCGTATCGTACACGGCGGTGAGAAATTCGCTTCCTCCGCTATCATCACAGATGAGATGATCAAAGCAGTAGAAGAGTGCAACGACCTTGCACCGCTTCACAACCCGGCAAACCTGATCGGTATCCGCGCTTGCCAGGAGCTTATGCCGAACGTACCGATGGTAGCTGTATTCGATACTGCATTCCATCAGACAATGCCGGAGGAGGCTTACCTTTACGGCCTTCCGTACGAGTACTACGAGAAGTACAAAGTAAGAAGATATGGCTTCCACGGAACTTCCCACAGCTTCGTATCCAAGAGAGCTGCTGAGGTTGCCGGAAAACCGTACGAAGATTTAAAGATCATCGTTTGCCATCTTGGTAACGGCGCAAGCCTTTCCGCTGTAAAGAACGGCAAATCCGTAGATACAAGCATGGGTCTCACTCCACTTGAGGGACTTATCATGGGAACTCGTTCCGGTGATATGGATCCGGCTATCATGGAGTTCATCGCTAAGAAAGAGAACCTCGACATCGCAGGCGTTATGAACGTTCTGAACAAAAAGTCCGGTGTTCTTGGCCTGTCCGGCGTATCCAGCGACTTCCGTGACATCGAGGAAGCAGCTGAGGCTGGCAACGACCGCGCAGCGAAAGCTCTTGCGGCGTACAACTACCGCGTTGTTAAGTACATCGGTGCTTACACAGCAGCGATGGACGGCGTAGATGTGATCGCATTCACAGCAGGTCTTGGTGAGAACGGCAAGTCCATGAGAAAAGCTGTTTGCGAGCATTTATCCTACCTTGGCATCAAGATCGACGACGAGGCTAACAGCGTAAGAGGAAAAGATATCGTAATCTCCACACCGGATTCCAAAGTTAAAGTTATGGTTATCCCGACAAACGAGGAGCTTGCGATTGCAAGAGAGACTTTAGCTCTTGTAAAATAATTCAGGGTACAGTTCAGCCGTGCGCCGGTCTCGATGAAAAGATGGGCTGCAAGCCTGCTTGCATAAGTGCTTTCTCATCTGAATCAGCATACGGTTTGATCGATTAGCAATGACGCTGACCCGTTCAGAACCCTGTGAGAGCAGGAGATGAGCGGGTTGGCTTCTGTGCTGTCTGGAGGTTTTAACGCCCTCAGGACGGCTTTGGAACTCTTACGACATACGCTGGGGTTTCTTATCCCAGGTACGAAAATATTCGTTTCTGGTGCTCTTAATGCGCGCTCTGGCGCGGTTAAGAATTTGTCACAAGAATATGGTTTGAGCGCAGAAATGCATGAAAAATAGAGCTTTTAAAATTTAATATTTTATTAGAAAAATTGTTGACAAATTGTTCCTGTTCATATATAATATCTTAGTGCGTATTAGGAGAAACATAATATGCTGATTAATTTATCTGAAGTTTTTACTCTGGAAGGCAAAGAGAAAACCTGGGAAGTACCGTTTGAAGCGAAAGCTTACAAGGGTTCCCGAGTTGAGTATCCGGTGGTCTCTGCGAACCCGGTAAAGATCACTGTAAAAAACCTTGGAAACAGAAAGCTGAGTCTTACGGGAAATACTTCCGTGACTCTTGCGATTCCCTGTTCAAGATGTCTGGAACCGGTGAATTACACCACAGATATCGAGTTTGACCAGGAGATCGATATGAATGCTTCCGATGAGGACAGAGTGAAGGACTTGGATGAACAATCTTATTTATCTGGTTATAATCTGGATGCCGATATGCTGGTTTGCAATGAGTTATCATTGTACCTGCCTATGAAGGTCCTTTGCAAGGATGATTGCAAGGGAATCTGCAGTAGATGTGGAGCAAATCTCAACAAGGGAGATTGCGGCTGTGATACATGGGTTCCTGACCCGCGGATGGCAGCCATCCAGGATATTTTCAAACAGTTTAAGGAGGTGTAACCATGTCTATCTGTCCTAAGAATAAATCTTCCAAAGCGAGAAGAGACAGCCGCAGAGCGAACTGGAAAATGTCCGCTATGAACTTAGTAAAGTGCAGCAAGTGCGGTGCTTTAATGATGCCTCATAGAGTATGCAAGGCATGCGGCAGCTACAACAAGCGTGAAATCGTTAAAGTTGAAGACTAATTAAGAATTATGAGATCCTCCGGTGGTTTTCCACCGGGGGATTTTTTCGCCTACAGCAAGAAGTCAGATCCTGCGGTGTCTGGCTTCTTGCTTTTTGAAAAACAAATATGTATTGGTGTTAAGGATGTCGATGGCGTAAAAACCACAAATCGACATCCTAAATTTATGATTCGTTTTCTGCTAAGCTATTGTTGTCGATTGGGAATATTGACAATCCTATTACCATAGACTATACTTGTTTTATAAAGAAATGCTTGAAAGCCCCAAAAATGTCAGATAATAAAGCCAATACTAAAGAGGAACAGTAAATTATTAACCGTTAAGATAAATTATAAAATCATATATGAAAGGAAAGAAACTATGAGACTTGAAAATTTGACATGGCCGAAAGCTCAGGAATATTTTGAAAAAAATGATATGGTACTTGTTTCTATCGGCAGTATTGAGTGTCACGGCCGTCACATGCCGCTTGGAACCGATACACTGATTCCGGAGCACTTGTTGGAGAAAATTGAGAAGAAGAGTGATGTTTTGATTGCTCCCACCATTCCATATGGTTCCTGCCCCAATTTTGCTCCGTATCCTGGTACAATTGATATTGACGACGAGGTACTCTATCAGTTTTGCCGTCAGGTTTTCCTGAGTCTGTATCGTCACGGCGCAAGAAAATTCGTTTTCCTGAACGGACACGGCGGAAACATCAAGATGATTCAGCGCCTTGGCATGGAATTCGAGGATAAGGGCTGTCTGGTTGCTATGCTTAACTGGTGGCTGATGGCATGGGATATGAACCCGGCGTGGAAAGGCGGCCACGGCGGTGGTGAGGAAACGGCTGCGATTCTTGGAATTGATCCGTCTTTAGTTGATAAGAGTGAGATAGGTGGTGAACTCCAGTTTAAGCATCTGTCTGAGAATCTGAAGACAACCGGTTTCCGTTCTGTTGAGTATAAGGGAGTTACCGTTGAGATTCTTCGCAAAACTCCGCATGTTACCGACAGCGGCTGGATTGGACCAGATCATCCAAGTACCGCTACAGAAGAGTGGGGCAAGGAAATGCTCGAGACCACAGCAAACTATATTGTTGATTTCATGGAAGAGTTCAAGAAAGTTAAACTTTCATAAAGAGGTGTCAGAACGGATAAGAAAGTGACGCTGGAAATTTTTTTAAAATGTGATACGAAAAGACCGCCGGTTCAGATTTCTCTGGTAACCGGCGGTCTTCCCTATGAGCAAAACAATTAAATGTAGAAGAGCAATGCATCGTATGTCGGATACGGGAGATAATCCTCCGGGATCAGGACTTCCGCATCGTTGACAGCCAGACGGATCTTTTCCATTTCGGTAAGAATCGTATCGTGGTAGTAGGTGCCAGCCTTTAAGTAGTCATCCATACCTTCGGCGGTACCGATCATATCCTTTAAGGTATCGAGCTCATCAGAGATCACATCTGCGAGCCCGGAGAGCTTTGTGATCAGCTTTTCTTCGGCCTTTGTTGTAATGCCGGGAACGAGCTCTTTTTTAGAGCTTCCTGTGCATGCAAGGTCATTCACATAGGAGAACAGGGACGGAAGGAAGTCTTTCTGAACCATCTCCTCCATAGTCTTTGCCTCGATGTGGAGAGTCTTCGCATAATCCTCAAGAAGGATCTCGTAACGGGAGAAGAGCTCCTCTTTTGTGAAGACTTCATGTTTTGTGAAGAGCTCAATGTTCTTCTCGTCGATGAAATGCGGAAGAGCCTCCGGTGTGGACTTGAAGTTCGGAAGACCGCGCTTCTCGGCTTCTGCAAGCCATTCGTCTGTGTAGCCGTTTCCGTTGAAGATGATCCGCTCATGCTTCTTAAAGGTATCTTTTAAGAGCTCATGAATTGCGGAATCGAGGTTCTCCCCGGTAAGTCCGTCTAGGACTTTGCAGAATCCGGCGAGGGACTCGGCAACGGCTGTATTTAAGATCACGTTCGGACCGGACAGGGAGAGGGAAGAGCCCGGCATACGGAACTCAAACTTATTTCCTGTGAAGGCGAACGGTGAGGTACGGTTACGGTCCGTGTTGTCTTTTGTGAAGTGCGGGAGCACCTTCGGTCCGATGGACATCTGAACAGCGCCCTTTCCTTCAAAATATGTATCAGATTTAATGGAATCGACAACAGCCTCAAGTTCTTCTCCCAAGAACATGGATACAACAGCTGGCGGTGCCTCGTTTGCGCCGAGACGATGGTCATTTCCGGCTGTAGCAACGGAGATCCTTAACAGATCGGCGTAATCATCAACAGCCTCAACAACAGCTGCTAAGAACAGTAAGAACTGTGTGTTCTCTGCCGGTGTCTTTCCCGGATTTAACAGGTTCTCGCCGGAATCTGTGGAGAGTGCCCAGTTGTTGTGCTTACCGCTTCCGTTGATGCCCTCGAACGGTTTTTCATGGAGCAGGCACGCAAGACCATGGCGGTCAGCGACCTTCTTCATTATCTCCATAACGAGCTGGTTGTGGTCAACGGCAACATTGACGGTCTCAAATACCGGAGCAAGCTCATGCTGAGCAGGTGCAACCTCGTTGTGCTCAGTCTTTGCCGGGATGCCGAGTTTCCAGAGCTCTTCGTTCAGGTCCTCCATAAAAGCTTCGACTCTCGGTTTGATGGAACCGAAGTAATGGTCATCCATTTCCTGTCCCTTCGGAGCCGGAGCACCAAATAAGGTACGTCTGCAGAAGATCAGATCTTTTCTTAAACGGTAGCACTCCTTGTCTACCAGAAAATATTCCTGCTCAGCGCCTACCGTGGTGTTGACGCGTCTGACGTCTGTTTTTCCTAAAATGTGAAGTAAGTGGGTAGCTTCTTTGCTGACGGCTTCCATGGAACGGAGCAGCGGAGTCTTTTTATCGAGTGCCTCGCCGCTGTAAGAACAAAAGGCAGTTGGGATACAGAGCGTATGTCCCTTGATGAATGCGAAAGAGGTAGGATCCCATGCGGTATATCCGCGGGCTTCGAAGGTGGCGCGTAAGCCGCCTGACGGGAAGCTGGAAGCGTCCGGCTCACCTTTTACAAGTTCTTTTCCGGAAAATTCCATGATTGCTTCGCCAACACCGGTCGGAGAGAGGAAACTGTCATGCTTTTCAGCAGTGATGCCTGTCATCGGCTGGAACCAGTGAGTGAAGTGGGTAGCACCATGTTCGAGCGCCCATTCTTTCATTGCGACTGCAACAGAGTTCGCGATATCCAGCTCCAGATGGGAACCGCTGTTGATCGTTTTTGTAAGGGCTTTGTAGACATCCTTCGGGAGACGTGCTTTCATTTCGGAGTCGTTGAATACAAGACTGCCATACAGTTCAGGAATACTTTTGCTCATAGATATTTCTCCTTTCAACTCCGCTGGGGAACCTCCTTGCTCCCTGTCTGCGGGAAATTATACAAAGTTTGCTGTCTGCTCCGGGGTATGGAACAGACAGTCATCATTTCGCGGATCCCAAATGGGGGTTGTGGGGAAGATCCGTGAAATGCGAGAAGGGCGCCGGGGTGTATGTATCATGCACCCAAGCGCCCTTGCTCTTATGGTGGTATAATATACTCATTTTCCGGGATTTGTCAACACATTTTTTTAAAATTTTTTCCGATCACAGACAGCGTTCCTATTATTAAGTTTTTCTGCTTCACCAGTCTGGCGGGATACCTGATGACGCCGCAAGACCCGGATAAAAAAGAAGAAAGTGGTCCTGTGATTCCGGATAAAAAACTTTTGAAAACTGTAAAAAAACTACTTTACAAATTCGAAAAAATGGAATATAGTAGTTCCATATTTTTTTAACGCAGCAACAAAACCTATGAGCAATTATCCCTGCGTAAAAATGAGTTTCATATGATGTGATTGATTAGACAAAGGTGTCAGAGTCTTAGTACTTCTGTCACCTTTTTTCATGCAATGTTGCATGAGCATGAAGCAGACAGTTTTCGCACATCATAGGAAAAGTTCCCGTAACTGTGAAAAATACTGAACAGTTACAAGTTCCCCACATTCACAATATACATTTGGAGGTAAGGTATGGCAGTTAAATACGTATTCGTCACGGGAGGCGTTGTCTCCGGACTCGGCAAAGGTATTACAGCCGCATCCCTTGGACGTCTCTTGAAGGCAAGAGGGTACCAGGTCACGATGCAGAAGTTCGATCCTTATATCAATATTGATCCGGGTACCATGAATCCGATCCAGCATGGAGAGGTGTTCGTCACCGACGATGGAACAGAGACCGACCTGGACCTTGGACATTATGAGCGCTTTATCGATGAGAGCCTTGACAAAAATTCCAACGTGACCACTGGTAAGATCTACTGGACGGTTCTTCAGAAAGAACGCCACGGAGACTTCGGCGGAGGTACCGTACAGGTGATCCCCCACATCACAAATGAGATCAAGGCGAGATTTTACCGCGCGAAATCCCCGGACGAGGACCGCATCGCGATCATCGAGGTCGGCGGCACCGTCGGCGATATCGAGAGCCAGCCGTTCCTGGAGGCGATCCGCCAGTTCCGCCACGAGATCGGATATCAGAATTCCGTTCTGATCCATGTGACACTCGTTCCGTATTTAAAGGCGTCAGGAGAATTAAAGACGAAACCGACCCAGCAGAGCGTCAAGGCACTTCAGGGAATGGGAATTTCCCCGGATGTGATCGTATGCCGTACAGAGGTTCCGCTCGAGGACGGTATCGAGAGCAAGATCGCTTTATTCTGCAACGTTCCGGAAGACCATGTTCTCCAGAACCTGGATGTAGAATATTTATATGAAGCGCCGCTTGCCATGGAAAAAGAGCGCCTGGCTCATGTGGTCTGCGAATGCCTCAATCTTCCGTGTCCGGAACCGCAGCTTGGTGACTGGAAACAGATGGTCGATGCATTAAAGAATCCGACAAGCGAGGTCACGATCGCACTGGTAGGAAAATACATCCAACTGCATGACGCGTACTTGAGTGTCATGGAGGCGTTAAAGCACGGCGGGATCGCAAACCGCACAAAAGTGACGATCAAATGGGTCGATTCCGAGTTCTTAAAACCGGAAGCTCTCGACGATACATTCGCCGGTGTTGACGGCATCATCATCCCGGGCGGTTTTGGCTCCAGAGGAACCGAAGGCATGATCCTGGCTGCAAACTATGCGAGAGAGAACAAGATCCCGTTCCTCGGGATCTGCCTCGGCATGCAGATGGCCATGGTGGCATTTGCGAGAAATGTTCTCGGCTATGCGGATGCAAACAGTTCCGAGCTGGATCCGGAGACAACCCATCCGGTTGTCGATCTGATGCCGGATCAGAACGGCGTGGAGAACCTTGGCGGAACGCTTCGTCTCGGCTCCTATCCGTGTGTCCTTGATAAAAAGTCGAAAGCATATTCCCTCTACGGAACAGATATGATCAACGAGCGCCACAGACATCGTTTTGAGATCAACAATGACTACCGTGATGACTTTACATCTCACGGCATGATGCTCTCCGGACAGTCCCCGGACGGACATATCGTTGAGATGATCGAGCTCCCGGATCACCCGTTCTATGTGGGGATCCAGGCACATCCGGAATTCAAGTCAAGACCGAACCATGCACATCCGCTCTTTGCAGGTTTTGTTGAGAGTGCTGAGGAGCAGGGGGTTTTGAGACGTGCGAAAAAGCTTCTCATGAAGCGGAACCATCTTTCTGAGCCGGAGGCACACCGGTATCTTCAGAAGACCAGCATGGATACAGGACGGACCATGGCGGAGAGCGCCCATATGGTCACAATGCTGATCCAGGAAGATTAATGGTTTGACTTTAACTGTTTATCATTAAAAAAAGTTAATGCGTTAGCCAAATTATTATCGCAGTTCCTGCATTTGTGTGGTATATTTATTCATGAAAAATATCCTAAATGCATTTACAGACAGAAAGAGAGGATTGAGACCATGTTTAAAGTCAATGAAAATTTTGCCAAACTGCCGGGCAGCTATCTGTTCGCAAATATTGCGAAGAGAGTATCCACATTCCAGGCAGAGCATCCGGAAAAGGAGATCATCCGCCTTGGTATCGGTGATGTGACTCAGCCGATCGCTCCGGCGATCATCGAGGCAATGCACAAAGCTGTCGATGAGATGGGTCATGCGGAGACCTTCCGCGGCTATGCTCCGGAGCAGGGCTATGACTTTTTAAGAAATATCATTGCAAAAGAGGATTTCCAGGAGAGAGGCTGCGACATCTCCGCAGATGAGATCTTTGTATCCGACGGTGCAAAGTGTGACTGCGGAAATATCCAGGAATTATTCTCCTTAGACAGCGTAGTCGCAGTATGCGACCCGGTATACCCGGTATACGTGGATTCCAACGTTATGGCAGGGCGCAGCGGGCTCTACAACAGCGAGACCGGACGTTTTGACAAGATCGTTTACATGCCGTGTACTGCAGACAACGGTTTCCTTCCGGAATTCCCGAAGGAGCACGTGGACCTGATCTATCTCTGCTTCCCGAACAACCCGACCGGTGAGGCGATCAAGAAGGCAGATCT
>OIWL01003062.1_pt1 | contig 12310 bp, 10 predicted proteins | sample 1587561 | NCBI WGS metagenome assembly OIWL01 (sample SAMEA3888903, study PRJEB22519) | human gut metagenome | biome: human gut; feature: human-associated habitat; material: faeces | place: Denmark | collected 2010 | reverse complement strand
ATAACTGCGTATGCTTGCTATGACTGCTTCCACTTCCTCCCCTGCCAAAAGGGTTATATTCTGGCACCAACCATTTTTCATCTGCTCCTTTGCTTTTTTTCTTTAATGTTTTGATATTACATCTAAACAACTTTTTCTTCTTGAAAAAAAGATGCGAACTTACTTATATCTTTCATCTAAGTTCTTACACTTTTCCTTAATCTTGTGACGTAAAGGTTCTGAGTGCAATACCTCAACAAAGTCTGAACTCTGTATAGCCCACGATATCATTGTATCGGAAACACACTTCACTTCTATACAATCCCATATATCATCTATATGTTCTACGAACTGATATTCCATGATCAGTTGAATCTGATCCTCTTTACAAACACGTTTACTCATAATGATTGCGCTCCTTTGAGATAGTGTGAAATGTTAGCATTTCCTAGCAATCATTATAGTGTCTCATTCATAAAGCGAATCCAATGTAAGCAGCAAAACATCCTCATCCGCCAATTCCGCAAACCAGTCCGTATATCCAGACAACGAAAAGAAAATATACTTCGTAACCTCATATTTTGCATTGATCAGTTTTCCTCTTCTGATCAGAGTTTCATAAATCCCCTTGTCAATCTTTTCATTCTTGAACTTGCACTCTCCAACAACCGCCTTTTTGTCTGTCTCAGATAAGGCAACAACATCTATATCGGCAGACTGTGATCTTATCTCACCATTCTTATCTCTTACATTCTCCACTCCCCACCAGGTGCCTACTGATGTAATAAAACAGCCATATTCGCCCATGATGCCTTTCATCAAAGTATAGTACCTGCACATTTCTTCAAACACAGAACCCATAAAAGAATGTAAAACCGGTTTTACTGCCTTTTTATAATAAATCTCTCCCTGTCCCATCTCGATCACACTGGTAGCCTTGGGAATGAACTCATACCAGAATTTAAACATATAATCTTTTAGAACATACTGCGTTTTCTTTTTATTCTTCTCATCTGTAATGCACTTCTTTTTTTCGATCAGGCCAACACTGATCAATTTGTCCAATGAATATAATACCGTCTGTTCTTTTTCCCCAATTTTTCCTGCGATCGTATTAAGCGTATTCCCGCCTGATGCAATCTGCTCGACAATATTATTTACAACCGATACATCTGCAAATTCCTGTGTCAGTAAATTTCTTGTCTCGTCATATAAGTAGCCATCTGTCCGGAAAAAAAGTCTTATAATATTTTCATCCATGCTCTTTGCCGGATCGATCATTGACAAATACTTTGCAACGCCTCCGGTAATTCCATAACAAATTGCTTTATCCTCATTCGAATAGTCCGGAACAAATTTTGCTGAATCCAGATAATTAAACGCTTCCAGTTTCATCTGCGAATCACGTCTTCCAAACAATGGACTTTTTTCACTCAGCACTTTCTGCTCCATGAAACTGAGTGAAGAACCGCATAAAATAATCTTTAGTTTTTTATTATTCCAGACTGTATCGATATATTTCTGTAATATGGATAAAAGGGCATCATCTTTTTCTGCCCAATACGGCAGTTCATCTATGACAAGTACCAGCTTCTCGTCACCAATATTTTTGTCGATAAAATCAAAAACTGCCTCTGTCGTATTAAAACTGATGTTTTCCACTCCTGGCATCAGCACATCCAGTACCTGTCTTGAAAACAATTCTAAGTTCCTATGTTTTCCAACTTTTGTTGCTGTGTAAAATATCGTTTTTTTATCTTTCACAAATTCCGTAATAAGCGTAGACTTTCCGATACGTCTACGCCCATAGATAACGATCATGCCAATTCTGTCTTTTTCATAGAATTCTTTTAAGGATGCTAACTCTCTTTCTCTGCCAATAAACATAGAAATCACCTTTCTGCAAATTCGGTTTGTTTTTATTCAAATTGTTTTTGTTAAAATTGATTTGAATAAAATATAACATATCATATGATATCTCGCAATCCTCTTTTAGTTTTCCCTGACAGCGTGGTACAAAAATTCAGCTTCATCAAAAGAAGATGGACTATAATACACATCAATTCCATCACTAGCTTTTTCTAAAATGTAATACTCAAAAATAACCGTATCATCTTCATACACCTGTGCCGGGTATTCCAGATATACTTTGTTTTCCTCTTCATTTTTTACATTTGTTTCATTTGCCAGAAATCTATAGGTGTCCTCCGATTCATAATCAGAAATATCAATGCCATCCTCTGTCGCTTCAATCATTAATCGACCTGTTCCATAATCGGAAGTATAATGATACGTTCCGATCATTTCTGATAATTTTTCAAAATCCTGTATGTGTTTCTCTGTATTATCTGTCGTTTCTGTATGAACTACAATTTCTGTTGGTGTGACTCTTTCTATAACATCATCCTGCGTATCATTCAAGATATAGGTTACCTTGAAGTCGCTTCCTGAATTATTTCTGATGTACTCTGCCAGTTTCTTATTTTCACTCAAATCAACATAAACAAAATGTCCATATTGTAAATTGTCCTCTGCATACAAAAATTCAAGAGCAAACACATTATCCTCTTCAACTCCTGCATCCGCTGCATAAAAAACATGCTCTTTTCCATCCGCCTTTATATTTTCTGTCACATCCTCAGAAATAAGTTTTCTTATGCTATATCCATCGAAACAGCTATACGGATTTTTTATCAGATAAACCGTTAGTTTTTCTTTTTTTTTGTTATTTGTGCCATCACTCTGTAATTGCATATCTGCACTCAATACAATTTCACCATTATGAATTTCATACTCATAGTCTGTGATATTCCCAAAATTCATGCCACTTGTTGTATCTTGTACATCAATTTTTTCGTCCATATAATCTGAAAAATCCAGTTTCTTACCCGTGAGCGAATATTGAATATATTCCACCTGTTCCTGTGAGATAAAACCATTGTTTTTTGTTTCCTGTTCATCCATATATTGGAAAGAATATCTGGAATTTTGTATAAATCTAGCCAGGAATATATTTTTCCAATCTTCTCCATCTATAACAGTTTCATCAAAATCATGATAGCAGCATGCCAATTCTGTAATTGCACCCCTCAAATCATCTCCAAGTTCAAAATCAGAAGGATACACATATTCATCAACATCCAACTTTTCATAGTCAAATATACTATCGTCTGATTTGTTGCTGTCTGTGCAGGCTGCAGCTAACATCATTACTGCAAACACCAAACCGATTGTGAATACCATTTTATAATTTTTCATAATATATTACCTCAACTTCACGATTATCATATCATGTGCAAAAACGGCACATGATTGACATTCATCGTTCGCCGAATGCATAAATGCATTCTTCTCGCTTGCACTCCTTATATCCTAAAATCCTTCGTATCCTTCGACATGATATTCATGGAAATGCTGCACTCTGCCAGATGTTCATAATTGACTTCCAGCTTATAATCGACCTTGATGTCAATGTTGTCTTCTGTCTCATTCACTTTCACGTCTGTGGCGTTGATTCCGACCAGCAGATTTCCAAACGGCGTGTTGTAGTAAGACATATTTTTCTTGTTTTTCTCAAACATCATATGCACATTGGTCACACCCTTTTTGGTGACATCCAGAAAATCATCATTTACTTTGATAACGCTTTTCGTCACGCCGTCAAAGCCTTCCTGCACTTCATCATACAGAATATAGTGCTTTCCATTTTTCTTATAGTAGTTTCCGGTTGTGATAATCTCCACCGGACCGTTATCCTGATCTTCTGCAAACTGTAAACCACTGATTTTCACAAGTACATCTTTTGTCATTTATGTAAACCTCTTTTCTGTTTCGCGTCATTGTCTTTTCAAGCCATATATTAGCGTGTTTCTTATAATTTAGCAAGCGTAAGCTTTTTGAAACATTGTTTTCTTATAAGTATGCTGCTTTATTTTAGTTTTCAGCCAGCTTCTCCAGATACGGATTCAGCCACGAAAAATATTTCATTCTGACCTGATAGTCTCCTTCTGCCAGCACCTTCTCATACTCTTCTGTGGTCAGTACTTTGCGCAGCTTTTCTCCTGCTTCCTCATCGATCACCTCATACATGCTGTCTGAAAAACACATGTTAGGATACATCACACACCACCAGTTATGTCCGTTTCCTTCTCCGATCACAATACGGAGTGCCTCGTAATCTCCCGCTGGAAAGGTGTAGCTTCCATAGTTTTTTACCGGAAACGAAGTGTGTTCCAGCTCCGCTGTCACATCATAGTCATAACCGTTTTCTGCGATTGTCTCTGCTGCGGCTTCCTCAATTTCACCAAGACTCTGGCGCACAACCAGCTCACATTCTTCCAGATTTTCCACATCTGCCAATTTTTCCTGCATAAAACTTCCCACCGCATCTCGCACTGCTAGTTTTAAGGTCTGGTCTGCCTCGCTGTCGCTGTTCGCCAGCACATGAAACCGCAGTACTTTGTCCGAAATCGTCTGCTGCAGTCTCGCCTGTCTTGTATACAAAATACCGCATCCCAATGCAGCGCACATCAGACTTCCAACTCCTATGTATCCGATCCATTTTTTTGCCATAATTCAAATCTCCTTTTCACTTGCCAAAATATAGGCGTTTGCGAAACTCATCCTACTCTTCTTTCAATTGTTCAATTTAGATTTTCATGAGTTTCGCAATTGTCTATGCTAAAATAGATAAGTGCGAAACTCGCTCATAGAATATGTTATATTGCGAAAAATAAACAGAAATATCGTACCGCCGCGAGTGACACATAGCGGGAGCGTGTCTTGGATATTTTTGTTCATTTTTCGCAATCTTCATAACCTAAATTCGAGTTTCGCTCATCGACCTTCTATCCTCAATGATTCCCGAAAACTTTGCATTTATTCCGATTTCCAGTTTATTTTTATCAGATATTGGATTTTGATGTCTTTCTCATAAGCGGCAGGATTGTTTTGATACTTAAAATACCATGTGCGGTTATCGGCGCCGAGATTCCGGTAACTGTTAGTAATATCGATTTCTTTCTCAAGTGCATGTGCAGCGATCGCATTCAGATAGTCCTCCATCCGGGTGTTGAGTAGCTGCTCTTTTTCCCTTGTCATTTTTTCATAAGAAGTGTTAGTTATGTTTGTTTCTGTATTCCCTGCTTCTGCGTTTGCCGGATTTTCACTTGCAGAAACTGTGCCGCTTAAGATTCCGCCTTCTCCGGTCACGGTCACTGTAACAATCTGCTCTGTCAAACCTCCGACACCGATTTTTTTCGTTTCTTTGACTCGACAGGAAGCTGTATCCACTTTCACATAAAGTTCCGGTGCAAGTTGTAAGGTGTAATCATCCGCAAAGTTCTGTGTGAAGAATGCTGCACGTGCGGTATCCGTATCGACAAGCCCCGCCGCCCTTCCACGTTTCCAGACTTCGTAGGCTGTAATCTGCGGTTTCTCGGTATCATCCTCCACTGCCCCGGACTGCTCCCGCTCTATATCGACAAACGGAATATAAAGTGTCTCTAAGTGATTAGCGCGCTCCTCATAGAGCATGCCAAGCGTCGGGTAAGCTTTCTGGTCAATGCCCGATGTGTTTTCCAGCAGTTCTTCCAGATAATTTCCAAGCAGCACATCAAGTTCTCCCTCTGTCTGCGCCAGACGGTCACAGCTTTCCGTTGTCATCACATAAGCGTTCCACGGAACCTCTTTTTCCTGCTCCAGCATGGATAGCATATCTTCCACTTCCGCCTCTTTTTCCAGAAAAGACCTCTCAATGAGCACCACTTTCAAATGGTTGTAATCCACCTCTTTGTTTCCTGCATACTCATGATTCAGCCACACATTTTGGAAATCGTCCTGATCTCTGATATTCAAAAGAACCGGGAATGCCTTATCCTCAAGTTCTGCGACATTACACCCCTGTAAGAAAAGACACCCAAACAAAAAACATACCAGCACCAGCACACGCACTTTTTTATTATGTTTTTTTCTCTCTCCAGCCAGACACAACAGTACCGGCACGCCAACGACAAAAGGTGTTCCAATCTTCCACAGCAGGAATGTCACGCAGTCCAAAAACTGCTGGTTTCTGTAAAACAGCACTGTCACGCCATACACCAGAAGAAGCAGAATGAGATACGGCAGCATTCTTTTTTTCCCTTCCAGATAACCGCCGCAGTCACGGATCACTTTTTCAGCCAGATTTCCACTGTAAAAAACCATGCTGTTTAGCATCGCATACAGCGTAAAAAACCAGATGCTGAACATAAAAGCATCCGTTCTCTTCAAAAATCCGCCCGTCACCTGCACGCGGCTCATCATCGTGACCGCCGGAAATTTCATCTGAGCCAGTGCCTCGACGCCAAACAGCCCGATCAGGATCAGATACAGTGCTATAAATACGCCGCCGGAAAACCAGACCGCTTTTTCTGCTGCGCCAACGCATTTCTTACGATCCGCAACATATTCTTTCAGGAACAGTACGATTGACACCATGGAATAACAGAAAAGCACATAATAGCTGCCGCTTAACACTTCTTTTCCATCCGCCATAAAAACCGGGCTCCAGTAGGCAGGCTTTACCTCCCTGCATGCCGCAAATAACATCAGAAAAAGAGGTATCATCAGAAACCAGAACAGTATCTCATACACTCTTGCCCTGCCCTCGATCCCACCTGCCATTCCATAAAATGCGAGCAGTAATATCAACAACAGCACCAGATAAAAGCTGACGTTTTCCACAAGACCATTTAACATCAGCGTGGAAAACAGATACGCCGTGTACGAAGCCATGAGGATAAAGTACAGAAAATATCCACCCCAGAGTACATAACCGCATATTTTTCCACAGTTCTGCTTCAAAAAATCAGGATAACTTGTTTTCATGCCTTTCAACAGATATCTCAATAATTTCAAGTACAAAAACGTGGACAAAATCCCCGCCAGGATGCAAAAAATCCCGTCGCGCCCTGCCGTATCTGCAAGCATTGTCGGCAGCAGCAGCGTTCCCATTCCAAGAAAGTCATACGTCAGAAGGCGGAACACCTGTCTGCCTGAAATTTGATTGTTTTCTGAGAACATACTTCCCCCTATCTCTTCTAACATCTGCGCATTTTTTCATCAGATTTCCATTTATCTTAAGATAAAAACTTTTCTCAACCTATCTCTTCTTTGAAAACGTCAGCTTTGTCCGCTCTTTCGGATTTGCATAAATCGGACGTTTGCGCAGTTTCCGGAAAGGCTGCCGCCAGATAAAATCCCGCTCATCCTCATAATTGTTCAAATCTGCTCCCACAAACGGCATGAGATACGGGATGCCAAAGCTGGTCAGATGCGACAGATGGGTGAGCACCGCAAGCAGCCCAAGCAGCATGCCAAAGTAGCCAAGCCACGCACAGACCGCAATAAAAAAGAATTTCAGGATACGGAAGGCTGTGGCAAATTCTTCGTTCGGTATTGCAAAAGAACATAGCGCAGTAAAAGAGATGACGATCACAACGATCGGGCTGACCAGATTTGCCTCGACTGCCGCCTGTCCGATAATCAGGCCACCCACTATCCCGATGGTATTTCCCATCGCACCGGGAAGCCGCACGCCCGCCTCCCGCAAAAGTTCAAACGACAATTCCATGATAAGCACTTCCACGACTGCCGGAAAGGGGACACCCTGCCTCGCCTCTGCAAACGACAAAAGTAGTGTGGTTGGGAGTATCTGTGTATGAAAATTAGTCACTGCAAGATAAAATCCCGGAAGCGTCATTGCAAAAAAGGATGCCAGATACCGCAGGATCCGCCCGAAAGTCGCAATCTCAAAACGGCTGTAATAATCGTCACTGGTGCGGATAAATGAATTGTAGTCCGTCGGCAGTATCAGTCCGATCGGCGAATTATCGCACATCACGATCACTCTACCCTCTAATACCGCCATGGCCGCCCGGTCAGGACGCTGCGTTGTCTGAAACTGTGGAAATGGCGAATACCATTTTTTCTCTGCCAGCTGTTCTAACATTCCGCTGTCTAATATCCCATCGATTGTGAAATCCTGCAACCTCTTTTCAATTTCTTTTACAAGTCCCGGGTTTGCAAGGTCTTCCACATACACAAGGTAGACGTTCGTGTTCGATCTAATCCCGGCCTTCAGTCCCCTCACTTTCACACGGGGCGAGCGGATCCTTTTCCGGATCAGCGCCGCATTCTGCTTCACAGAATCGCAGAAACCTTCGTTGGAGCCACGGATTACTTTTTCCGAATCCACCTCTGTGATCCCCATATTCGGATAACCGTCATCCGGTATTTTCACTGCCCGGTCAAAACCGTCCACAAAAAGAATCGCCTCCCCGGTGAGCAGACCGCTCACAGCCTCCTCAATGGTCGGAAAATATGTTGCATCCGAAATTCCAAGCGCATTTTCCTGCAGTGTACAAAGGATCTCATCCCTTGTCAGTCCATTTAAGTATTTTAAAGTCTCTCCGAGTGCGGATGTTCCCATGTCCACGGACACTTCAATAAAGGTCAGATAACAAGCGGTATCCTGATTCCTGCCAAGCTTCATCTGCTTCTTTTTGATGTCCGCACAGTCATGAAAATAAAATTCCATTTCCTCTATATTTTTCGTTAAATCCGTCGATACCGGACACTCCCGATTTTCCGACATTTGTAAATCACTCCCTTTCTATAAAAAAACTGTCTGCAAAACTCTTAAATATAGTAAATAATTATGAAAATTTTGTTTACCTTACATAATCTTCACAGTATAAATCAGAGTTTTGCCGCTTAATTGTTAAAAAAAATACGAAAGAGGATAAGCAAAATGCTTATCCTCTTTCTAGTCTGTACGGTTTTCCATTTTTTATGCAGTTTTCCTGTCCTCCGGGCAGTTACTTCTTATTCCTGCTCCTGGATCATAGCCTTAACTGCGACTGCCTGATTCTTCACATGCTGGTGCATCGTCTCTGTCACCTGCGTTTTGTTCTTACGGACTAACCCTTCCACAATATCTTTATGTTCTTTCATCAATGTCGGATAGTTATTCTCATCTTTCAGATATTCCACACGATAGCGGTACATCTGCTCCCGGAGGTTATTTAACATATTCACAAGCTTCGGGTTACCGGTTGACTGGTAAATAATATCGTGAAACTTTACATCCGCCTCTGCGATTTTTTTCACATTATCTGTCTTGGTGGATTCCTCAAACTCATGCATGGTCGCAACCAGCTCTTCTAACTGTTCCTCAGAAATCTGCTCACATGCAATTTTTGCCGCAAGCTCATCTAACGCTTCACGGATCTGAAGGACATCCTCCATATCTTTCTCCGTCATTTTGGCAACTTCTGCGCCTTTTCTTGGGATCGTAACGGCAAGTCCCTCCTGCTCAAGCATACGGATCGCCTCACGGATCGGTGTACGGCTGACACCAAGTTTTGCCGCAAGCTGCAGCTCCATCAGCCGCTCGCCCGGTTTTAATTCCCCTTTCAAAATAGCCTCTCTTAACGTGTTAAACACAACATCTCTCAGCGGAAGATACGCATCCATATTCAATGTTAAATCTTCTGTCATCTTTGATACCATGCCTTTCTACTTACGCGCGTTATTATAAATACTCGTTAAATATACCTGTTTTGCAAGACCGGAGGCTTTCATCGCCTCGTATGCCTCTACTGCCGTCGCTTCCTTGTCAAAAAGACCGAAAACCGTCGGACCACTGCCACTCATCATGGCATTCACAGCGCCATGCTCCATCATGTGATCTTTGATGTCTGCGATCACAGGATAAGCCGGGATTGTCACTGTCTCTAAGACATTTCCCATATCTGCTGCAATTTTATATAAATCTTTCTCTCTGATATCTGCCACAAGCCGGTCAATATCCGGGTGTACCATATCAGAGCCTAACTTCAGATTGTCATAGACGAACTTAGTAGAAACACTGATCTGCGGTTTTGCGATCAAAACAGGACATTTCACCATCGGCGGAAGCTTCGAAAGCTTCTCTCCTATGCCCTCTGCCAAAGCCGTTCCACGCATAATGCAGTACGGAACATCTGCACCGATCTTCACACCGCGCTCCATCAGTTCTTCCCTTGTCAGTCCCAGATCAAAAATCTGGTTCATACCATATAACACTGCTGCTGCGTCCGTGCTTCCCCCTGCCATCCCGGCAGCTACCGGAATGTACTTGTGCAGCCATACATGAACGCCATCTTTTATTGCAAACTCATCCTGCAAAAGCTTTGCCGCTTTATAGACAAGATTGTTCTCATTCGTCGGCAGAAAAGAAAGATTCGTTTCCATCGTGATCTCACCGGAAGTATTCTTCGAGATCTCCAGCCTGTCAAACAAATGAATGGTCTGCATCACCATGCGGACCTCATGATAACCATCCTCTCTTTTTCGTACCACATCCAGCCCAAGATTGATCTTAGCCAGCGCCTTTACTGAAATATCCTTCATCGGTTAGTTTCTCCTTACCAAAATCGTCGCTAACACACATTGATTGTACTTAAAATAAAACTTGTTTTTTTTATGTTTTTTGTATACAATTAGTATCTTATCATTTTATGTCCAAAAGGTCAATCGGCACTAAACTTTTTTCTTTGCCAGTCCGATATAATTAACAGAACCATGGAAGGTTAATAACTATTCATTCAGGTGGCTGAACATTTTGTTTTCTGTAAAAACAAACGCATCCAGCTTCGCCAGACAAGGAGGATCATATGGCAATCAATTCCATTAACACTGTGACTGCTGCCGCAGCAGCATCTACACAGACAACAACAAAAACAGCAGAAAAGACATCCGAGATAACGAAAAAGGCAGATTCTTCCAAGACAGCTTCCGGTGTCATTTATGAGAAGAGTTCTGACTCCAGGACAGATAAGGCTTCCAATAAAACAACAAGCAAGACCGACAACGCAGCGATCGTTGCAAAGTTAAAAGCTGACGCAGAGCAGCGCACTGCACAGCTCCGCAGCATCGTTGAGCAGATGATGACCAAGCAGGGTGTTGCGATCGGCACCGCAGATGATATGTGGAAATTCCTTGCAAAAGGTGATTTTACTGTATCAGCCGATGTGAAAGCACAGGCACAGGCAGATATCGCAGACGACGGTTACTGGGGTGTAGAGCAGACTTCCGACCGTATTCTTGATTTTGCAAAAGCTTTATCCGGTGATGATCCTGACAAGGCAGACGCTATGTTAGAAGCTTTCAAGAAAGGTTTCGAACAGGCAACCAAAGTATGGGGAGATAAACTTCCGGATATTTCCCAGAGAACCTACGACGCAGTTGTCGAGAAATTCAACAAATGGAAAAACGGAACAGAGGATGCTTCCACTGAGGCATAATTCATAAAAAAGACCTGCGTGTACCTATGTCATGCGAACATCATGACATTGTACACACAGGTCTTTTTCTTTTGCTTTTCAGCGGTTAAAAACTTACTATTATTCTCCTAAAAGCTTCTCAATGCTTGCAAGCTTGACGCAGACAACAAAGATGTCGATTGCAGTCGTAAGATCTTCCAGGCTTGGATAGGATGGTGAGATACGGATGACAGAATCATGCGGATCTTTTCCATATGGGAAAGGCGCACCCGCCGGAGTCATCACAACCCCTGCTTTTTTTGCTTTTGCCACAACATTTTTTGCACATCCATCCAGTGTCTCATATGTGATGAAGTATCCACCCTTCGGGCTGTACCAGCTTCCGGCTCCAAGTCCTTTTAACTCTCTTTCAAATGTATCCAGAATCATTTCAAATTTTGGACGGAGAGAATCTGCGTGCTTGCGCATATGCTCTGTGATTCCGTGGATATCTTTGAAGAAACGGACATGGCGCAGCTGGTTTACCTTATCATGACCGATGGTCTGGATCTTCAACTGTTTCTTGATATCCTCTAAGTTGTTGGCAGAAGTTGCGATCGCTGCCACACCGGAACCAGGGAATGTGATCTTGCTTGTAGAACAGAATTTGTAAACCATATCCGGGTTTCCTGCTCTCTTGCATTCTTTTAAAATCTCGATCAGATGATCCTGGTTAATATCATATAAATGATGCACGCAGTATGCGTTATCCCAGTAAATACGGAAATCTTTTGCTGCCGGTTTTAATCTTGCAAAACGGCGGACCGTCTCATCCGAATAAGTAATTCCCTGTGGATTGGAATATTTTGGCACACACCAGATACCTTTGATCGCCTCATCTTTGCTCACAAGTTCTTCCACCATATCCATATCCGGTCCGGTCGGAAGCATCGGTACGTTGATCATCTCAATGCCGAAATATTCTGTGATTGCAAAATGTCTGTCATATCCCGGTACCGGGCACAAAAATTTTACTTTATCTAATT
>OIWL01003049.1_pt1 | contig 12354 bp, 9 predicted proteins | sample 1587561 | NCBI WGS metagenome assembly OIWL01 (sample SAMEA3888903, study PRJEB22519) | human gut metagenome | biome: human gut; feature: human-associated habitat; material: faeces | place: Denmark | collected 2010 | reverse complement strand
TATCGAAATAGGGGCAGGAGTTGGGGCAGGTGAACACCAGAGTGTAATCATCCGGAGCCTCAATGCCCACACCGGCAGCCAGCATGTCCTCGTAGGTCATGTCAGCGGCAGCGTCACCGGCTTCCTTGGTCAGCTCGTAGTACTCGTAAGCACCCACAATGGTATCGTTGGGCATGGAGGTGTTGTTAGCCTCGTTCTTGATGGCGTTCATCACCCATTCAAAACCAACCAGGAAGTCCTTGCTGGTCAGGTGAGCCTTCACCTCACCGTTGCAATCCACCCAGTCCACGTCGTCCCGCAGGTGGAAGGTCCAGACAGTGGCATCCTCATTGTGCTCCCAGCTGGAAGCGATGGCGGGCACCACCTTGCCGTAGCGGTCAAAGCTCAGCAGGCCGTCCCACAGGTTGGTGACCACGTTGGCATCTTCAGCCTTCTGGGTGTACAGCATGTTCCAGCTTTCCAGTTCACGGTTGCCACTCTCAAAGGAGATGAACTCCTTCAGGGGGGTAGCGCCGGTGGAGTTGGGGGCAGCAGCGCCGCTGGCGGCAGCACCATTGCCGGTGTTGTTGGACTTTTCGCCGCAGGCTGCCAGCAGGCTGGCGGCACCCACAGCACCTGCACCCTTCAGGAAGGTGCGGCGATCAAAATTGAAGCTCATTGGATGATCCTCCCAGATCTTGCGCGGACAGAGCCGCGCGTTTTTCCTTTTCCTAAACGCAGTGAGGCTGTCTGCCTTTCCAAAAAGTGCACAGGAAAGACAAAAGTCGCACCACTGTATATTTTAGCACTTTACTGAAAAGAAGTCAATCCGCCACAGCATAGAATTGGAAACAAAACGGTGACAAACACTTTCATGGAAAAAGAATATGGAAAAAATTACTATAAAATGGAAAGAACTGTATATCTGTGAAGAACAGGCGAAAGAGAGAAACTGTTCATGTTGTGCGCACAAAAAAGCTATCTTTTTTCACAAAAAAATGATACAATAAAGTGTATCTGTATCAATAAGGAGCGCACCATGAAGAAACTGACCTCGATGTACAAACGCTACATGTTCCACCCCATTTTATATAAGACCGTGACCCGCACCTCCATTGTGGCCGTGCTGATGCTGCTGTGGCAGCGCTATGTCAGCGATGGCACGTTTACCATCTGGGAGGCCCCGGGCTTTCTGTGCGGCGTGGTGCTGCTCATCTGGGCCTGGGTGGACTACCTGCGGCTGGATGGCGTGACCATCCACCATCTGCTGGAGGAATTCAAGGGGATGGGCAAGCGGCAGAAAAAGATCCACTCCACCCGCTCCATCATCGACTATGCGGATGAGAAGATCGTCTCCTTTGAGGAGCTGGAACCCGAGGAGCGCACCTATTGCAGCCTGCTCTCCAATCTGGTGCTGGGCCTGCCGCTGGTCGCTGCTGCGCTGATCGCCAGCGCACTGTAAGGGGGCCGCGGCATGGAACAAGAGCACAAGCAGCTGGTCATCGGCATTCTGGCCCATGTGGACAGCGGCAAGACCACCCTTTCCGAGGCCCTGCTCTACGGCACCGGCACCATCCGCAAGCTGGGCCGGGTGGACCATAAGGATGCCTTTCTGGACACCGACGCGCTGGAAAAGGCGCGCGGTATTACCATTTTCTCCAAGCAGGCTCTCTTCACGGCGGGCAATACCGATTTTACCCTGCTGGACACCCCGGGCCATGTGGATTTTTCCACGGAGACCGAGCGGACACTGCAGGTGCTGGATTATGCGGTGCTGGTCATCAGCGGCACCGACGGCGTGCAGAGCCATACCGAGACGCTCTGGCGGCTGCTGCGGCGGTACCGCATCCCCACCTTTGTGTTCGTGAACAAGATGGACCTGCCCGGCCCGGGCAGGGAAGCGCTTCTGACCCAGCTGAACCGTCGGCTGGGGGATGGCTTTGTGGATTTTGGGGCAGAGCAGGCCGACCGGGACGAGGCGCTGGCTCTCTGCGATGAGCGGCTGATGGAGACGATGCTGGACCGGGGAAGCCTGACCGATACCGACCTCATCCCCGCCATTGCCCGGCGGCATGTGTTTCCCTGCTGGTTTGGCTCAGCCCTGAAGCTGCAGGGTGTGGATGCGCTGGTGGAGGGCCTGGACCGCTATACCCGCCCGGCCCCCGCGCTGGAAGCCTTCGGGGCCAAGGTGTTCAAGGTGAGCCAGGATGAGCAGGGGAACCGCCTGACCTGGCTGCGGGTGACCGGCGGCGCGCTCAAGGTGAAAGCCCAGCTCACCGGAGAAGCCGACGGGGAGCCATGGGCCGAAAAGGCCAATCAGCTGCGGCTCTACTCCGGCGCAAAGTTTACGCTGGCGGAGTGCATCGGCCCCGGCCAGGTGTGCGCTGTTACCGGCCTGACCAAAGCCCGCCCGGGCGAGGGTCTGGGGGCGGAACGGGACAGCGACCTGCCGGTGCTGGAGCCGGTGCTGAGCTATCAGGTGCTGCTGCCCGAGGGCGCGGATGTGCACGCCGCGCTGGGAAAGCTCCATCGGCTGGAAGAGGAGGAGCCCCAGCTCCATGTGGTCTGGAACGAGACCCTGGGCGAGATCCATGTCCAGCTGATGGGCGAGATCCAGCTGGAGGTGCTGCGCAGCCTGCTGGCCGAGCGGTTCGGGCTGGAAGTGGAGTTCGGCCCCGGCGGCATCCTGTACAAGGAGACCATCACCGAGCCCATGGAGGGGGTGGGCCACTATGAGCCGCTGCGCCATTACGCGGAAGTGCACCTGAAACTGGAACCCCTGCCCCGCGGCAGCGGCATGCAGTTTGCCGCCGACTGCCGGGAAGAGGTGCTGGACAAAAACTGGCAGCGGCTGGTGCTGACCCATCTGGAAGAAAAACAGCACCTTGGCGTGCTGACCGGGTCGCCCCTCACCGATGTGAAGATCACCCTCATTGCGGGCCGGGCCCACCTCAAGCACACCGAGGGCGGCGACTTCCGGCAGGCCACCTACCGCGCAGTACGGCAGGGCCTGATGCTGGCCAAAAGCCAGCTGCTGGAGCCGTGGTATGCTTTTCGGCTGGAGGTACCCGCCGAGAACATCGGCCGCGCCATGAGCGATATCCAGCGCATGGAGGGCACCTTTGACCCGCCGGAAAGCGGGGAGGAGACGGCGGTGCTCACCGGGTTTGCGCCGGTGTCCACCATGCGCAGCTACCCCATGGAGGTGGTGAGCTACACCCGCGGCCGGGGTCATCTGAGCCTGACACTGGACGGCTACCGCCCCTGCCACAACGCGCAGGAGGTGATCGCGGCCATCGGCTATGAGCCGGAGCACGACCTCGACAACCCGGCAGATTCCGTGTTCTGTGCCCACGGGGCCGGATTTGTGGTGCCCTGGGATCAGGTGCGCAGCCACATGCATGTGGACAGCGGCTGGGGCAAAAGCACCCGTCCGGAGCAGGAAGCGGCTGTGCCTCAGCGCCGGGCCATGGCCTACCGCGCCACGCTGGAAGAGGACGCCGAGCTGCTCAAAATTTTCGAGCGCACCTACGGCCCCATCAAGCGGGACCCGCTGGCAGCCTTCCGCCCGGTGCAGAAGCGGGAGCGCCCCGACTTTGCCGCCGAGCAGTGGGAGATCGCGCCGGAATACCTGCTGGTGGACGGCTACAACATCATCTTTGCGTGGGACGAGCTGAACGCCCTTTCCAAAGAGAGCCTGGACGCCGCCCGCCACAAACTGATGGACATCCTGTGCAACTATCAGGGCTTCCAGAAGTGCGTGCTCATCCTGGTGTTCGATGCCTACCGGGTGCCCGGCAGCCCCGGCAGCATTGAGCAGTACCACAATATCCATGTGGTCTACACCAAGGAGGCCGAAACGGCGGACATGTTCATCGAGCGGGTCACCCATGAGATCGGCCGGAACCGCCGTGTCCGGGTGGCCACCTCCGACGGCATGGAGCAGATCATCATCCTGGGCCACGGTGCCCTGCGTGTCTCCGCCCGCATGTTCCACGAAGAAGTGCAGAACGTGGAAAAGCAGATCCGCGCCCTGGTGCAGGGGGAAGCGTGATGCTGCAATTTTCCGTTACGACCCACCCGTGAAAAAGCAATGAGAGCAGCCCGCAGGCTGCTCTCGTTGCGATAAAAAATAATTTTTCCGCTGAGAATGCCCAGAGTGAAACGGAGGGCATTTCAAATCGTCCGGCCGGAGGTGGAATGATGGCTGTTGAAATTACCGAAGAATTTGTCTGGCAGAATATCCCCCGCCGCCCGCGGGACAGCCATAAGGGTACCTTTGGCAGTGTGCTGGCCGTGGCGGGCAGCGCATTCTACCGGGGCGCTGCACTGCTGGCCGCAGAGGGCGCATTGCGCACCGGGGCGGGCATCGTGACCCTTGCCAGTGTGGAACCGGTGGTGAGCGCCGCCGCAGCCCGCCTGCCGGAGTGCTGCCTGTGCCCCTGCAGGGCAGGGGCCGAGGGCGGTATTTCCCCGGAAAACGCGCCGCTGCTCCGGCGGCAGAAAGCAACCGTTCTGCTGCTTGGCCCCGGCCTTGGCGGCACCGCCCAGAGTGCGGCCCGCGCCGCCGAGACCCAGACCCTTGTGCAGCAGCTTTTGCCCGGTTTTGCGGGCAGTGCCGTGCTGGACGCCGACGGCCTGAACGCCGCAGCCCGGCTGCTGGCAGAAGAGGCAGCCTTCCCACACCCGGCGGGGGAGCTGATCGTCACGCCCCACCCCGGCGAGATGGCCCGGCTCACCGGCCTGTCTGCATCGCAGATCAACGCCGACCGGGAGGGCACGGCCCTGCGGTATGCGCAGGCGTGGAACGCCGTGGTGGTGCTCAAAGGTGCCCACACGGTGGTAGCGGCCCCGGACGGCCGGGTGCGCGTGAACCCCACCGGCAACCCCGGCCTTTCCCGTGGCGGCAGCGGGGACGTGCTGGCGGGCATGACCGCCGCCCTGCTGGCCTGCCGCCTGCCCGCCTATGAGGCTGCCGCCTGTGCGGTGTACCTGCATGGTGCCGCCGCCGACCGTGCCGCCGCCGTCCACGGCGAATACGGCATGCTGCCCCATGATATCCTGCCGGAACTGGGCAGGATGTTTGCGGAACATCAGCGATAAAAAAGCCTCCCCACTGTGGTGGGGAGGCTTTTGTGCCCTTAATCCTGCTCCATCTCCAGCAGATACTCTTTTACCTCCAGCCCGTAGGCGTAGCCGGTGAGGGAGCCGTTGGCACCCACTACCCGGTGGCAGGGCTGGATGATGGCAATGGGGTTGCAGTGGCAGGCCCCGCCCACGGCGCGGGCGGCCTTTGGTTTGCCGAGGGCCGCGGCCAGCTGACCGTAGGTGCGCACCTCGCCGTAGGGAATCTTGTTCATCTCGGCCCAGACCGCTTTCTGGAAGGCGGTGCCTTTGGGGGCCAGCGGCAGGTCGAACTCCCGCCGTGCCCCGGCAAAGTATTCGTTGAGCTGCTCTTCGGTTTCCTGCAGCAGGGGCGTCTCGCAGACTTTGCGGGGCAGCGGCTCCAGGTCCGGCACGCCGTCCGGGCACAGCTGTACTCCGCACAGGGCGTCGTCCTCTTCCTCCAGTCGCAGGGTGCCCAGCATACTGTTGATGTACCAGACGTTCAAAAAACCAACGCTTCCTTTCTGGCCAGAATGTGCTATACTGATGGTATCTTAACACAAAATCAGCCATGAGGAAAGGGGCGTTTGCGTTTATGGTACAGGCATTGGAAGAGATTCTGGCAAAGAGCAGCCGCATCGTCTTTTTTGGCGGGGCGGGAGTGTCCACCGAGAGCGGCATCCCGGATTTCCGCAGTGTGGATGGGTTGTATCACCAGAAATACGACTACCCGCCGGAGACCATTCTCAGCCACACCTTCTGGGAACGGAACCCGGAGGAGTTCTACCGGTTTTACCGCGATAAGCTCATTGTAAAGGGAGCCAAGCCCAACGCCGCACACCTGCGTCTGGCAAAGCTGGAAAAGCAGGGCAAGCTGAAGGCCGTGGTCACCCAGAACATCGACGGGCTGCATCAGGCCGCGGGCAGCAAGACTGTGTATGAGCTGCACGGCAGCACCCTGCGCAACTACTGCACCCGCTGCGGGGCCTTTTATGATGTGGACTACATCGCCAACAGCACCGGGGTGCCCCGCTGCGAAAAATGCGGCGGCATCGTCAAGCCGGATGTGGTGCTGTATGAGGAGGGCTTGGACGAGGAAGTGCTGTCCGGCGCGGTGAACGCCATCCGCCACGCGGACACCCTCATCATCGGCGGCACCAGTCTGGTGGTGTACCCGGCGGCCGGGCTCATCCGGTATTTCCGGGGCGACCATCTGGTGGTGATCAACATGCAGCCCACCGGGGCCGACGCCCAGGCAGACCTGTGCATTGCCAAGCCCATCGGGCAGGTCCTGAGTGAGGACGTCGTGCTGGAATAAGGCAGCGCGGTTTCGAGCCGGTTCGCACCCGCTTTTCGGTATGCTGAGAGCATTCCAGAAAAGAATGGGGGACCCAAAATGATCCAGGTTTGTGAGCCGCCGCGGGTGCGGCCGGTGCGGCGGTTTTCCGCCGAGGAATTCTGTTTTCTGCTCCGGGGCGAGGCAGGCAGTCTTTACCGCCCCCGCAGCGAGGTGCTGCGGATGCTTACCGTAGGCGAGGTGTGCGGCGTGTGCGATGCCGCTGGGGCTCCGGCCGGAGCTGTGCTGCTCCAACCGCTGAATGCTGACACGGCCCTTGCCGCGGCCCTGCGGGCCTGGGCAGGCTGGCGCGGTGTGGAGGGCGGGCAGTTCCTCACGCCGCCGGTGCTGCATCAGCCCGATGCTGCAGAACCGCTGCTCCGGGCGGCCTTTGCCCGGGCGGAGCGCCTTGCCCGGGGCGGGCGGGTGCTGGCGGTGCTGGAATGCACCGCGCAGTCCGACGCCCTGCTGCCGTTGTACATCCGGCAGGGGCTGGCGCTGCGGGCCCTGCGCCCGCTGAACAGTCTGGCACCCTGCTTTGTGCTGGCCGCAGGGTGCGCGGCCCGGGACCCGGTGCCGGTGTGGGTGCCGCTGCAGGACCGTGCCCGGCTGGCCCGTCTGCTGGCAAGCGGGTATGCGGCACTGGACAGCCGACAGACCGCCGGGCAGGAGACCTTGCTGGCCATGTGCCCGGCATAACAACTAGAGTGTGAAAAAGAGAGGAAGAACCATGAAAGCAGTCATTCTGGAAAGCTATGTGATGGAGCCGGGCGACCTGGACTGGTCCGGTGTGAAGGCGCTGGTGCCCGACACCGTGAGCTATGTGCGCACCGCCTATGAGGAGATCGCGCCCCGCATCGGGGACGCCGATCTGGTGCTGTTGAACAAGTGCCGCATCGACGAAAACATTCTGGCCCAGTGCCCCAACCTGAAATGGGTGGGCATCATCGCCACAGGCACCGACAATCTGGACCTGGAAGCCTGCCGCCGCCATGGCGTGGCCGTGGCCAACGTGCCGGGCTACTCCACCTACAGTGTGGCGCAGATGACCTTCAGTCTGCTGCTGGCCATCTGCCAGTGCGCCGAGCGCTACAACCGCGCCATGAAAGCGGGCCATTGGCAGTTGGACATCCCGGCGGAATATGACCTGCTGCCCCAGATGGAGCTGCTGGACAAAACCTTTGGCGTGTACGGCTACGGCAGCATCGGCCGCCAGACTGCCCGCATCGCCCGCGCCTTTGGCATGAAGGTGCTGGTGTGCACCCGCACCGTGCGCCCGGAGTACGCAGAGGACGGGGTGGAGTTTGTGGACGTTGACACCCTGCTGGCCCGCAGCGATGTGCTCAGCCTGCATTGTCCGGCCACGCCCGCTACCCGGGGGCTCATCAATGCCGGGGCACTGGCCAAGGCAAAGCTCGGCATGATCCTGCTGAACACCGCCCGCGGTGCGCTGGTGGACGAGGAAGCCGTGGCCGATGCCCTGCAGAGCGGGCAGCTGGCCTATTATGGGGCCGATGCCTTTGGCACCGAGCCGCTCCCGCAGGACAGCCGCCTGCGCAGACTGCCCAATGCCATCCTCACGCCGCACATCGCCTGGACCACCAAAGAGGCCCTGCAGCGGCTGATGGACATCACCACCCGCAACCTGCGCACCTGGCTGGAGGGCAGCGGGGAGCACATTGTGAACGGCTGAATTTTATCCCGAAAAATGAGAAGCCCGGAGGCGTCTGATGCTTCCGGGCTTCTTTGCGCAAAAAATCAGTCGATGGTGGTCTTGGTACGACCCACGCCCAGCACGGCGGTGGAGATCTTTTTCCAGCTGTTGCAGCCGCAGACGCCGTCCACGCGGAGGCTGGTGCGGCGCTGATAGCCCCGGAGGGCCTCTTCCGTCCGGCTGCCGAAGATGCCGTCGATGCGGCTGCCGGTCTGGTAGCCCAGCGTCGAGAGGGCATCCTGAAGGATCATGACGTAGCAGCCCCGGCTCCCCCTGCGGAGGGTGGGGTAGCCCGCCGTGGTGCCGCTGCAGGCGGGGGTGCCGTAGCGCCGGTCGAGGTGCACCCATGTGGGGGTCTGGCTCAGCGGCTCGACGTAGCCCCACGCCCCGGTGGAGCGGGCGGCTCTGTAGATGGCGGTGCGCTGGGTCTGGCTGAGGCGCTGCCCCACATCGAAGGACACGCCTGCGTAGTGCTGGCTGCGGGTGCCGTGGCCGCCCTCCCAGATGCGGCGGAAGGCGTACCCCACCGGGATGCCTCTGCCGTACTTGCGGCGGGTCAGGTTCCATGCCTCCATGGCCGCAATGGTCGTCCAGAGCACCGGACTGTTGGACCTGCCCCGGAACTCCCGGACGGTCAGGGTCGTGCCGGTGCTGTAGGGCATGGGGTCGTTTTCGTTCAGGCTGGAATAGGTGTAGACCTTGTTCTCGTAGGCATCATAGACCAGTAAGCGTGCCATTTCTCATCCCTCCTCGGTGCAGCTGTCGCAGGCAGCGTGGCTCTGGGCGCGGAGCGCGGCCCAAGTGGGCCGGTCCACGACGCCGTTCGTCTCAAGGCCCGCCCGCTGCTGCGTTTCTTTCACGGCGGCGGTGTCCTCCGGGCCGAAGGAGGCATTGTCGGTGACGTAGTCCTCCTCGCAGTAGAGCTGGGAGCGGTCGTTGACCCAGCCCTCGATGAGGCTGACGTCAGGCCCCACGCTGCCTTCCTTCATGGCCCGGCCCGGGTAGTCTGGCCCTTGCCCGGGATGCCGGTCAGGGTTGGGCGTAAAGGCCGCCAGCTGTAAGCTCAGAGCCTCCACCGCCGTCCACGTCTCGGCGTCGGCTGCGCCGGTGGCGGGCAGGCCCAGAAGCTCCTGTGCGCTGGCGGTGGCGTCTGCCGTTTCCTGCGTGTATTGGCTGGAAAGCGTGGGGGATGCCACGCTGTCATAATAGTAGGCGATGCGCTGCAAAAGCAGGGTGTAGTAGAGCACGGCGCTGCTGTCGCTGCCGATGGTCAGCGGCGTGCCGGGATAGGGCAGGCGCTTGAGGGTGACCACAGGCCCGGAGGAGCGGAGAGCCGAGGCTTTTCTGTAGAGCGAATCCCATGTTTTCCGGCCCACGATGCCGTCTACCGTCAGCCCGGCGAACCGCTGGTAGGCCCGGACGGCGGCCTCGGTGGCCGCGCCGAAACGGCCATCGATGGAGACGGAGGGGATGCTGCTCTGGTAGGCGCTCATGAGATAGAGGTAGAACTGCAGTTCCCGCACCGCTGTGCCGCTGGAGCCGCTGCGCAGCAGGCCCGGATATTCGCCGGGCCGCAGGCTGGACGAGAGCAGGCGGTTGGCGATGTCGTTGTAGACCTCGTAGAGCTTGTTCCACGTCGTGCGGCCCACGACGCCGTCGCTGGCGAGACCGAAGTAGGTCTGGAACCGCCGCACTGCTGCCGTCGTGGCCGGGCCGAAGATGCCGTCCACCGTCACATTGCTGAGGCTCTGGTAGACCGTCCGCGCGATCTTGAGCCAGAACTGCACCAGCCGGACGTTCTGGCCGCTGCTGCCTTGGCGCAGGGCAGTGCCGGGGTAGGCGTTGGGGGTGCCGTTGTCGGACTGGATGCTGCGGAACTGGTCGTACAGTTCAGTCCATGTGGTGAGGCCTACGATGCCGTCCACCGTCAGGCCGTAGCGCCGCTGGAACGCCCGGACGGCCGCCGCTGTGCCGCTGCCGTAGACGCCGTCCACCGTGACAGAGGGGATGCTGCTCTCATACTGAGCCAGCGTACTCAGCCAGAACTGCACCTGCTCTACCTCGCTGCCGGTGGAGCCCTGTTTGAGGACGCTGCTGCCGAAGTTCCATGGGCCGTCCGGGAGGGTGCCGGTGAATGTCTCGCCTTCACTGGTCAGCTCGGCGAGGTCCTTCACCGAGACATAGATATAGCTGATCTTATACCATGTGCTGCGGCCCACCACGCCGTCGGCGGTGAGGTTGAACTGCTTCTGGAACTTTTTGACCGTCGCGGTCATCCGGCTGCCGAAGATGCCGTCCACCGTCAGCAGCCCGAGGAAGGGGTAATCCTTCGTGATACGGTTGAGCTGGCGCTGTAAGGTGAACACCGCGCTGCCGGTGCTGCCCTGCCGCAGGGGGCTTCCGGGGTAGCTCCGGGGGATGGACTGGATGTTGTTCGTGCGGACGATCTCGATGTTGTTTCCGTAGTAATATTTGAGGATGCTGAGGGCGTTCCGGCCCTGATTGGCCAGCGTGACGGTGCCCCACTGTTTGAGGCCGGGGCAGGTGACGCTCTTGCCGTCGCAGTACTCGGCGTAGTAGGGGTTGACGGTGCCGGTCTTGCGGATATAGGTGTTGAAGATGTCATCTGTCAGCCGCACCATGACGTCGAACACAGTCCGGCCGTGCACATAGTACTGGTCGTAGCTGGTGGAGTTGGTGATGTTGAAGGTGTAGCCCTTGCTGGGATACCACTCGGTGTAGATGCGGTTGAGGGCCAGCGAGATCTGGCAGTGGATGTTGGCGCGGAGGGCCTGCTCAGGCCAGGTAGGATACACCTCGCTGGACGCCACATTGGCGATATACCTGCGGAAGGAGACGGTGACGTTCTGGGCCGATGCGGCGGGGCGGCCGAGGTGGACGGTGATGTTCTTGGGGATGATGACCCGGTCCAGCACCCTCGGCGTACAGGAGAGGACGGGGGTCGGGCCGCTGCCGCCGTTGCCGGTGAAGAGGCTGTGGGGCGGGATGATAATGGGGGCGTTGAGGGGGTCCCGAATCTCTTCCGTGTCGGGGATCATTTCGGGCTGAGCCAGTGTCACCTGCCCGGGAAAGACCTGCACGCCCTGAATGCGGATGGTGCGGTAGCCGGGTTTGGAGGCCACAAGGCTGCAGACCGCGTAGGGGGCCTGCGTGGTGTTGTCCTCGTCCAGCGAGAGGGCGCAGGCGGGTGTGGTGAGGGTGACGTCGGCGGCATTGCCCTCGGCGTCGGTGAGACGGGTGGCGGTGAAGCCGTCGCCGCTGACATTGACGGTCACGCCCTCGACGGGGCTGGACTGGCGGGCTGCAAAAGCTTGGATGCGCAGGATTCCGGTAGCCATATAAAAACTCTCCTTTGCGTAAAATCAGAACAAGGCTCGGTACAGCCTATTCCGCTGGGAGAGAATGGGTGAATCCTCTTGGCTTTTCGGGGCAGGGGGAGTATACTGGAAGCAGCAAAAACACACTGAAAAAGGAGAGTGCAGACAAATGCAGGCGACCATTCACAACGAATATCTGACCCTTACGGTGGACACCCACGGCGCCGAGGCCGTCAGCCTGAAGAACGCAGCGGGAGAAGAGCTGCTCTGGCAGGCAGACCCGGCAGTCTGGAAGCGCCACGCGCCTATCCTCTTCCCGTGGACGGGCAAGCTCAAGGACGGCAGCTTCACCCACGGCGGCAAGACCTATGAGGGCGGGCAGCACGGCTTCGCGCGGGATGTGGAGCACACCCTGCTAAAGGCCGAGGGCGATACCATCCGACTCGAGCTGCGTCCGGACGAGGCCATGAAGGCAGAGCGGTTCCCCTTCGACTTCGTCCTCACCAGCACCTTCCGGCTGGACGGCAAGACCCTTCACCACACCCTCACCGTCTCGAACCCCGGCAGCGAGGAGCTGCGGTTCGGCATCGGCTACCATCCGGCCTTTTGTGTGCCCTTCGATGCAGAGCACACCGTCGAAGACTATGAGTTCCGCTTCGACCAGCCCGAAAGCCCGGTCATCCTCGACGCCAGCGGGGGCGGTCTGCTGACGGGCAAATGCTACTACCAGTGGAAGAACCAGCAGGCCATCCCGCTGACCAACGACCTCTTCGACAACGACAGCTTCTGCATGGCGGGCCTGCGCACCAAGACGCTTGGCATCTACGAGAAGGACACCGGCCGCAGCATCGTCTGCGATGTGGCCGGCTTCCCCTATACCC
>OIWL01003039.1_pt1 | contig 12385 bp, 8 predicted proteins | sample 1587561 | NCBI WGS metagenome assembly OIWL01 (sample SAMEA3888903, study PRJEB22519) | human gut metagenome | biome: human gut; feature: human-associated habitat; material: faeces | place: Denmark | collected 2010 | reverse complement strand
AGGTGAAGCAGAAGACGGGTTCATAGGTGGCCGGCAGCTTCATGCGTTTGCCGAGCTCGGGACCTGCCACGGAGCCGCGCGCAACGCCGCCGAGACCGAGTGCGGTGCCCGCCAGATACGCGGCTTCGACCATGGTTCCGGCATCGAGATAAGCCCAGTGCGGCCGAGCCATCTGCGTGCGGGGCGTCGCTTCAACGACAAAGACGAGTGTTACAGGGGCCGTATCAACAAAAGCGTGCTGTCCCATCGTTGACGCTGCGCGGAGGTCTTCCGGGGTCAGAAGCTCGAGCGTATTCTTGGACGCATTCCAGCGCCATGCGCCGTCAGCGCGCAGAACACAGACCGAGACAGTGCGCAGATCGAGGCAGGAGGGAACGGTCCGCTTTCCGTCAGGACGCGTGATGCCGGCCGTGCACCAAAGGAGCGTTGAAAGATCTGCGTCGGAAATGGGCTCGGTCGTAAAGGAGCGAATGGTTTTGCGTGCCTTCAGAGCTTCCGTGAGCGTCATCTTCAGTTCGCGCGGAGCGGGCAGCTCAATTGTTTTTGTTGTCATAAAACCCTCCAGAGAAAGACGGTGCCTTTCAACCAGCAATGATTGTAGTTCCGCAGTGTGATGCTGTATGTATTCCGGCTTCGTCCGGGAGCAAAAAAAGCGGCGGACTTCACTAAAGAGGTCCGCCGCTCATCGCTCTCACGCAGCGTTCGGCTGCTTAACGATTGGTGTCGACCTTCGGGTCAAGCGCATCGCGCAGACCGTCGCCCAAAAGGTTGAAGGCAAGCACCGTGAGGAAGATCGCAATCACGGGAAAGATCGCCGCGTGCGGCGCGGTGAGCAGGTCAGCGCGGGCTTCGTTAAGCATTGCACCCCATTCAGGCATCGGCGGCTGAGCGCCGAGCCCCAGGAAGGAGAGTGATGCCGCGGTGATGATTGACGTGCCGATACGCATCGAGAGATAAACCAGAATCACCGAGATCGTGCCGGGCAGAATATGGCGGAAAAGAAGCATCGTGTCGCTGATGCCCAGGCTTCGCGCCGCCTCCACATAGGTCTGGGTCTTCAGACTCAGTACATTTGCGCGGACCAGACGAGCAAAGGCCGGAATCGAGAAAATCGCCACGGCTGCGACAACGTTGAGCATGCCGCCGCCGAGAATCGCCACAATGCCGATCGCGAGCAGAATGCCCGGGAAAGCAAAGAGCACGTCCGAAATACGCATGATGATGCGGTCAGGCCATCCTTCATAGAAACCGGCGATCAGGCCGAGAATCGTGCCGATGACAGCACCGGCGAAAACGGACGAAAAGCCGCAGACGAGCGAGATGCGGGTGCCGGCGACGATGCGGCTGAAGATGTCGCGCCCGAGGGCATCAACGCCAAACCAATGCACGGCCGAAGGACCTTCATTCAGACGGTCGTAGTCGAAGAAGTTTTCCGGATCAAACGGCGTGATCATGGGGCCGACAATGGCGACGATGATCAAAAAGAAGACGAATCCGGCAGCGGCCATCGCCACCGGCTGCTTCTTAAACTTGCGCCAGAACTCGCCCATCGGGGTGCGCAGCGCATCGTTGGACTTGGCAATGCGCGGATCCACTGCAGTTTCAGTACTCATTTATTCACTCCGATTCTTCTTTTACTTGTAGCGGATCGACGGATTGATCCATCCGTAGAGCACGTCGACCACGAGGTTAATGACGATGAATTCAAGCGAAAAGAGCAGTACGCTCGCCTGAATCACAGGGTAGTCGCGCATGTCGACGGCGTCGACGAGCAGACGCCCCATGCCGGGCCAGTTAAAGACCTTTTCCACCACGATGGAGCCGCCGAGCAGGAAGCCGAACTGCAGACCCATCATCGTGACCACGGGAATCAAAGCATTGCGGAGCGCGTGCTTGGCAACGATCTTCGTTTCCGTCACGCCCTTGGCGCGGGCGGTGCGGATGTAGTCAGCGTTCAGCACTTCCAGCATATTGGTGCGGGTGTAGCGCATGTAGCCGCCGATAGAAACGATGACCAGCGTGGCGATAGGCAGCACCAGGTGGTTGGCCTTATCCAGGAACTGGCCCCAGGAGTCCAGCTGGGCATAGTCACGCCCGACTAGGCCGTACAGATCGAACCAGCCCAGTTTGACGGAGAACAGCAGCTTGAGCAGCGTAGCAAAGAAGAAAGTGGGCAGAGAGATGCCGACCAGTGCGGCCGCGGTAATAACGTAGTCGGTACGGCTGTACTGCTTGGTGGCAGCCAGAATACCCAGGGGCACCGCAATGATGATGGACAGCACAAAGGAGATGCCGCCCATAATGACAGACAGGCCGATGACCTCGTTGAACTTCTGGGTAGCGGGGACATTCCACTTCCAGCTGTCGCCAAAATTGCCGACGATGGCCTTGGACAGCCAGGTGAAGAAGCCGGGCACAATGTCCAGATCCAGGCCGTAGGAGGCATTCAGCTGGGCCAGCCATTCCTCATAGGGTTTGGCACCGGGTGCCTGGGCCAGCTGCATTGCCATCGTCTCGGCAAAAGAGCTGGGCAGGCTGCGGATCAGCGCGTAGATAATGAACATGACACAGAACAGGATCAATACCGATTGCGCGATACGCTTGATGATGTAATTTCGCACGGGTGTTTCGTTCCTTCCTTGCACGGCGGGGCCGCGTTTGTTTTTATGCAGGGATTTTTGCAGGGATATGCCGGAATATGGGCATCCCCGTCCCCCGCAAGGGCTGACCCCCTGCGGGGGAGTGGGACAACCATATTATGGCCGAATGTGCATAGTATGGCTGTTTTTGTATTCAAACTGCTTGAATAAGTTTAGACACAGCAACCGTTCCGGCGCTTTATAACGCCGGAACGGCCGCTATTTATTGCTGTTTAAGCAGAACGCAGGGTGAACTTAACTCAGTTCAGCTCGGTGTTGTTCAGCTCAGACTTGTAGGTCCAGTACGGGGTCTGATCCTTCGCGATGGTGTCGATGTTGACACGCTCGGTGGAGAAGATCGTAGCCTCGCTGCGCTGGTAGACGGGCAGCTCGACACCCCAATCCAGGATGATCTCCATGGCCTCTTTGTACATGCCCTTACGGGCCTCCTGGTCGGTGGTCTGGCGGGCAGCCATGATCAGCTCATCCAGGTCGGCATCGTTGATGGGGTAGTAGTTGGTAGCGCCCTGGCTGTGGTACAGCTGGAACATATCGGGGTCATTGGTGGACTGCCAGGCTGCGACCCAGCCCTCGGCAGCGCCGGACTGATAGGAAGCGAACAGGTCAGAAGCGTTGGCCATATCGTTGACAGTCAGGGTGAAGCCGATGGTCTTGAGAGCGGCGGCAGCGTTGGTCAGGGTCTGGAAGGAGGGGTGATCACCGTTGCCGGAAGCACCGATGTTGATCTGATACTCCATCTTGGCACCGGCGGGAGCGGCAGTGATCTGGCCGTTCGCGACGGTGTAACCGGCAGCCTCGAAGTAGCCCAGGGCAGCCTGCAGAGCGGCGGCGTACTTGTCCTCGCTCTTCATGTCGGAGGTGTAGATCTCGTTGCCGTCCACGTCGGTGGAGTAGGCGATCTGGTAGCCGTCGTCGGTGACGGACGGGGCAGCCCAGGAGGTGTTGGAGATCGGGTAGTTGATGACGGTGGCGGTGTCGCCGTAGTAGGAGTCGATGCCCTCATCGCGGTAAGCGGCGATGACAGTCATGATGGCCTTGCGCAGGTCCTTGGAGGCCTGGGAGGAGGGGTCGCCGCCGACGTTGACGTTCTTGGCGCTCAGGGCGATGTAGCCGTAGCCGCGGTAGTCCTTCAGGCGGGTGGTGATGACGGGACCGTCCTCACCCTCGACGCCGTTGATGTCGGCGATCTGGTCAGCAACCTCCAGAGAGTAGGAAGGATCGGAGATGTCGATGGTGCCGGCCTGAACGCCGGTGATCTTATCGGCCTCCTGGGTCTCCTTCATGTTGACGTGAGCGACCTTGGGTGCGCCGTCATAGTAGGAGGGGTTGGCATCCAGATAGACAACGCCGTCGCTGTACTTGGAGAAGGTGAACATACCGGCACCCATGGGAGCGCTGGTCTTGGCGCGGACGCTGCTCAGGTCACCCTTGGCAAAGCCGAAGGAGTTGTTGTCGTAGTCGTACAGGCTCTCATCGCCGTAGTAGTGCAGCGGAGCGATGGGCATCTGCAGCTGGTAGATCATGGTGGTGGACAGCTCGGTGGTGGTCAGCGTCATGCTGTAGTCACCGGTCTTGACGATACCGGCCACAGAAGCAACGGCGTCACCGACGTTGACACCGGTGGTGGAGTAGGCGTAGACGTCCTCGGGGATCAGGTCAGACAGTTTGGAACCGGCAGTCTCGGCCTCCATGGAAGAGAAGTTCCAGTCGTAATTCGCGCCGATCAGCTCGAACATATCCTTCGCGGTTGCGCCTGCGGGCAGCTCGCCAAGGTTCCAGGCGGCGGCGGCACCGGCAGCATCGTTAGCGTCGGCGGCAGCGCCGCTCTCAACGCACTTGTCGATGATCTCCTGGGCAAACTTCACACCGCCGTCGTTGACAGCGTCCCAGAAAGCCTTCTGCTGCTCGGCAGTGAATTTCGTGTTGTCGGTGTTGTCCTCGCCGGCCTCAGCGATCAGCTTGGACAGCGTGGTCATGGAGCTGCGGTACTCGTCCAGACCAACGATGGGGGTAGAGTACATGGTTACAGAACCATCATACGTAGGATCGAGGAAAACATACATCGAGAAGATGACGTCGTCGATGGTGACAGGCTCACCGTCGGAGAACTTCAGGTCCTCGCGCAGCTTGATGTCATAGGTAACGGTGCCGTCGGCGTTCTCGGTGACAACGCAGTCGGCAGGACCGTGGTAGGTGTAGTCAGTGCCGTTGTACTCGCGGGTCTCGCCCTCGATGCCGTTCAGGATCATCTCACCCTTACGGTCAGCGCCCAGCAGGGCGATCTGGGTCAGGTCGATGACATCCTGGTCAGCGGCAGAAGCAGCAAAGAAGGGGCTGAACTTGCTCTCAAAGCCGGTCTCGGCCAGAACGAGCGTACCGTCGGAAGCGGCAGTGGTGGATGCCTCGGCAGTGGCCGTGCTGTTGCTCTCACTGGACGCAGTCGCAGCGGAAGAAGCAGCACCGCCGCAGCCTGCCAGCATGCCGACGCTGAGAGCGGCAGCAGATGCCAGTGCAATGGCTTGCTTTGTGTTTTTCATGTGGTAAAACCTCCTATAAATTTGCCCTCACCCACAAATCAATATTGTGCTCCCCAAGAGCGCAACACGAGAAAGGGGGAACCCCCTCTCCGCACCCTGTATCTCTTTACAGTGTACACTTGTCGATAATGGCTTAGCTTATAAGATACCTTAAAATTGACAAAAAGTCAACCATAAATCACACTTTTGTTGCTTTTTGTACCTTTTGCCGAATTTGAGAGGAAAATTTTGTAACCCCCAAAGTCTTTTTTCCCCTGTGGGAAGACTTTTCCTGCTCATCCAAAAAAGCGTGCCCTGCGTTTTTCTGCGGAGCACGCTCTATTATGATAATGTATAATTATTCTTCTTTTTCCCACGGCATCCGCTTGAGGAGCCGCGCAGCAGCGGCAAAAGCAGCGCAGGAGAGCAGTTCAAAAAGTATAAAAACGCCTTGCATTCCCCAAAGCAGCTGTGCGTCCGCTGCAAACACAGCCACCCCCTGCCCCGCAGAGGCAGCAGCGCAGAGTACCGCTGTCGCCCTGCACAAAGAGGGCAATTTTTGTGCGGTCTGTTCATGGATATAAGCCCGCACGCGCGCGCCGCCACGGGTCAGCCGCACCAGCAGCACCACCGCATACAGCGCCAGCACCAGTGCCGCCATGTAGGGCAGCAGCAGGTACACAGGTGCGTGGGCCGTGGCCCCGGGCAGTGCGCCCGCGCCGACGGTCAGCGCAGCCCCGCTGCCGCAAAACAGCCACAGCAAGGCCAGCGCCCTGCTGTGAGGGTGCTCGCCCGCATAGCGGTAATGCGCGCCGCGATACTGATAATTGCCGTTCAGATCCTTCTCAAAGTCGTCGAGATAGGCGCGCTTCTTTTTCTTCTCGCGCTCGCGGTCCGCCATCAGAGGATCCCCGTCAGATCGTAACTGTCCAGCCACGCCTTGGCCGCCTCGCTGACGCCGCGCAGACAGCTTTCCTCAAACGGCGTGGTCAGGCCGGCGTTTTTCAGCAGTTCGGTGAAGGTGCGGCTGCCGCCCTGCTTCGTGTAGGCCATGTAGTGGCTCCACGCATCGGCGCGGTCCTTTTGCAGCATCGCCCAGAACTGCAGGCTGACGGTCTGGGCCAGACAGTAGTCGATGTAGTAGAACGGGCTCTGATAAATGTGCATCTGGCGCTGCCAGTACTCACCCGCGCCGTAGAACGGGATCTCGCCGTCCAGACGCATCCAGGGCTGATAGATGGCAGCCAGCTTTTCCCATTCCTCGTGGCGCTGGGCCGGGGTCAGCTCGGGATGCTCGTAGACGATGTGCTGGAAATGATCCACCATTGTGCCGTAGGGGATGAAGGTCAGCGCACCCGCCAGATGGCTGTAGCGGAACTTGCGGGCATCCGCGCCGAAGAAGCCATCGGCCCACGGCCAGGCGAAGAACTCCATCGACATCGAGTGGACCTCGCAGGCCTCCATGCTGGGCCAGACGTAGGAGTACGGGATGCGGTCACGGTTCATGTAGGCGGCAAAGGCATGGCCGGCCTCGTGGGTCACGACCTCGACGTCGTGCTGGGTGCCGTTGAAATTGGCAAAAATAAACGGCATTTCGTAATCACCCAGGCTCGTGCAGTAGCCACCGCCCGCCTTGCCGGGGGTGGACAGCACGTCCATGAGCTGGTCGTCCAGCATTTTGTTGAAGAACACGCCGGTCTCGGGGGAAAGCTCCTCATAGAACTTTTTGCCCTGTTTGAGGATGGCGTCGGCGTCGCCCGCCGGGCGGGGGTTGCCGCTGCGGAACATCAGGGCGTTGTCGGCGGCGTTCATCGGGTACTGCTTGCCCAGCCGCCCGGCCTGCTCGCGGTAGATGCTGTCGGCCAGCGGCACGATGTACTTGACGACGGCGGCGCGGAACTTTTCCACATCGGCCTTCGTGTAGCAGTTGCGGCCCATGCGGTAGTAGCCCAGCGTGGTGTAGCCCTCATAGCCAAGCTTTTTGCCCATGGTGTCACGCAGGTGGACGAGCTGATCGTAGAGGCCGTCGAACTCGGCCCCGTGCTCTTTGTACCATGCGCCCTCGGCCTTCCAGGCGGCCAGACGGCGGGCATCGTCGGGGTCGTTCTTGAAGGGGGACAGCTGGCTCAGCGTGTAGACGCCGCCCTCAAACGGGATCTGCGCCGACGCGATCAGCTTGCCGTACTCGGTGGTCAGCTTGTTTTCCTGTGCCATCTCGTCGAGAATATCGGGCGAGAACGCCTTGTCCGCGATTTCGGCGTTGACAAACATCAGGTCGCCGTACTCGGCGGTGAAGTCAGCGCGGAACGGCGAGTCGAGCATCGCGCGGCTCCAGGCGTTCTGGCACTCCTGCAGCTGGGGAGTGGCTTCGTTCCAGAAGTTCATCTCCTCATCGTAGAATTTGTCGCGGGTGTCAATCGTATTGCGCACGCTGGCCAGCTGGGCGAGCGTGTCCACATGCTTGTTGAGCTTTTCCTCCTCCAGAAAAACGGCGTGGGCCTCGGCGTAGGTGGCAGCCGCCTTGAAGCGGGCCAGCAGGTCAGCAAACTGCTGCTTGACGGCGTCCAGGTCGGGGCGTGCATAGGGCATTTCCGAAAATTTCATAGTGTAGCTCCTTTACGGACAGTTTTGTCTGTATTATAGCACAGCGGCGGGCAAAAAGCAAAGAAGCGGAATTTGCATTTCTGTATAAAAATTCTGCGTTTTCATCTTGCAAATTTGGCGCATGTTGAGTATAATAGGGCTAGTAATATCATAATGAAGGGGAGAATTGAAATGCCGATCTCTGAACCTACCGCCGTTTTTTCCATCCGTGATGACCGTGATATGGAGATCAAGCAGGCGGTGCTGCAGGTGTACCGTGCGCTGGAGGAGAAGGGCTACAACCCCATCAATCAGCTCGTCGGCTACATCCTGTCGGAGGATCCGACCTACATCACGACCTACAAGAACGCCCGCGCCATCATCCGCCGCATTGACCGCGACGACCTGCTGCAAGCGCTGGTCCGTGATTTTGTGAAGCACTAAAACAGTAGAATGTAAAAATCTCCCGCGTATCGGTTCGGATACGCGGGAGATTGTTTTACTTCAAAGCCTTCCCCCTTGGGGCTGCGCCCGCAGGCGCGTGTCGAAGCGCAACCGCCGCAGGCGGCTCTTAGCGCGAAGACTGAAGGTTGCCCCGCAGGGCCGGATGAGGGGCGAGTCTGCCGCGGCTTCCCGTTTATGGGTTATAATGGCAAACCCGCCCCTCATCAGTCAGCGGGCGGGGCCGCTGACAGCTTCCCCCGAGGGGGAAGCCTTTTTACTCTGCAAAAAACGCATTCTGCACGGCGTTCAGCACGGCAGCACGGCCTGCGGTAAAGTTCACGCCGCCCTGCAGATAGCAGGTGTAGGGCGCGCGCAGGGGGCCGTCGCAGCTGATTTCAATCGTGCTGCCCTCGGTAAAGCTGCCGGACGCCATGACGACCTTGTCGGTGTAGCCCGGCTCGTCGGCAGGCTCGGGGCTGGCAAAGCTGTCCACAGGGCTGTTGTGCTGGATGCCCGCGCAGAAGCCCGTCAGCGCGGCGGCACTGCCCGAGTCAAAGCAGGTCACAATGTCGTTGTGGTCGGCGGTGTAGCGCGGCACGGGATTGACGCCCGCCAGCTCCAGCAGACACTGGGCATAGATGGCGGTTTTCAGCGCCTCGCAGACGACGCCCGGCGCGTAGTAGAAGCCGAGGAAGATATCCCGCAGGCTGTCCTGCGTGCAGCCCAGGTCCCCGCCGATGCCGGGCGCAGTGAAGCGGTGGCTGCACTTTTCGACAAGGTCCTTACGGCCCGCAATGTAGCCGCCCGTAGGGGTGATGCCGCCGCCGGGGTTCTTGATGAAGCTGCCCGCCATGATGTCCGCGCCGAAGGCGACGGGCTCGGCGGTCTGGGTGAACTCGCCGTAGCAGTTGTCCACGAAAATCACCGCGTTCGGGTTGGCTTTGCGGGCGGTGTCCGCGACCTTTTGAATCGTGGCAAGGTCAAACGCATTGCGCTGGGTGTAGCCGCGGCTGCGCTGGATGTGTACCACCGTGGCGGTCCTGGCCTTCTCGGCGATCAGGTCATAGTCGGGGGTGAAGTCCGGCAGCAGCGGGCACTCGTCGTAGTTCACGCCAAACTCCCGCAGCGTGCCGCAGCCCTTGCCCGCGTCTCCGATGCCGATGACGCCTTCCAGCGTGTCATAAGGGCGGCCCGTGGCGGCCAGCAGGGTGTCGCCGGTGCGCAGCAGACCGAACAGCGCGACGGTCAGCGTGTGGGTGCCGCTCATGAATTGCGGGCGCACCAGTGCGGCCTCGGCCCCCATGCAGCGGGCAAAGACCTCCTCCAGCTTGTTGCGGCTGTCGTCCCAGACGCCGTAGCCGCTGGACCCCCAGAAATGCCGTGCCTCGACGCCGCAGTCGGTGAAGGCGCGCAGCATTTTGAGCTGGTTGTAGTCGCGGATCTCCTCCACATGGGCAAACTGCGCACGACAGAGGTCGAGGGCCTTGCGGTCCAGCGCCAGCACTTCGGGGCGCAGGTCGTAAAATTGTTCGATCATGTAGTATTCCAATCTGTAGTATAATGTTGAATTTTGCCAATTTGTAAAAATCCAAGCTGTGCATAAAAGCCGCACAGCGCCGGGAAGCAGGCGAATCGCACCGCGCGTTCGGCGGTCAGCTCATTCGCCAGCCCGACAATCAAATACCGCGCCAGCCCCCTGCCCTGCCACGCGGGGTCGGTCACGCCCGCGGCCATGTAGCTCTCGGTATCGCTCTGCTCGTAGCAGCCCACCGTGCAGACGGGTCTGCCGTTGTGCAGCAGCGCGCGGCAGGTGCCCACCCCGTGGGCCAGCGCCGTGCAGGCCGCGGAGTAGAACTCGTCGGCCTCGGCGTCGCTCTCGGCAAAGACAAGGCGGCTGACCGGCAGCATCGACGGCGCTTTGTCCGGGACAAGCTCCGCCGGGGGCGCGGGCGGCAACGGCAGGGCACGGCCCTTTGGCAGCTCCCACAGCGTCAGCGGCGCGGCAGGCCGCCAGCCGGGCAGGGTCAGCGGGTGCTCGGTGCGCAGGGTGTCGGCGTGCAGAAAGCGGAGAAAGCCCATCAATTCCTCGCGGGCGTCCTCCCCCGCTTCCCCGCCGGGCAGCGCACCGCAGAGCACCGCCGACCCGCCGCGCAGCTCCAGCACCGCGGAGCCGGGCAGCAGGTAGAACGCCCACCCGCTGGCAGGGTGGTTGCCGAACAGGTGCAGGTGCGTGCCGAGGGTGGATTCAAAGTAGGGCTTGTGGGCGATGCGGCGGAGGAATTCGGTTTGAAGCTCGGGGGTGGAAGCGGATTGAATCATAGGGGTCCTTTTTCGGGTCAAGTTACGGGTGGCGGGCAGGCGGCTGAACCCCTCAGCCGCTTACTTCAAATTCTTCACGATATTCTTATAATCCCGTCCTCTGACCTCAAAATTCGGGTACAAGTCAAACGACGCAGAGGCGGGCGAGAGACTGACGACATCGCCCGGTTTGGCGGCACCGCGCGCCAGCTCGACGGCGTGCTGCATACTGTCGGCGTGCAGGATGGTCAGGCCGCTCCCGGCAAAGCCATCGCACTCGCGGACGGCCTTCTCGATGCGGGGGCCGGTAGCGCCCATCAGCACCAGCGTCTTGACGTGGGCGAGAACCTCCGGGGCCAGCGGCTCATAGGGGATCTTTTTGTCGTAGCCGCCCGCGATCAGGATGATCTTCTGGTCAAAGCTGCGCAGACCCGCAATCGTGCGCGTGGGGCTGGACGCGATGGAGTCATTGTAGTAGGTCACGCCGTCCAGCGTGCGGACCGGCTCAATGCGGTGCTCGACACCGGTGAAGGTCGAGCCGACCTGACGCATGGCCTCGATGGGCACGCGGCCCCAGACGGCGGCGCAGGCGGCCAGCAGGTTTTCCACATTGTGGAGGCCGCGCAGTTGAATCTCCTTGCGGGGCAGGATCGGCGTCACCACGCCGTTTTCGGCATAGCAGAGCGTGTCGTCGCTCTCGCGCAGGAACGCGCCCCTGTCGGTCTCGTGCAGGCGAGTGAACCAGACCTGCTCGCCCTTGCAGTCCTTCTCCATGCCGCGGGTGATGTCGTTCTCAAAGCCCAGCACGGCGCGGCAGGGCGGGGTCTGCCACAGCAGAATGTTGCGCTTGGCGTCGATGTACTCCTGCATATCCTTGTGGTGGTCAAGGTGGTTGGGGGTCACGTTCGTGACGACGGCCACCTTCGGGCTGCGGCGCATGCTGATGAGCTGGAAGCTGGACAGCTCAACGACGGCCACGGCGTCGGAGGTCACGTCGGCCAGCTGGGGCAGCAGCGCCGCACCGATGTTGCCGCCCAAAAAGACCTTGCGGCCCGCAGCCTCGAACATCTTGGAGATCAGCGTCGTCGTCGTAGTCTTGCCATCGGAGCCGGTCACTGCCACGATCTCGCAGGGGCAAAACTCAAAGAAAAGCTCCACCTCGCTCGTGACCATTGCGCCGGCTTTCAGCGCAGCCTGCAATTCGGGCTTGTAGTACTCATAGCCCGGCGTGCGCATGATGATGTCTTGCCCGGCGAAGCCGTCGGTATAATGCTCGCCCAGACTCAAATTCACCTTCAGGCGGCGCAGCGTGTCGGCGTAGTCACCGAAGTCGTCCAGGCTCTTTTTCTGGTCGCAGAGCGTGACCTGCGCGCCCAGCTCGACAAACTGCTCAATGCAGCGCTTGTGGCTGACGCCCGCACCGATAAAGGCAACCTTTTTGCCCTGAATAAGCTCTTGCAGCTGTTGGATCGGCAGCATAAATATCTCTCCTCTGGCGTAGTTTCTACTTCTATTATATACAAAATGCCGTATTTCTGCAACAAAATTCGGCCCGCCAAGGCGGACCGAAGGAAAATCATGATTACTGCTCGCCGCCCATGGGGATGCCGTGCTTGTCCAGCAGGGTGCGGATCTTGGTCATCGGGTCAATGATGGAAGAAACGCTCTTGTCGTGGTTGATAGCCGCGATGAAGTAGGCGGTATACTTCGAGACGTCGACGTCGTAGTACCACTCGCGCTCCAGCAGTTCCGGCTTGCGGTAGGTCAGGTTCGTGCCCAGAACGGCCTTGATGATGCCGTCGTTGTAGGCCTTGTCGAACTTCTCCAGACCGGCGGTGAACAGCGGGAAGGTGCAGCAGGTGAAGATGTTGCGGGCACCGCGCA
>OIWL01003030.1_pt1 | contig 12450 bp, 10 predicted proteins | sample 1587561 | NCBI WGS metagenome assembly OIWL01 (sample SAMEA3888903, study PRJEB22519) | human gut metagenome | biome: human gut; feature: human-associated habitat; material: faeces | place: Denmark | collected 2010 | reverse complement strand
TGCAAGCCTTGCTTCTTGTACAGCTCAAGCTCCTAAAGCAAATCTGAAATCAGACATCGACTCACTGTCTTATTCTATCGGTATGGCGCAGACTCAAGGTCTGAAAGGCTATCTGACAGGTCGTCTGGACGTTGATACTGCTTATATGGCAGACTTCATCAAAGGTTTGAATGAAGGTGCAAACAAGACTAGCAAAAAAGACATCGCTTACATGGCAGGTCTGCAAATCGGTCAGCAAATCAGCAACCAGATGATGAAAGGTATCAACCAGGAATTGTTTGGCACTGACTCTACTAAAACTATCAGCAAAGAAAACTTCATGGCAGGTTTCATCGCAGGTACTTTAGAAAAAGGTGGCGTAATGACTATGGAAGCAGCTCAAGAATATACTCGTACAGCTATGGAAACTATCAAAGCAAAAGCTTTGGCAGAAAAATATGCTGACTACAAAGCTGAAAACGAAAAATTCCTCGCTGAAAACAAGACTAAAGACGGCGTAAAAACAACTGCAAGCGGTCTGCAATACAAAGTAATCACTGAAGGTAAAGGTGAAATTCCTGCTGACACTTGCAAAGTGAAAGTGAACTACAAAGGTACTTTGATCGACGGAACAGAATTCGACAGCTCTTACAAACGTAACGAACCGGCTACTTTCCGTGCTAACCAAGTAATCAAAGGTTGGACAGAAGCATTGACTATGATGCCTGTAGGTTCTAAATGGGAACTTTACATCCCGCAAGAACTTGCTTACGGTGCAAGAGAATCTGGCAACCAGATCAAACCGTTCTCTACTTTGATTTTCGAAGTTGAACTGTTGGGCATCGAAAAAGATAAGAAATAAAAAATTTCTTTCTAAATAGAAAAAGGAAAGAGGCGCAAAACATTTGCGCCTCTTTTTTTGCTTTTTCCTCTTCTTCCTCTTCAAAGAATGAAGCGGAATACATCAGACATTTTGTACCAATTACAAGGGAATCAATAAAACTAAACACACCTCTTATAATTGGCAGGGAGAGGATTTTTTTATTTTTCATGACGCTTTTGTAGTCTTCTACTTTTACTTCGATTTCTTTATCCGGTTTACGGACTGCAATCGAATAGACGTCTTTATGGCGCATCATAATGCCTTCCATAACTGCCTGTCCACCAATATTTGATGATTTCATATATAAAACTCCTCTGAAACGAAAGAAGAGGCTGAAGTCCGAAAACCCCAGCCTCTCTTATTTGTTTTCTTATTTGTCCATTCCGTATTTTTTATTGAATTTATCAATACGGCCACGAGCCTGTGCAGCTTTCTGCTGTCCTGTATAGAATGGATGACATTTGGAGCAAACTTCAACACGAAGTTCTGGTTTTACAGAACGAGTTGTAAAAGTATTTCCGCAGTTGCAACACGTATCCATGGCAGTGCCGTAGCTGTATCGCTAGTGCCTGCACAGGTCAAGCCAGTTCAAAGGGAAGAATCAGGTACATCACATCCCCCGTCTGAAACTGAGATCAAACGGCGAGAAGAAACGGGACTGCTGCCAGGACTCACGTTTGAAAACTACGTCAACGGTAACGCCAATCAGTTGGCTGTTGCGGCTGCCGAACATGTTGCCACGACCACTGGAACACAGTACAACCCGCTCTACATTTACGGAGGCGTTGGTCTTGGTAAAACCCACTTGATGCAAGCAATTGGGCATCGCTACTTGGATTTACATCCAAAAGCTCGAGTTCGCTGTGTCTCCGCACAGGATTTCATTAATGAATACACATCGGCTGTGCGTGAATCAACTAATAAAACACACGCGAGCCTTGAAAAATTTGATGAACGATATCGTAGTCTCGACCTGCTTCTCATTGACGACGTACAGTCTCTGTCTGGAGCAAAGGGATCACAAGGGCAGTTCTTCCGAGCTTTTGAAGCATTAGTCCCACACAACAAACAGCTTGTAATAACGTCTGATACCTACACCCGTGGACTCAAAGATATTGAACCTCGTCTCATATCTCGCTTGTCGCAGGGTCTCTCTGTCGCTATTGAACCGCCTGAATTTGAAATGCGCACGGCGATTCTTCTCAACAAAGCTAAAACAATGGGAGTCGATCTTCCTGATGAAGTTGCTGCCTACATTGCAAAACGTCTGAAATCCAATGTCCGTGAGCTTGAAGGAGCACTGCAGCAAGTCGTCGCCTATCAGCAATTCCAAGCAACATCATCGAGAGAAATCACGATTGATATTGCTAAGCGGGTATTGCGTGAACAATTCCAAGTTGTCAACAGCTTAATCACAATTGAGAATATTCAAAAAACTGTTGCGGATTACTACAAAATCAAAGTGGCCGATATGCACTCCAAGCGTCGTCCTGCCAACATAGCTCGTCCACGCCAAATTGCCATGTACCTCACTAAAGAACTCACTCAGCACAGTCTGCCGGAAATTGGAGAGAACTTTGGTGGCCGCGACCATACCACCGTAATGCATGCAGTCCGTAAAATTACTCAAGAGCGCCAGAACGATGCTGAACTAAACCATGAAATTCATGTACTTGAACAGATGATCCGCGGCTGACGCAGCCTTTTTAATTTCAAATTCCATCGAACAGCATCATGAAATTGATTTCCAGCCCAGTTGAAGCTCTGATCAAACCCGTACGCTCTGTTGCCGGCATTGTCGAACGAAATCAGTCCTTACCTGTTGTAAGTAATATCCTTATCGAACAAAAAGGTGTTGACGTTACATTTTCGACGACTGACCTCGATATTCAAATCCGAACGAGTGCACCTGTGGGTGTGGAGGGCTGCGAAGGAAACATCACCCTCAACGCACAAAAGTTTTCTGAAATCCTCGGAGCTCTTCGCCCACTAGACACACTCGATGTGGATATTGATGACGGCGATCTTGCTGACCTCACTACTTCAGGGGGTCATTTCTCCATGCAAACACTCCCGGCTCAAGACTTTCCGGTATTGAAGATCATGCCGTGGACAACCACCTTTACGTTGCCCGCTAAGACGCTTCATTATCTGCTCACGATGACAGCCTTTGCAATGGCTCCAAAAGATATTCGCTACTTCCTGATGGGGGTACTTTTCGTAGTGGAAGGAGCAAAACTCATTGCTGTCGCAACAGACACACATCGACTTGCATACTGTGAAGCTGAAATCGATGGTCTCAATCAGGAAACAAAGATTGAGGCGATTGTTCCACGTAAAACTGTCCGTGAATTACTTCGCATTCTCCCTGAAGACGATACGCCGGTTACTGTCAACGTTGGCGATACACAAATTGGATTCAATTTTGCAGGAATTGAATTTGTTAGCAAGCTTATTGAAGGTAAATTCCCAGATTATCAGCGAGTAATGCCCACACTTGATACCAACCCACAATGTGTGTCAATCAACCGCGAGGAGCTACTTCTTGCTCTTCGCCGCGTACAGATTCTGACTAATGAACGATTCCACGGCATTCGCTGGCTTTTCACTAAAGGCTCTCTCACAGTTCAGGGTAGTAATGCGGAACAAGAAGAAGCAAGTCAAAAGCTCGCTGTCAACTGGGAGTGGGACGATCTCGATATCGGCTTCAATCTTCTTTACATGATCGAGCTCCTCAATAATCTCAAAAACTCTGAAGTTAACTTCCACTTCGCTGCGACGCCAAAAAGCGTGCTCGTGACGATGCCGGAATCTTCGAGCTTCCGTTATCTCATCATGCCGATGCGTATCTGATGATGAAACACCACTCCTAATGAATAAGGAGTGAACGGATGATTTTTTCAACAACGGCGCGGATGCTTAACGCATCCAGCCGCAAGGAACGTATTTCATGACCGAAGCGGAAAATTCGTCTAATCAAGCCCCGCAGCCATTGCCGCAGGTGCAGTCGCTCGACGAAGTGCAACCCGACCAGAATCCAAACGCCTATAACGCCGCAAGCATTCAGATTCTTGAGGGACTAGAGGCCGTCCGCAAACGTCCAGGCATGTACATCGGCGATACGGCTGACGGTTCTGGACTTCATCACCTTGTTTATGAAGTTGTTGATAACTCTATCGACGAAGCATTGGCTGGTTTTGCTTCACATATTGAAGTAACAATTCACACGGATAATTCCATTTCAGTTACAGACGATGGCCGTGGAATTCCAACAGCAATTAAGTGGGATGATAAGCACGATCCAAAGAGAAGTGCCGCAGAAATCGCGCTGACCGAACTTCATGCCGGTGGTAAATTCGACAACAACGGCTACAAGATCTCTGGCGGGTTGCACGGTGTTGGCGTGTCCTGTGTAAACGCTCTTTCAACCTGGCTTCGCCTCGTGGTTCGCCGCGATGGCGAAGCTCGTACGCTCGAATTCCGACGCGGAAAAGTTGTTAACCGTCTCATTGAAAATGCCATTGATCCGGCCACAGGAAAAAATGTGCGCATTTCGCCTATGGCTCTTCTTGGGCCTACTAATCGGCGCGGTACAGAAGTACATTTCCTTCCTGATCTCGAGATTTTCGAACAGGTCACAGAGTTCAGCTATGAGACATTACTCTCGCGGCTGCGAGAACTCTCTTTCCTAAATTCTGGTGTTTTTATAACACTCAAAGATCTACGAACTTCGCATGAGGCTCAACTCAAGACGGACAAGGGCTTGATCGCCTATGTCGAGTATAAAAATCAGTCTCGCACGGTTCTCCACCCGAAGATTTTCCACGCCAAGGAAACTGTACTGTCCAACGGTTCCCCTGTCGAAGTTGAAGTCGCTATGCAGTGGCAGGATAGCTACAACGAAAGTCTCACAGCCTATACAAATAATATTCCGCAACGCGACGGAGGAACGCATGTCACTGGCTTGCGTGGGGCCATGACACGCGTTTTGAAAAATTACATCGCAAAAAACGAACTGGCGAAAAAATCTAAAGTGGACCCCGATGGCGACGATATGCGAGAGGGACTCACATGCGTTCTTTCAGTGAAAATCCCACAGCCTAAGTTCAGCTCTCAAACCAAAGACAAGTTAGTTTCGAGCGAAGTACGACCTGCTGTTGAGGATGTTGTTTCCCGTGAGCTGGAGCTCTACCTCGAACAAAATCCTGCTGATGCCAAACTGATCTGCGAAAAAATTATTACGGCAGCTCGAGCACGTGAAGCTGCACGAAAGGCACGCGACCTTACTCGCAAAACAGGTATGGGTGGCGGACTTCCCGGCAAACTCGCTGACTGTCGCGAAAAGAATCCTGCATACTCCGAGCTTTTCCTGGTAGAAGGGGACTCAGCCGGCGGCTCTGCTAAGCAAGGGCGTAACTCACAATATCAGGCAATTTTGCCTTTGCGCGGTAAAGTTCTTAATGTGGAAAAAGCTGCTCAGGATAAACTTCTGGATTCCGAGCAGATTCGCATGCTTACGCTTGCTCTTGGTACCAACATCGGCAAACTGTTCGATATTGAAAAACTCCGTTATCACCGCATCATCATCATGACTGATGCGGACGTTGACGGAGCTCATATCCGCACGTTGCTCCTCACACTGTTTTTCCGCCAAATGCCTGAGCTAATTGAAAACGGCTACGTCTATATTGCTCAGCCCCCGCTCTACAAAGTACAGAAAAACAGCAAAGATAAAGGACGTTTCCTGAAAGATGAAGCTGAGATGAACGCTTATCTTAAGGACTTAGCTCTCTCTGGTGCGGCTCTGTATCCAAGCACAAATGCAAAGGAACCCATTCGCGGCACGGCACTCGAGACGCTGGTTGGGGAATACTTGCAAGCCAATGCAGTCATATCTCGTCTCGGCGGAGCTATTGACCGGGCGGTTCTTCTTGCTATCGCTGCTGGTGTAGAACTTTCTCTCGAAAACACATTTGCAGCTCAACAAAGCGCCGAGCGTCTTGAAAAAGAGATGCGGGACCCGAATGTCAAAATTGAAGCTTATTGGAATGAAGATGAAGAAAAACATGTTCTAAAAATTCATCGCACTCGCCATGGGAACATTAAAACAACAACGCTTCTGCCGGAATTTCTTCTCTCTGCCGACTATCAAAAACTCCGCGAAAGTTCCTTGATGCTTCAGGGAGTGATTCAAGAAGGAGCTGAAATTGAACGAGGCGGAGAAAGAGAGCCTGTTAAAAATTTTGCAGAAGCAGTTGGCTGGCTAATGCGCCAAGCAGAGAAGGGGCTCATCCGGCAACGTTACAAAGGGCTGGGCGAGATGACACCTGAGCAGCTACGAGATACAACGATGGATCCGGCAGTGCGGCGCATGCTACGAGTTCGAATCGAGGATGCTGCTAATGCTGACGCAATATTCTCGATGTTGATGGGCGATGTAGTTGAACCTCGTCGAGCCTTTATCGAAAGTAATGCGCTCTTTGGCAACATCGACGCATAATCTTCAAAGCGCTAGGGAGTTAAGTCCCCCCAGCGCTTTTTTCTTCTGTGAACGATAGGATCCCACCATGTCAATTACTGCCGATCAACTCGTCGTAGCTGTTTCATCCCGAGCATTGTTCGATTTGGAGAAAGAGCATCAACTTTTTGAAAAAGAAGGCTATGAAGCCTTCAAAGATTACCAAGTTGAGCACTGTGACGATCCATTGCAGCCTGGTGTCGCATTTCCTTTCGTAAAACGTCTCATAGGATTGAATGCCTTTTTCCCAGATCTAGAACCATTTCGCGTTGTAGCGCTTTCCCGCAACTCCCCTGTGACTGCAAGGCGCTTTTTTAACTCATGTCGGCATTACAACCTTCCAATTGATGCTGGAGCGTTTACTTCAGGCCAATCTACACTGCCTTACATCTCGGCCTTTAAGGTGTCGTTATTTCTGTCTGCCAATGCCCAGAACGTGACACATGCCATTGAAGCTGGCCTCCCTGGAGGACTTGTTCTTCCTGGTCAAATGCTGGATGCTGATGAAGATGACAAGACGCTTCGCATCGCATTTGACTTTGACGGTGTGCTTGCCGACGACGAGGCTGAGCGTGAATATCAAAAAGAGGGGCTCAAGGCCTTCCAAAAACTTGAACTCGAAAAAGCTCAAACCCCTCATGCACCTGGACCTCTTATGGATCTTTTCGCTAAGTTGTCTAAATTTCAAAGGCTTGATTCACAGCGACGCGGCAAATCCGATCCTTACTTCAAACCCGCTATTCGCATTTCTATCGTCACTTCACGTGGAGCTCAGAGTGAAGAACGATTGATTACAACTCTCAAAACTTTTGGTATGAGTGCGGCGGAGCTCTTTCTTCTCGATGGGTTGGATAAGACACCAATTCTTGAAGCTATAAGACCGCATATCTTTTTTGACGACCAAGCACGCAATCTTGAGAGCACTCATACAAAGATCCCTAGTGTCTTGGTACCGTTTGGTATACATAACGAAAATATCAATAAAATTAAATAGTTAGCACTAATAACCCACAACAAACACCGGTAAAATACACAGCTTACACACAAATAATCCACGGCTTATCGATTTTCATTCTAGTATTTAGGTATTGCATATATAAATATTTAAGATACTTTTAGTGATAGGTCCTTATCATCAAGATTCTTCCCTATCTTTTCTTATTCTTTATATTTAATAAGTAGTTGTTTGTAGTAGGGAACTGCACCTTCTGTGGATAACTTGTTCTTTGCTATACTTTTCAATTAGATCAAGCATGGATTTATTTGTGGACAGCCTTCTGAATCTTCTGTGGAAAACGAGGGATAGATGTTGAGCAACTTTTCATGTAGTTGTGGGCAAGCGCTAGTTATCCACATTTCCTTCATAAAACAAAAAAGTTAACAACATATTTTATCCACATATACGACAGCAAAAAAGCTGTCATTATTTATGCCTGCTGCTTCCTCTCTTCTCCCTTGGTTTGCTCCTCGACTCTCACGCCCTATGATTGGAGTGCTCAATAATTTGGGGCATGAGATGCATTACACGCGAGGTGAGGTTCTCTATGAGTCTCCAGGTTTTTTCCGACCATTAATGCTTGTTCGGCGCGGAATCGTCGCCCGTGCATTAATGGATCCACTACACGCGGACCCGCTCCTTGTATCGCTTAGTGGACCGAGGGCTCTTTGCGGAAGTTGTGAAACACTTTATGTACAAGATCGAATGGTGCGTCGGCATTGGTGCATGACATCCGTTGATGTGCATGTTGTGAATGCTGACTTATTACTTCGCATCTGCGATCAAAATCCACTTTGGCAGCGTGAGCTCAGCAATTATTCTGCGATTTGTGCTCTCAGCGATCGCCTAGGTATGCTGGTAACCCATGCAACTTCGTTAGAAGAACGACTTGGGGTATTAATGATCGCTTCCTCTCTTTCGACGGATTCAGAGTTTCTTGAGCGTTTCCGAGATCCATCAGTGGAATGGGTACCGTTACCTGTGCTCCCATCAATGCATGTAGCTAAGGTTCTTCTTTCTGCCAATCGAGCGAAGATACGTGGAGTTCTTCAGCGGTGGTTACAAGAGGATACCGTACGTTGGCGGTCGCACAAAATTCTGTTATCTCGACCGCGATTTGCCGCTTTTTGGAATCGTGTCGAACCAGTTTTACGAACGGTTGCAGCAACCGAACCCGGTTTCCCCATAAAAATGCCTGTAAGAGATCTGGAACTTCATAGTGAGCTATGACTTGTCACTTGTTAGGCGACTAGACTCAGAGAACATTCTTTTTTTCAGGGCACTTCATGAATTCTCTTACTATCTTTCGTTGTACTGTAGTTGCGACAGTGCTGTCCGCAGCAACGCTCCTGGTGAGCGGTTGCATTGCTCCTTTAGTAATTGGGGGAGCTGCCGTGACTACTACTACCGTTATGACTGATCGTCGCACGACAGGAACCATTGTGAGTGACGAGGTCGTTGAAAAACGTATTGCGTATGATGTATCTCAGGCGTTAAAAAACAAGCCCTATCACATCAATGTCACAGCTTATGAAGGACGAGTTCTTCTTTCCGGTGAAGCTACCTCCCTTGAAGATCGCAGAAAGGCTGAAGAAATCGCGGTGAAAAGCCTTGACGTTCAGGGGGTTATCAACGAGATTGCAGTTATGGATCCTTCATCCGTTTCGACTCGGCTGTCCGATACGGTGCTTGCTACTAAGGTTCGTACCTCAATTATTGGTAACAGTACTATTTCGCTCAATCAAATGAAAGTTGCTGTAGAACGCGGAATCGTCTATCTGATGGGGGTAGTGACGCGTGAAGAAGCTCAGACTGCAGCGCAAACTGCGGCTAAAGTTTCGGGAGTGCAGAAAGTAGTAACTTGTTTCTCAATTGCTACTCGAGAAGAGATTGATCACCGTATGAAGGATTTGCAGCAAGCAAAACCTTCAGATGAATAAGTAGAACGTTTGAGTTTGAAAATGAAGTGCCCGCTTGAAGACGTAAAAGGATAGCGGGTGCTTCTTTTAGTTTACAGTTCGATAGGAATAGCCAGAAACTTAATTGAGCATATTAGATAGCGTGAGGCTCATTAGTACAGCCTGTGTAGAGGCGCCGATTGCAAAGAGTAGAGCAAAGCGCGCTTCAAGCTGAACGCAGCCAAACATTACTTCATTAAGAGCTTCATGTTGGCTGCGGCGGATTTGTTGAGATACGCGCATTGCAAGCGGCAAGCTCAGAATAACCAGAAAATAGGGCCAACGGCTGATATCGGTGACAACCATCAGTGCGACAAGTGCATATGGGATAAGAAGTAAAGCATCAAAGAGCCTCAGAAAACTCTTCTCTCCAATTAGGACCGCCAGCGTACGACGACCTATGCTTTCGTCATGCTCTCTATCTCGAAAATTATTGACGGCCAGCACGCCAGACGCGATAGTGCCTAATGCAGCGCCAAGCAGGATGCAGTTGATTGTCAGTTCTGATGTTTGTAGATAGTACGTACCGCAGACAGCAGTAAGGCCAAAAAAGAGAAGAACCAAAACCTCTCCAAATGGGGTATAGGCAATTGGCTTCGGACCTCCCATATAACAATAGGCTGCGGTTAGGGAGGCTACACCAACAAGAGCAAAGGGCCAGCCGCCAAAATAAATGAGCGCTGCTGTATTGATCAGTGCAAGAACTGCCGCCATTCGAATTGCCCATTCGGCTGCATGGTTGCTAATCCACCCCATGGTTGTAGCTCGAGGAAGTCCTCGTCGATTGCCCGTTTCTGCTTTTCGTTTGCTGTAGCCGAGATCATTCTCCATATTTGAGATTGCCTGCATCAGGACGGCAATAGTCAGTGTTAGCAGAGCAACGACAGGGGAAAAAGCATGTGCTTCTGCCCAAGCTAGTGCTAATGCAGCTAAAACTGGAGCTACGGCCAGAAGCCATGTCTTTGGACGCGTAAAAGCAAGCCACGCACCGAGTCTGCCAGGATAGGCGGGGGAAGGCGGCTGTTCGGATGGAGGTGACAAAGGTTGGGGAGGCGTCATCTGTCGATTAAGTTAGAGAACGATCTTAACCATTGGGTTAGAGGTATAAGCGCGGTAAAGATCATCAAGCTGCTCCTTTGAGCGGGCGATTACTTCCACAGTCACCGACATATATTTGCGAGTGCGAGAGTATTCAACCGTCGTTTTGGAATCATCAAAATCATCACAGTGAAGACGGGCAATATCGGCGACTACCTTTGGAAAAGTGGGTGCAGCCAGTCCCATCACCTTGATAGGGAAGTCCATTGGGAACTTCATTACAGATGAGGCTTCGTCAACAGCTCCCTCAAGCGGGGCGGCATCTTCACAGGCCTTTTCAAGGGTTTTCTTTTCGGCTGTCATTGCTACCTTTTCAGCATCTTCAGCCTCTAAATGTTCAATCTTATACTCTGATTTTTCTTGAATTTTTTCAGACATTTCAATTCCTTTATTGATGCAGGATCTCTTGGGACAACGCAATACGAACAGTGTCTCGAAACCTTTTCCAAAAATTTCCTTCATCTACATCGGACTGAGCAACCAACGGAATCGTTTGAGCAAGCTTCAGTCCAGCATGTATTTCAAGGGTGCCGACGTATTGACCAGCTTTAATTGGAGCAATGAGAGGAGAGGCGTAACGCACTCGAACTTCCAAAGCTTTAGCTCCCGCAGTAAGCATTTGCTCAGTAGTCATTGTGATGAAGACGGTTTGTGGTACAACCGCACGAACATCCGTTTCCTCCCCCTTATATATGGGGACGTTTGCGACAAAATCACCATCTGAATAGAGTTTTAGTGTTTCGTAGTCACGGTAGCCGCGAAGTAGTAAAGAGGAAATTTCCTGACGTAGCGAATCTCGATCGTTGTTATTGAGTGATACTACTAACAGTCGGCGCAAGCGGCCATCTGAGCCTTTAGGATTTTCTGAAAGAACTGCAGCACTTGATGCGATATGTTTCCTCTTAGGTGAAACATAAACTCCTGTTATGGCTGGACTTTTTTCAAGGAAAAAATTTTCCGTGTGAAGTATTTTGCCATCAGGCAGGGTAAGACTATGCGATGCTCCCCAAATACGCGATATTGCATGGTGTGTGTAGAGACTTTCTGCCAGTAGCGCCATATCTTGAGCGGTGCTGATACACGGAGTATTTTCGTTGCATGGAAAAGTGAATTCAGTGGCGAACATACCCAGTGCATTGGCTGTTTGGTTCAGTTGATGGGAAAAGTCTTTTTCTGACAATTTGAGAGTTTGACGAACCGCTTCCACGGCCTCAGGATCTCCAGTCATCAGAAGTCCCTGTAATAGATCTGCAAGAGTTAGATCCGGGCCGCCCCAAGGATTTTTGACTGACTCAAAGAGCTTATTTTCAATCGTCCCATTTTTCAGAAGCTCCAGAGTCGTATAGACCGTCATTAATGGAAGCATGCTGGAAGCATTTTCGGGTGTTCTTGGCCTATCAGAGAGGATTATCTGACTGCTTTCAAGATCCACTAAAACGGAGGAAGCAGCTACTGCTGACGGCAGAGCGAAGAGCGGTAGCAAAATGAAGGTGAGAAGCCTATGCATGCGGTTTTGGGAGTGGCAGTGCCGGCGTAGCGGCTTGTGCCACAATGGGGGCTGCGTGTTGGAAATTCAAATTTTAGCAAGCCTTTCCCTACCTCTTTGATTGCTCTCGCCAGCACTCTCATTCATGTCCGATTCTTGTGTTTTTCTCACTGCACTTAAGTCTTCGCTTACGCATGCTGTTGATGTTAGGTGGGTACGTGAGACTGGTTCAACTAATGACGATTTAAAGCTATGGGCGCATAAGAGAGGCTTTGATAAGCCGGTGTTGTTGACGGCTGATTATCAAACAGCTGGCCGAGGGACTCGAGGACGTGTTTGGCGTAATGTTCGCCAATCACTTATTTTTTCGGTAGGCCTCCCCTTTACAGCTGCACTAAGAGCCCGAGCGCCGGGATTATTGAGTATTGCGGCTGCTATGGGAGCAGCAGGGGCTCTTTCTCGGGCTGCAATGCGAAAAGTATTTGTTAAATGGCCTAATGATGTCTGGGCCGAAGGTGGAAAGGTTGGGGG
>OIWL01003023.1_pt1 | contig 12488 bp, 13 predicted proteins | sample 1587561 | NCBI WGS metagenome assembly OIWL01 (sample SAMEA3888903, study PRJEB22519) | human gut metagenome | biome: human gut; feature: human-associated habitat; material: faeces | place: Denmark | collected 2010 | reverse complement strand
CACCTGAACTTGGTGCAATACCAAGTGTACCAGGTGTTAAGACCTTATTATTCATTGCCGCTCTTATATAATCACTTGCAGACAATGTCCAGTTAGAAAGGCTGTTATAATAATCATCCTTTTCTAAATATCCCTGCTCATATAAAAGCATGCACATTTCACGGCCTGAAACCACACCATCTTCAATTAAATATTTATAGATGGTACCGTACCCCCCTTAATCCCCCTTAATGAATAAACCCTCCCTTTTTGATTATTCGATAAACGCAGTATCATCAATAAAAAACTTGTTACAGAAGAACCAGAGGTCCCCCGCCTCTGGTTCTTCTGTATCTTACGGAACTGGTTCCTTTTATAGCGGCTAAGAATCATATTCAATACTTTACATAAATTTTACATAAATATGCATTTGGACTTTACATATAGGTAATAAGATGTTATCAGTTATAGTAGATGAAGTCTGGAGAGGGGTCAGAAAAAATGGCATTGATTTATATTGTAGAGGATGATCAGAACATACGAGAGATCGAGAGCTTTGCACTGAAGAACAGTGGTTATCAGGTGCAGGGGTTTGAGTGTGCGAAGGATTTTTATCATCAGCTGGCAGAGAAGACGCCAGATTGTATTTTACTGGATATCATGCTGCCGGATGAAGATGGATTGGAGATAGTAAGAAAGCTTCGCGCCATTCCGGATACGAAGAAGGTACCGGTTATGATGGTGACAGCGAAGACTACAGAGATCGACAAAGTAAAAGGATTGGATATCGGCGCAGATGATTACATTACGAAACCGTTTGGTGTAATGGAACTGATCTCCCGTGTGAAAGCATTGCTCCGCCGGAGCATGAATACTGAAGAGGAAAAATTCCTGTCAGCCGGGGATATTTTCCTGGATGGTGAGAAGCATATGGTCTATGTGAATGATGAACCATGTGAACTGACTTTTAAGGAGTATGAACTTCTGAAACTGCTGATTCAGAATCAGGGAATTGTTATGTCCAGGGATGTGATCATGGAACGGATCTGGGGCATAAATTTTGAAGGGGAGTCCAGAACATTAGATGTGCATATTAAGACGCTCAGACAGAAACTTAAGAGTGCCGGTGCATTGATCAAAACAGTCCGGAACGTGGGGTATATTATAGAATGAAACAGAAAATCCACAGAGAATTTATTCTGGTCGCATTGACGACTATATTGCTGACAACGGTGGTCGTGACAGCAGTATTCTATAGTTTTTTCAAAAAAGAGGTCATGGAAGAACTGTCCACCTGCGCAGAGGTTCTGAGCAGCACAGGTGTTTTTGAAGGAGCAAATGAGACGGATGCAGAACAGATCAGTGCCAGGCTGGGACTGGAACCGGTGAGAATCTCACTCATTAATGCAGACGGCACCGTGCTGTATGATGGAAACGTAAATATTGGTGGTCTGGATAACCATGGAAACCGGCCAGAAGTGCAGCAGGCACTGACGGAAGGTGTGGGGCAGTCTGTGCGAAGATCAGATACTATGGGACAGAGTGCGTTCTATTATGCGCTTCGTCTGGATGATGGGATGGTGCTGCGTGTGGCAAAGGAGACATCCAGTATCTGGAGACTGTTTGCCAGTGCCCTTCCGGTTGTAACGGCAGCAGCGATACTGATCTTTATATTCTGCTTCGGGCTGTCTGCCAGAGCAACAAAAAGTCTGATGAAACCGATTGAAGAATTATCGCATCACCTGGACGAATACGAGGAGATTCCTGTCTATAAGGAAATGCTTCCCTTTGTGAAAACGATTCAGAAGCAGCACGAGGATATTATGAAAAATGCCCGCATGCGACAAGAGTTTACGGCAAATGTGTCGCATGAACTGAAGACTCCTCTGACATCGATCTCTGGTTATGCAGAGTTGATTGAACATCATATGGCATCCCCGGAGGATGTACCGCGGTTTGCAGGGGAGATCCATCGCAATGCTACGCGGCTTTTAAATATGATCAATGATATCATCAAGCTGTCAGAGCTGGATGCAACGGAAAATAGCACACGGCCCATGGACAGCGTGCCGCTCTATGTCCTGGCGGAGAACTGTGTGGACATGCTTCAACTTCATGCAGAGAAACATCAGGTGACGTTGGATATGGAAGGTGAACCGTGCAATATCCTTGGAAATAAAGAAATGATCGAGGAGACATTGTATAATCTATGTGACAATGCAATCCGATATAATAATCCGGGAGGAACGGTTCATGTGACAGTGCGGCCCCAGGGAGATAAAGTCCTTTTGAAAGTGGCTGATACAGGGATCGGTATTCCGAAAGAACACCAGAAGCGGATTTTTGAACGTTTTTACCGGGTGGATAAGAGTCGTTCCAAGGCAACAGGTGGAACAGGTCTCGGTCTGGCAATCGTTAAGCATATTGTGACACAGCATGGCGCTGAACTGAATCTGGAAAGTGAGCCTGGAAAAGGAACAACCATAACGATCCTCTTTGAAAATGTGGAGAAATCTGTTACAATGTAGCAGAACCTGCTGGTGTCTGTTCTGAGGAAGCAGCAGGTGAAGGCTACAAGGAGGAAGAAATCTATGGAATATGTGCACCAGGCACAGTATTATGAGACGGATCAGATGGGAATCATACATCATTCTAATTATATCCGCTGGATGGAAGAAGCGCGGATCGCATACATGGATGAGATGGATTTTCCCTATAAAAAAGTGGAAGCAGCAGGAATCATCAGTCCTGTGCTGTTCGTGAATTGTGAATATAAATCCATGACGCATTTTGGGGATCGAGTTGCCATTGAAGTGAAGCTGGCATCCTTCAAGGGTGTGAAATATGAGATCGCTTATACGATGAGAGATCTGGAGAGCAGAGAAGTTCGTGCGGTGGCCATTTCCGGTCATTGCTTTCTGAAAAAGGACGGGCGTCCTGCAAATATTAAAAAAGAACTTCCATTATTATATGAAACCATGCAGAAGGAAGTTTCCGGAAAGGCATAAGATTATGGAAGGAAAAAGACAGTACCTGTTGGATGGACTCCGGGGACTGACGCTGATCAGCATGATCCTTTATCATGGCATGTTTGATCTGTTGGAGATCTATGGGGTACATGTGAGCTGGTTCTGGAGATTACCGGGAATTATATGGCAGCAGAGTATCTGCTGGAGCTTTATTATCCTGTCGGGGTTCTGTTGGAATTTAAGCCGGAATCCTGTGAAGAACGGATTGGTGGTGTCAGCAGGCGGTCTGTTGGTAAGTGCGGTAACTTGGATCTTTATGCCGGAGGAACGAATTACATTTGGAATTCTGACATTTCTGGGAAGTGCCATGCTCCTGCTGGTGTTGTTGAAGCCGTTGCTTGAACACATCCCATCGGTACTTGGGTTCCTTGGAAATGCAGTGTTGTTCTTTCTTGCAAGAGATGTTAATGTCGGGTATTGGGGAACGGAGGCATTTCGCCTGGGAGAAGTCCCCAAGAGCTGGTATCAGGGTTGGATCAGTACATTTTTAGGCTTCCCACCGGAAGATTTCTTCTCCGGAGATTACTTTTCTCTGGTGCCGTGGATGTTTCTGTATTTGTCCGGATATTTTTTATATGATATCGTAATTGAGAAAAAGAGCTTTCAAAAGCTTATGGAAGTGAGAATAAAGCCGCTGGAATGGATTGGGAGGCGCAGCTTGCTGATCTATCTTCTGCATCAGCCTGTTGTACTGCTGGGGCTGGAAGCATTCTGGTGCGTGAAAGATATGTTGTTTAAAGGATATGGGATATAGAATTAGATAAGAAAGGTTTTGGATTATGTTTATTGCAAATGAGTGGAAAGATTATGAGGTCATCGACTGTTCCGCAGGAGAGAAGCTGGAACGCTGGGGAGATTATCTACTGGTTCGTCCGGATCCGCAGGTGATCTGGGATACCAAGAAGGAGCACAGAGGCTGGAAAAAGATGAACGGACATTATCACCGCAGCAAAAAAGGTGGTGGCGAATGGGAATTTTTCGATTTGCCAGAGCAGTGGAGCATTACCTACCAACTGCCACACACTGCCGACGATAGCCTTTATGTCAATCATACCGGCACGCTTACATTCCACTTAAAACCATTTAGTTTTAAACACACTGGTTTATTTCCGGAACAGGCAGTGAACTGGGATTGGTTTTCAACGCTTATATATAATAGGAAGAAACAAGAACCGGACCATCCCATCAAAGTCTTAAATTTGTTTGCCTATACCGGTGGCGCCACCATCGCAGCAGCTGCTGCCGGAGCTGCTGTCACCCATGTTGATGCCTCTAAGGGCATGGTAAGCTGGGCGAAAGAAAATGCTGTCTCTTCCGGACTTGGCGATGCACCAATCCGCTGGATTGTTGATGACTGCAAAAAATTCGTGGAACGTGAAATCCGTCGTGGGAATCATTACGATGCCATCATCATGGATCCACCTTCCTACGGCCGTGGACCAAAGGGCGAAATCTGGAAAATCGAAGATGCTATTTTTCCTTTGATTGAACTGTGCGCACAACTTCTTACAGACAAGCCTCTCTTCTTTTTGGTAAATTCCTATACGACAGGATTACAACCTGCTGTGCTTCATTATATGATTTCTACAGCTTTACAAAAATTGAGCGGAACGGTTGCCGCCGAAGAGATTGGTCTTCCTGTTTCCTGCAATGGCTTAACACTCCCTTGTGGAGCCAGCGGACGCTTTGCAGGAGAAGGACTAAAAACCTCTCTATAAAATACAGATAATACAAATATGATATAAGGAGTTTTGGTATCACATGGAAAAAGTTTTAATCATTGATGATAATGGAATCAACCTACGAACTGCCAAGGAAGCCCTTGACGATTATTATGAAGTCATTACCGTCAATTCCTGTAAGATGGCGTTGCGTTATTTAGAACAACACACCCCGGACATTATTCTTTTAGATATTCAAATGCCGGAACTTAACGGGCTTGAATTCTCCAGAATGGTAGACAAAAATACCCGCATTATATTCACCACTGCTTTCAATCAATATGCCATAGACGGGTATCGTGTGAATGCTCTCGATTATTTGCTAAAACCTATTTCTTACGTCGACTTCCTGCAAGCAGCCAATAAGGCGTTACAGTGGTTTGAGCTCGTACAGAAACCGGATGAGATCGAAAGTATCTTCGTAAAAAGCGATTACAAACTGGTACAAATAGAACTTAAAAAGATTCTTTATATCGAAGGATTGAAAGATTACATTAAAATATATACCGAAGACCAGCCCAAACCCATCCTTTCGCTGATGAGCATGAAATCTATGGAGGAATTGCTCCCTCCCACTCGCTTCATGCGAGTACATCGTTCATTCATTGTGCAAAAGGATAAAATACGGATCATAGATCGTGGTCGGATTGTCTTTGATAAGACATATATCCCCATCAGTGATAGCTACAAACAGGTTTTTCAAACTTTCCTTGATGAAAGAAGCTAAGAAATAACCTGTTTATCGGTAAAATGCTCCCATTTGTCTATTCTTATTTGCAAAATAGCTGACAAATATATATCTTTGTCCCGAACAGAAAGGAGTTGTGAAACTCTGAGAATAGAATAGTTTAGTTAAGTCTAGTTTAGTTTTTGTGTTAAGAGGCTTCCTCGTCGGCGGACGAACAAGGAAGTCTCTTTTTTTATTTACTTATCTTCAATTAATTACAAATACCAATCGAGTATTTTCTTTCTTAATTAGTGTTTATCATTGAGCCTCCTCAAACGTCACTTTGGACGCTATTCCATTGCTGTTTTATTACTGCAATACTAAAACAAAGGAAGAATAAATTAAGGCAGCTTATCAGGCTGCCTTAATTACTAATTCGCTACTACCATTCGTTTGGTATCAATCAAACAATCATCAACTATAAGAGAATACATATAAACTCCATTAATTAGTTCTGTAGTGTTTACATCAATACTATTTTGGCCAATAGAAGTTATTGGTATTTTCAGGACTAAAACTCCCATCATATTGTAGAATTGTAAATAAGCACTTTTTCGTATCTCAGGTATCACAAAAGATATAGAAGTCATGAATGAAGCCGGATTAGGAATGTTCTGACACAATTCCGGATTATCTTTTACCTCATCATTAATACCTGTTACAGAACTTCTTGTAAACAAGGATGGAGCAGAAGGAAGTTCATTATATATTCTAACTACGCTTCCCTGTTCTGCTATGAAGCCTGGTAAGATTCTAACAGAACGATATCCATTAAAATTAACAGTTACATTATTCTTAACTTGAACATTTATAATAGTCAAATATGTCCCACTCTCATTATCGTTATATTCATACTCTTTATTGGCAATTGCCACATTACAAGGTTGCACACCAATACTCCAAGAAACATCCCCCACCCAAACGTCATGTTTCAATATTAATTTAGCTTCCTCATTTATACCAATACAATCCCAAACTACTGAAATAGGAGAATTATAAAGTCCCATATAGTCTCTATTTATCGTAGATAACGTATAATTCCCATCTTGATCTCTTATCTTACCATTGATAACTTCCCAAGTATAAACATCTTCCGAAGCCTTTGATACCCCGCCAGTAATTAATCCTGCTGTATATCCGTATGGAATACCCGGTATAGGATTATAATCCCCCAATAAGTGCCACTGCGCATTTAGCTTTACAGAAAAGCATATTAGAATTAATATAATCTTGAATTTCATGATAATCTATTTATTATTTAATGCCTTTAATTGTTCTATCTCTTCCTGTTGTTTTATTACATACAGAGTCAATTCCTCAATTTTTTGAAGTAATAAAGCATTCACTTCACCCAAACTAACCCCATTGGCTTTAACATCTGATTCACTAGGAATACCTGGTAAAGTACCTTTTTCTTCAATATGCTTCTTTACCTCTCCTAATGTTGGAAGTTTATAATCCTTCTTAAAAACGAAGTCGGCCCAATCAGAGTCTACTTTTATTTCTTTTGCACGAATAATGCCATTAACGGCTAATTTATATCCTTGTGTATCTAATGTACCAATTCCGACATTTCCATTAACAGATAAATCATTTATATCCGTAGCTATCGTATTGGGTACATATCCAATATTAAGTCCACCACGAGGTCCGACAATCATGGCAGAATAATCATTAGCATGTTCACGGCTCGTTTGAATCACAAAACGTTGTCTACAACAGTGATCTTCAAGATTTCCACTTTCATATGATTGATCAGGATATTCCCATATTTCATAACCATTAGATGCTACTCCCCATCCTCCTGCGTATGATGCAGTAACCATTTTCCAGATATGTGGACTACCACCAATACCTTTATTAGATAAACTATAATACGTACTCGACTGATCATTCTGGCTAACTGGGTTTCCAATGATTTCAAGATTTCCATTAAATTGGGTAGTTACATCCTGTGCATATCCTGCCATGAATGAAAACAAGACTAAACAAAAAAACGAATAAACCTTTTTCATAATAATATTTTTAAGCGTTAATATTAATTTGATCTAATGCTTTTTATTTCGGCTTCCATACTCTCCATTCGTTTTTCTTGTTGAATGATGTAAAGTGTTAGTTCCTCTATTTTTTGAAGTAGCAAAGCATTTGTCTCTGCCAGATTTACTCCGTTGGCTTTAACCTCTGCCTCACTTGGTATACCGGGCAAAGTTCCATTTTCATTGATATGGGTCTCCACTTCTTTCAGAGTAGGAAGCTTATAATCTTTCTTAAATACGAAGTCAGCCCAATCGGACTCTACCTTGATTTCTTTTGCACGGATTATTCCATTAACAGCTAATTTGTAACCTTCTGTGTTAACAGTACCGATTCCAATACTCCCACTCGTCAGCAAATTATGCGAACTAATAGTACCATTCACATCAAACTCACTGGATGGATTAACTGTACCAACACCTATTTTTCCATATTGATCAATATGCATTCTCACCCGCGGCATTCCTGTAGCATCCTTAGGCTGGCTGGTCATTAACTGTAGAAAAGTACCCCATTCATCACCTCTAAAAGCTCTTATACCACTTTGACCCGCATTCTTAAAATTAAAAATTATATCTCGTTTACTTGCTTCACCTGTAGGAGAATTAGGACCTTGAATTATGAATGTGGAATTTGTATTATCCAACTCATTTCCAAATTCAAATGAGTCAGTTACTTTTAATTTCTCCAAATTAACATTCCCTGATAAATCACTCATTAATATTTTATTCCATCCATTCCAAGAAGGTGTATCTATATCTCCATTCCTATAAAGAATTCCTTCATTATTAAAATTCAATTGATGATTATAACCTGCTGAACTATCAGACCATGGAGAAATTGTCAAATTGGTAGAGAATCCGTAATTCATACTAATTCCAACTGTTATTAATTTCTTCAGATCAGCCCTGATTTCTCCTTTAAAATAACTTGGAGGTTCATTAACATCTCTTGTATCATGTACCCAAAGAGCATTGGCCTTTTCTGAATCTTGTGCAGAGACACTAATTGAAAACAAAGAAATAGCACCTAAAATAAATGTATAAAAACTCTTCTTCATAATAATAAAATTAAAATATTAACACTAATAAGGATTATCTCAATCAATAAAATATTTATAGTGGATTGTATATTATCAAAAAGAATGATTCCGAAGTAAAGGAGAAATGACTTTAGACAAAAATAAAGAAAAAGATCAAAATATCCTAAAAAGTTACCCGGACAATTACAATGTTTATACATCACAATAAAAACCAGTATATCAATATCATATACGTTTCACAAAAAAAAGAACCCGGACAATTCAATATTTATTTTTATGCTACAAAATGAGATTGTAGAAAAAAACAGGCAGATAGTGTTAGTTTATTAGAGCATTCATAAAAAATAAACCTTGATTCTGAAGAAACGAAACCGACTTAAAATGCTTCACTTATCATGTAATTCACACATAACTCATCGTAAAGTACCTCAACCCTATAGTCATCCTCAACCCTAATAGCATGAACATCACAAATCGCATCCTCTCTTATTAGTTTCTCATAGCATTTATTAGCCACAAATAAAAATCATATCAACTGTTTACAGAGTAGGCGTAGTCTACATGTAGTAAAGGCGTAGTCTGCAAGCAGGCAAGGCGTAGTCTACATCCAGGCAAGGTATAGTCTCCAAACAAGCTTTATAAGAGGTTGATAATGGGGTATTATTACAGCCTAAAGCATACAAATCCTAAATCCCTTCATCATATTTTTCATTATTCAATTATTTATATTACCTTTGCACACATAAAAGCCACAAAAAACTCGTGTTGGCTTATAAGGTTGTCTCTTTCTATTTTTTTGGACACCTCTATTTACTTATCAAACAACAATAATATATCACTATTTGAAATTCTGATTAATATATTAGTCAGGCTTGTGAAAGTCTGTATATATACTTTTTTAAATTATAGCATAAGATTTGATACATCTCTATGTAAGAGATTTCTTGTCCGCCCGGCCTGTGAAGGTAGGGCGGATTTTTGTTTATATAATTATCATACTTAATAATTTGTTAAACAGAACTAAGAATTAAGCTAAATACAGAACCTTTTTAACCAAATATCTGTTTTGATTTAAAACTTAAACTTTTTATACGGCAGGCCATCTGTGAAGACAGCAAGCCGTAATATTTTATTTCTTTCCATCTATTATCTAAAAAGCGACTTAGTAAAAAAAAATAATACATCACAAATAGTACAATTTTATTATTATAGCATTATCTTTGCATCCGTTAAAAACAGATGAGATGAACGAAGAAGAAATAATGCTAAATGGCCTCCTGATTGACAAATGCAAAGAAGAAGGAATTATGATAGCTTTGGTTGCTATCAACAGAGAGACAAAAGAAATTGAATTACCGCAGAGCTTTAAGGATATGGTCAACGACCCTAACTATTACATTTGCTACTGTCATAGAAGTGAAAAAGAAGAATATATTATTGAAAAAATAAAAGAAATACCCGATTAAAAGCCAGATAAGAATGAATTATACAAAACCATTCTTATCACAGGTTTCAATACGAAAAGAAAGCCGTTTCTTATCGTATTGAAACAACTTTCTTATATAGATATTTCAGAAGATACTACAATCAACCTGCTAACCGATCAATCCGGTATTTCCTCTCCATTTATATTTGCAGCAGCATAATCATCAAGAAAGAGCTCTACATTCTTAGCATGATGGGCAATATAGGCAGCAGGTCCCGTGTCACCAGAAGTATAAATCTCCTCCACCACTTCAGCTTTATTTCTGCCTGTGATCAAAAAAATTACCCGACGGGCATTAATAATAGGACAACCTGTCATCGCAATACGTTTCTGACCATTATTCGGGTTATAACTTACTTCATAAATCCTGTCAGAAGACAATAATTTCTCTTGTCCGGGGAAGATAGACGAGGTATGTCCGTCTCCGCCTGCTCCTAACAATATTACATCAAATACAGGCCAACCATCTTGCATAGGAACCTGACTTTCTACTACCTTGGAATACCGGACCGCTTCCTTATCGGGTCTATCCTCTCCTCTGATACGAAACACGTTTTCATAATCAATAGGAACCACGCCCACCAACAATGAGCGTACCATTCCATAATTGCTATCTGAGTTCTCGGGTGGGACACAACGTTCGTCTACAAAAAAAACTTTCATCCGCGTCCACGGAGTAATATCACTATATTCGTTTGCCCACAAGTCAAACATCAGCGCAGGAGTACTTCCACCACTTAAAGCAATATTGAAAGTCTTGCCGGGTTCATCTATCATAATTTTTATCAGATGAAGAATCAGTGCGCGTGCCGTCTCAATGGACGAAGGATAAATAAAAGGTTTCATAGTTCACAATATTGGTCTGTGTTCGTCAAATTCTTACAAGGATTAGTCCATTCAGCACCATGTTCGTGCATCATAGCCTCACTTTCGAGAGGGCCCCATGTACCGGCCGGATAACCATAAAGCGGTGCATCGGGATGTTCTTTCCAATAGTGGAGGATTGGATCAAAGAACCGCCAGGACGCCTCCACTGCGTCACTTCGTGTAAAGAGGGTAGGATCACCCTGGATACAGTCATCAATCAAACGGGCATAAGCATCGCCACTTGGCACGCCACCGAGTTGGTTATAACTGAAATCCATTGTTACTTGTTTCACTTCAAATCCCGCACCAGGTACTTTCATTCCTATTTTCAGGACAATACCTTCATTGGGTTGCAAGCGAAGGATTAGTTTATTGGCACGAGGACAATTACCTCCCGCACAATGAAACATCTGATGTGGGGTTTCACGGAAGTGTACCACTATTTCCGTAACTTTGGTAGGCATCTGCTTTCCGGTACGTATATAGAATGGAACACCACTCCAACGCCAGTTACTGATTCCTAATTTCATAGCAATATACGTCTCTGTCCGTGAGTCGGGATTTACATTTTTCTCTTCGCGATATCCTTTCTTATTACCAGAAGCTGTGTATTGACCACGAACAATATGTTCTTCAAAATCCTCCTCGGTCAATGGAGTTAGAGACTCATACACTTTCACCACTTCATTGCGGAACGTATCAGCATTAAATACAGCAGGAGGTTCCATGGCCGTCAATGCCACAAGCTGTATAAGATGATTCTGCACCATATCACGTAAAGCACCGGCAGTGTCATAAAAACCGCCACGCTGCTCAATACCCAGATTTTCAACAGCTGTTACCTCTATATAATCAATATAATTACGATTCCACAGAGGTTCAAATATCCCGTTAGCAAAACGGAAAGCAAGCAAATTTTGAGCGGTTTCCTTACCCAGGAAATGATCAATACGGTAAATCTGATGTTCATCAAACACAGAAGCATAGATACGATTCAACTCTTCAGCAGACTGAAGATCATATCCAAATGGTTTCTCCACGATAATACGTGCCCGTCCACGATTAAGATGCGCTTTTTTGAGGTGCAACGGAATCACTCCATACAAAGAAGGAGGTGTAGCCAGATAAAACAACAGATTATCCGGTTCCTTCTCTCCGGTAAGCTCCTCAATACGCTGACGAAGGCGGACATAGCCAGCCTCTATAGCAGGATCAATAGCCAGATAGTAAAGATGTTGTGTAAAGTTATCCATCAACTCTTTATCCTGTTCTTCGGGTTTCACAAATTGTTCAAGTTCTGTATAGATGTAAGCACGATAGTCAGTATCCGAATACACAGTACGTCCCACACCCATCACAGAAAACTCTCCTTTGAGACGCTTATCTCTGTACAAAGAGTACAAGGCAGGCATCAGCTTACGCTTAGTAAGATCGCCCGAAGCGCCAAAGATTATCATTACAAATTTATCCATTATTTTAGTAATTAGTAGTTAGTGATTAGTGGTAAGTGATTAGTGATTAGTGGCTGCGCTATTATGCCGGATGGCACTAATCACTTATCACTAATCACTTATCACTAATTATTGTATGTTCCTGATTTCGT
>OIWL01003020.1_pt1 | contig 12507 bp, 9 predicted proteins | sample 1587561 | NCBI WGS metagenome assembly OIWL01 (sample SAMEA3888903, study PRJEB22519) | human gut metagenome | biome: human gut; feature: human-associated habitat; material: faeces | place: Denmark | collected 2010 | reverse complement strand
TCAGCTGCCCATTCCGCATATGGTCTTCCTTCATCCGCATAAATGTGGCATCCGGGTCCGTTTTGGAGTAGCTGTTCCGGTCTGTTCCCATGATCTCCAAGGACTGCTCAGTGATCAGCCACTACCGTTGCGGAGACTGCAAGGGCTGCACCTGCCGGACAGCCTGCTGCGGCGCAAAAGATCCGGAGAAGCCCAAGGAACTGCGGCTCAAGAAGCAGCTCCGGGCAAAACGTGCGGAGGCCGAGGCAAATATTGCAACGGAGGAAGGCGTCTACCTTCGTTTGTGCCGGTCCATTCAGGTGGAGGGTGCCTTTGGCCTATTGAAGAACGATTTCGGGTTCCGTCGGTTTCTGACCGCAGGAAAGGCCAATGTTCGCACTGAGCTGCTGTTCCTTGCACTGGCATTTAATCTGAAAAAGTGCTGGATGAAGCGGGAAAATGGCAGAATGAAGACCCACTTGTCCAGGCGAAAGAACGCTTGAATAAAAAACTTTCCACAATTTGCCCCAGAAAACCCCTGGGACTGGCGTTAGCATGCCCAAAAGTCCAAATTATTTCCACAATACAATGAATCTACCCTTCTTCGCGCGCAAAAATGGGCCTGCTGCAAAACGTGATCATTTTGCAACAGACCCTTTTTGTATTTTGATCAGGAGAGATGTGCAGAAACCCAGGAGATAAGATCGGAGAAGACCTCGTCCTTATTGGTTTCGTTGTGCATTTCGTGGCGGCCGCCGGGATAGCGCTTCAGGGTGACGTCCTCCACCTGGGCCTGCTGCAGCATAGAATACACGGCCTGAACGCCCTTGCCGTAGTTGCCCACCGGGTCGCAGTCTCCGGAGTAGATCAGAATGGGTAGGGACTTTTGCAGCCGTCCGGCCCAGTCGGTGGTGTTGACGTGGGTGTAGGCGGTGAGCATATCCCGATAGGCCGAGACGGTAAAGGAGAAATTACACTTGCTGTCGGCGGCGTATTTCTCCCAGACCTCCGGATCCCGGCTGAGCCAGGCATTGCCGGAGGTGGCGTTGGGGATTTTCTTGCAGTAGGAGCCCGTGCTGCACTTGACCATGAAGTTCGAGACGTATTTGGGGCCCTTGACCTTGGCCAGGAACCCGGCCAGCCTCCGTCCAAAGGGCATCAGAGGGCTGGGGCCGCCGGTGCCGCTGATGATAAGACCGTCGATGGTCTCCGGGTGCAGCTCGGCGTACCACCGGGCGTAAAAGCTGCCCATGCTGTGGCCCAAGAGGAAATAGGGAACGCCGGGGAATTTCTCATGCCCAAGGGTGTTCATGGTGTAGAGATCCTTGAGGATGAACTGATAGCCGTTTTTCTCGGCCATAAAGCCGTAGTTTTCCGGGGCACTGGTGTCGCCATGGCCCAGATGGTCGTTGCCGCAGATGGCGATGCCGGCCTGACAGAGTACCTCGAACATCGGCTCGTACCGGCAGACGTATTCGCACATCCCGTGGCTCAGTTGGATCACCGCGCGGATGGGCTGGGTGGGGGTGTAAAAGTAACCGGCGGTCTGTGATGTGCCGTCGGCGGACGGAAAATGAATGGATTCCTTCTGAAATGCGGGCATGGCGATCCCTCCGTGAATGGTTTGATGCATTCAGTATACACCGTTTTGGGCGGAAGAACAATGGGAAGGGAGAAAATTTCACAGTGGAGGGTGTTGTCCTGAAATTTGGACAGGGAGTGTGGTAGGGTGGGGATAGAAATACACCGGCGGGAAGCCGGTGCAATCTAGATAAAATATATTTTTCAATCCACATTCCGGGCGGAATGACATATAGATTATATCATATTTTAGGCGGCGTGAATAGGCTAAATTTTTGAGAAAAGAAACAGAGAAAACACAAAAAAGTATTGACAAAAATTATTTGGTTGGTTATTATAGGAAATACAAAAGAAAGATCTATATAAATTATATGAACATAAAAGAAAGCGGGGAATGAGAAATGGAATTCTACGCTCACATCGACAAAAGCGAAAACAGCATTCGCTGCCAAACAGTAGCGGAGCATTGCCGAAATACGGCCCAGTATGCCTCAGACTGTCTCAAACCCATTGGACTGGAATCAGTGGGCTATTTAAGCGGGCTATTACATGACCTCGGCAAAGCTAGCTGGAGGGTCTCCCGGTATCTTACGGAAGGAATCGGGACGCGTGGCTCAGTAATTCACAGCTTCCAGGGCTGCCGGATGCTGCTGGAGCATTTTCATCATAGCAAAGCAACGGAGTATTCCGATATCACCAGCGAGCTGATTGCCTATGCGGTGGGCGCGCACCATGGGTTGTTTGACTGCATCGACCTGGATGGGAATTCCGGCCTACAGCATCGCATGACCGACGAAGGCACCAGCTACCGGGAGACGGTGGAAAACTTCACTTCCCAATGTGCGGACTGGCCGGAAATTGAGGCCCGGTTCCGGGAGGCAAATGCAGCGTTGGAGCCGATTTATCAGCGGCTGAATGAATCCGGCAACGGCGATGAAAAGCTGTTTTACATAGGCCTCCTGGAGCGGATGATCCTGTCCGCGGTAATCGAGGGAGACCGGCGGGATACGGCGGAGTTTATGGATCACGTCATCTTTCCGGATCGGCCTAAGGAGATGCGGCCATTTTGGCGGAAGTATCTGGTCTACATGGAAGATCGGTTAAAGGAATTTGGCTGCACGGACGAGATTTCCCGGGCGCGGCAGTCCATTTCCAATCAGTGCAGGGCATTTGCCAATGAGCCAGGGGGTATTTACCGGCTGAGTGTGCCCACGGGATCCGGTAAGCTCTTTGCGGTTTGCGCTGGCCCATGCGGAGAAGTGGGGGAAACAGCGGATCATTTTCACCGCGCCGCTGCTGACCATTTTGGATCAGAACGCCAAGGAAATTCGCAGGTATATCGGGGACGACAGCGTGATTCTGGAGCACCATTCCAATGTGGTGCGCAGTGAGAATACCGGCGATCAGCTGGATCCCAAGGAGCTTTTGGAGGAGAATTGGGGCGCGCCGGTGGTGATCACCTCCATGGTGCAGCTGCTGAACACCATGTTTTCCGGAAGAACCGACTGCATTCGGCGGTTCCAGGCGTTGTGCGACAGTGTGATCATCATTGACGAGGTGCAAGCGGTGCCCAATTATATGCTGTCGCTGTTCAATTTGGCAGTGAATTTCCTGAGTCGATTCTGCCGGGTGACCTTTGTGCTCTGTTCGGCCACCCAGCCCTGCTTTGACCGGGCGGAACATCCGCTGGACCATGGCGGCGGACGGGCCATGGTTCCCTACCAGCCGGAGCTGTGGCAGACGTTCCGGCGCACCCGTATGGTGGATGCAGGGAAACTGGGGTTGGAGGAGATTCCGGACTTTTTGATGGAGAAGCTGGATGATGTCCGCAATCTGCTGGTTGTATGCAATACAAAGAAGCAGGCGGCATATTTGTTCCGACGGATGAACAATGGAACGGCAAAATGCTTCCACCTGTCTGCGGGAATGTGCATGGCCCATCGAAAGAAGGCACTGGAGCAGGTGGAGTGCGCCCTGGAGGAAAGCAAAAAGGGCGGGCCCAAGGTGATCCTGGTATCCACGCAGGTGATTGAAGCGGGAGTGGATATCTCCTTTGAATGCGCGGTTCGGCTGCTTGCGGGACTGGACAGTGCGGTGCAGACAGCTGGGCGGTGCAATCGAAACGGAGAATGCGGGAAGATCATGACGGTGTACCTGATTCATTGCGAGGACGAGAGCCTGGGAAGTCTGCGGGAAATTCAGAATGCCCAAACGGCGGCAGTAGCCCTGTTGACGGCTTATCGGAGAACGCCGGAGAAGTATCATGACGATTTGGCGTCCGATGCGGCAGTCCGGGATTATTATTTGGCGCTGTATCGGGACATGGATCACGGCTATCAGGATTTTACTGTTGGCAAGGATACCCTGTTTTCACTACTGTCGGGCAATACACAGTATCGGGCGCTTGCCGGACAGGCCGGGAACCGCTTTTTCCTCAAGCAGGCATTCCGGACGGCGGGGCGGCTGTTCCAGGTGTTCGACGAGGATACCCAGGACGTGGTGGTGCCCTATGGTGAGGGGAAGAAGCTGATTTTGGAGCTCAGTGGAATGGGCGACGACCCTACCGTGGAGGAGCTGCGCAAATGGGTCGAGCGGGCAAAGTCGTATACCGTTGCTCTGTACCAAGAGGATATCGAGAAATTCTGCCTATATACGCGGCACGGCATCACAGTTCTGACGGACGGATTTTATGATGAAAATACCGGCGTTACGCTGGAAGGCGGAACTATGCCATTTTTGGAGGTGCAGCAATGAAAAACACCAAGTATCCCAATATTGTAGAGTTCCAGGTGACGGGGGATTATGGGCTGTTTTCCGATCCGATTATGAGAATCGGCGGAGAAAAGTGCAGCTACCAGGTGCCCACCTATGAGGCGCTCAAGGGGATTCTATCATCCATATACTGGAAACCGACGCTGATTTGGGTGATCGACCAGGTGCGGGTGATGAACCAAATCCAGACGGAGGTAAAGGGCGTCCGGCCAATCAAATACAGCGAGAGCGGCAACGACCTGGCGTACTATACCTATCTGAAAAACTGCCGCTATCAGGTTCGGGCGCACTTTGAGTGGAATGAAAATCGTCCCGAGCTGGCCGGGGACCGGAATGAGAATAAGCACCATGAGATTGCCAAGCGGATGATCCGAAAGGGTGGACGGCGGGACATCTTCCTGGGTACCCGGGAGTGTCAGGGCTATGTGGAGCCATGCACGTTCGGTGAAGGCCCGGGGGCATATGATGACTGCACGGAGCTGTCCTTTGGACTGATGTATCACGGAATTACCTATGCCGATGAGGCGTATGCAGAGGAAAACCGGGGGAAAATGACGGCGCGGTTTTGGTATCCGGTGATGCGGCAGGGAATCATCACCTTTGCCCGGCCGGAGGAATGCCCCTACCAGAAGACCCTGCGGGAGATGGAGATGAAGCCCTTTGGCCGGGAGCACCACAACTTTGCGGGCCTTGGGGAATTTGAGGAGGCGACGGCATGGGATTAATGCAGAAGGCACTGGAGACGTATCAGCAGCACGCCGACAGAGTGGGCATATATTATGAGGGGAAAACCGTGCTGGCCCCGGTGTCCCATGCGGCAAAGCTGACGCATATTGAGGTCACCATTCAGGAGGATGGAAAATTTCTTGATGCGTCCGTATCGGAGCAAAAGGTTCTAATCCCCGTTACCATGGAGTCTGCGGGAAGAACGTCCAAAAAGGCGGCGACTATCCCCCACCCGCTCAGCGATAAACTGAGCTATTACATCCAGCAGAGAGAATTGGTGATGCAGCAGCTAAAGCGCTGGGCGGACTCTCCCTATGGGCACCCGAAAATTGATGCGATCCTTGCCTATCTGGAGCGGGGAACGCTGGCGGAGGATCTGCTTCGCTGCGGATGCATCAAAATGGGGAAAAAGGGCCTGAGCCATACGGACTGGGTGGTGCGATGGCGCGTACACGGGGCGGGTGAGGAAAGCGCCTGCTGGAAGGATCAAAGTCTGTTCCGGGCATTTGCACAGTATTATCAATCCACGCTGACGGATGCGGCTACGGACCTTTGTATGATTACCGGGGAGACGGACGTGATTGCGGAGATGCACCCCAAGGGGATCCTAGTGCAGCAGGCCAATGCAAAACTGATTTCTTCCAACGATAAGAGGAACTTCACCTATCGTGGCCGCTTCACCGAGGAGCGTCAGGCGGCCACCATTGGCTATCAGGCCTCGCAAAAGGCGCACAATGCACTGACATGGCTGGCGGCAGAGCAGGGCGTGGTCTGGGGCGACAGAACATTTTTGTGCTGGAATCCCAAGGGAATTACGGTGCCATCCCCGACTATGGGACTCCTTGGGCCGGACGAACTGACGGTGCAGCCCAGCGACTATCAGAGACAGCTGAAAAAGACGCTGGAAGGGTACCGGACAAAGCTGCCGGAGCAGGAGGACGTCATCATTGCGGTGTTTGATGCTGCGACTTCGGGAAGACTGGCTGTTACCTATTACAATGAGCTTCGGGGCTCCGATTTCCTCCAGCGGCTCTACCGTTGGGATCGGCAGTGCTGCTGGTACAACTGGAACTTTGGCGTCCAGTCTCCTCTGCTGCCCCGAATTGTGAACTGCGCCTATGGTACCCAGCGGGAAGAAAAAAAGAAAAAGGGAGAAAAGGGCGTTACGCTGGAGACTGACGATAAGCTGATGCGGCAGCAGGTGCAGCGGCTGCTGGCCTGTCGGGTGGATCAGGTGGCGGTGCCCAGAGAACTGGTGGATATGCTGGTGAATCGGGCCTCTATGCCTCAGGCTTTCGAAGAAAAGATTTGGAAAGAGATTCTGTTTACGGCCTGCGCAATGGTCAATCTAAAAATTCAAGAAACGGGAGGAGAAAACGCAATGAGCTGGACGCTGGATATGAAGGACCGGGATTTTCAGTATGGGCGGCTGCTGGCGGTCTATGAAAAGGTGGAGCGGGACACCTATGACAAGGGCGAGACCCGTGAGCCCAATGCCATGCGGCTGATGACAACGTATCGGAAGCGCCCCTATGAGACAATGGCAATTCTGGAGGAACAGCTGGTGCGGGCATATTTCCCCAAGCTGTCACCCCAACTGAGAGCAAACTATAAAAAGTGCATTGGCGAGATTATGCGGTGCCTGACGGAATGTGAGGGCTATGAGGGGAAACGGATGAATGAGACCCTGAAGCCAAACTATCTGCTTGGCTACTATTTGCAGAGAAATGAACTGTATAAAAAGAAAACTCAAGAGGAGGAACAGAAATGAGCATCTTGAAGAACAAAATTGACTTTGTCGCGCTGGTATCGGTGACCATGGCGAACGGCAACGGGGATCCCCTGAATGGAAACCGCCCCCGGGCGGATTATGCGGGCTATGGGGAAATCTCGGATGTCTGCATCAAGCGGAAAATTCGGAACCGGATGCAGGATATGGGCTATCCCATCTTCGTGCAGTCGGCAGATCGCAGCGAGGACGGCATGAACAGCCTAAAAGAACGGGCAAATGCGGCCATGAAGGGGGTGAAGGGCAACGAGGAATATGCCAGGAAAGCCTGCGAAACCTGGATGGACGTTCGAACCTTCGGCCAGGTGTTTGCCTACGGCGGAAATAAGCAGGAGGATGGAAAGAAGAAAAAAGGGAATGGCGTTTCCGTGGGGGTGCGCGGACCGGTGTCCATCCATCAGGCAGTGAGTGTATCCCCGGTGGAAATCGAGTCCATGCAGATCACCAAGAGCGTCAACGGCGAGGTGGAGCTGAACGAGGACGGCACGGAGAAGAACACGAAAAAGTCCTCGGATACCATGGGTATGAAGCACTTTGTGCGGTTCGGCCTCTACCAGATCAAGGGCTCTGTCAACGTCCAGCTGGCGGAGAAGACGGGCTTCACCCAGGAAGATGCTGCGGTGCTCAAGGAATGCCTGCGAACGCTGTTTGTCAATGACGTGTCCTCTGCCCGCCCGGACGGTTCCATGGAGGTAGTCAAGGTGTTCTGGTGGGAGCATAATTGTAAGGATGGGCAGTATTCCACTGCGAAGGTACATCGGGCGGTGCATGTGGTGCCCAAGTCGGAGGAAAAACTGCCGGAATCGGTGGAGGATTACACGATTATGGTGGATGAGCTTCCGGGACTTGCCATGGAGGAAATTGTTGGTGTATAATAAGAATGAATCGTAAGCGGGAGCAAGGTTTGAGGCCATAATTTCGCGAAGGGGAAGTGATCACGGATTCCCTGGACGGTTCGCACCGAATTTTTGCACAATCAGGACCGCAATCAGGCGGATTTTTGCTGACGGAATGTAGGAACCTGAGGAATTCGTGTGCAGGTTTTGTGCAAATGCATTTATGCGCAGAAGAAATTTGGGGCATAAATGCTGTCTCACCCCGCATGGGGTGAGTGGATTGAAATAAACAAAGTGCTTCCATATACCGTTCAGGCTCGCTGTCTCACCCCGCATGGGGTGAGTGGATTGAAATTTATTCCAATCTGGAAAACCAATACAACAGTATGTCTCACCCCGCATGGGGTGAGTGGATTGAAATCGGACATCTCCGCCTTGAGGCCGTTGTTTGCCAGTCTCACCCCGCATGGGGTGAGTGGATTGAAATGACCTGCTGGCTGATGAGCTGCCCGGTCTTGACGTCTCACCCCGCATGGGGTGAGTGGATTGAAATTTATTTGCATGACTGCGGAGCTTCGATACAAGCGAGTCTCACCCCGCATGGGGTGAGTGGATTGAAATTGCGTACTTATTTTGTGCGGCCCTTCCGCTTTCGTCTCACCCCGCATGGGGTGAGTGGATTGAAATATTCCCTCAATACTCCTCTCCTGCCTTTCTGTGCGTCTCACCCCGCATGGGGTGAGTGGATTGAAATGTGTTGCTTTGGATAAAAGCGTCCATAGCCTGTTCGTCTCACCCCGCATGGGGTGAGTGGATTGAAATATTTAGATTAGTTGCAGCGCGGTCTACCGATGCACGTCTCACCCCGCATGGGGTGAGTGGATTGAAATTCAACCGGAGTAGCGATGACCTTAGTGGGGGCCAGTCTCACCCCGCATGGGGTGAGTGGATTGAAATCCAGTCGGTCGGAAACTCGTCTTTCAGCTTTTCGTCTCACCCCGCATGGGGTGAGTGGATTGAAATATCTCATCCATGTCCGGCACCTGGTCTGCGTCGGTCTCACCCCGCATGGGGTGAGTGGATTGAAATATCTGCAAGCTGGACAAAAAAGAGGAAGTCGCGGTCTCACCCCGCATGGGGTGAGTGGATTGAAATTTTCTGGAGCATCATTGTGTGGATATAGCTTTTGGTCTCACCCCGCATGGGGTGAGTGGATTGAAATAGCCCGGTATACGTGACATAGCATGCCCAGCCGTGTCTCACCCCGCATGGGGTGAGTGGATTGAAATCCGAAAGCACGTTTTCCGAGATGCAGCTTAACGCGTCTCACCCCGCATGGGGTGAGTGGATTGAAATGCGGGCGAAAATATACCCGAATGGGATCAGCATGTCTCACCCCGCATGGGGTGAGTGGATTGAAATCAATGATTTTCCAGCGGACAGCGCCCGCGCCCCTGTCTCACCCCGCATGGGGTGAGTGGATTGAAATCAGCTGTTGTGCCCCAGGCTGTAAAAATAGTCGGGTCTCACCCCGCATGGGGTGAGTGGATTGAAATCTCGTTGGTGGCTCTCAGGTTCAGCGCCGCCAGCGTCTCACCCCGCATGGGGTGAGTGGATTGAAATCGCTTCATTGGAATCAGATAGTCATTGCGGTATAGTCTCACCCCGCATGGGGTGAGTGGATTGAAATTCTTGTAGTATTGCTGCGACAGCCTGTTGTTTGTGTCTCACCCCGCATGGGGTGAGTGGATTGAAATACAACGTCATGGAGCGGAACGAGCGGAAGCTACGTCTCACCCCGCATGGGGTGAGTGGATTGAAATCCCAGACCTTGATACCGTCCGCATCCTCCACATAGTCTCACCCCGCATGGGGTGAGTGGATTGAAATAGCGCCCGGACGGGCTAAAACCAGGCAGGGGAGTCCCACTTCGTATGGACAGCAGAAATACTGCGCTATTACTGCATTTGTAAAATCACATATAAAATACTTGACAAACATGAATCAGTGCGCTATAATAATAGTACTTTGAAAAACGATATCGCGGGGTGGAGCAGTTCGGTAGCTCGTCGGGCTCATAACCCGAAGGCCGTCGGTTCAAATCCGGCCCCCGCAACCAAAAAAGTCTTGAAACTGCAATGGTTTCAAGACTTTTTCTTTTTGATAGTATATTTATTATTTAGCCCCTAGGGAACTATGTGGGAACTATAGAGAAAAATCAGCATTAGACACCGAATAATTGAATAAAAGAACATAGGCCAGGACATGAAACTTCACATGTCCTGGCCTTTTTTGCGTTCTATAGGGAATTTTGAGGAGGTGGACCGTGAATAAACAAAATACCCTTCTCCCAGGTGAAGCACAAGCTGAGGCGTTGAGAAATGAAGCGGCCTCTGTCTCCGTGGAACATATTCAGATGCTACCCCTAAACATATTCTTTCCATTTGACAATCACCCATATCAGATTCGGGATGATCCCGAAATGGCAGAAACATTACAAAGTGTTTTTGAGAGAGGAGTCCTCCAACCAATCTTGGCTCGTCCTCGGCAGCAGGGCGGCTATGAAATTATATCCGGTCATCGGCGATTGAGGGCTTGTGAGTTGGCAGGCTTGAAAGAGATTCCGGCAATAATTCGAGATATGGATGATGAGGAGGCGATTATAGTTATGGTGGACTCTGTGCGCCCGTAAGGCGCATGGGCTGGGCACCCACGCGACGCGGGTCATTGTAGATTTTGCTTTGAGAAAGCAATAGGTAAAGTTATGAGGTGCGAAAGCACAACCTATCGCCAACAACTAACCTTGAGTGGAAACACGACGGGGACAATAGCACGTTTGTAAAGGCACAAGTCAGTGAAGTTCCCAAACTGCGACTGAGTGTCGAGGTGAAAGGTACTGTATGAGGATGAAGGCTAAACTTCTCTGTCAAATATACCATACTGGATATTTCTCTACAATACCACAAGACAATCTTATTTAGGAGGCATACATATGCCCATGAAAACTATCGCAATCTCAAATCAAAAGGGCGGCGTTGGCAAATCTACCACCGCCCTAAACCTTGCCGCCGGTCTTACCCGGCAAGGGAGCCGCGTCCTGATGGTGGACGCAGACCCGCAGGCCAATTTAACACAGATGTCAGGGTGGCAGCAGCCGGAACGGCTGGATGTCACCCTTTCTGCATTTGTGGACGCATTCATTGAAGATCAGCCCCCGCCGTGGGAGCAGGGTATTTTGCACACAGGCGAAGGAATGGATTTACTTCCCGCGAATATTGAGCTGTCCGGCACCGAGGTATCTCTATTTCAAGTAATGAACCGGGAACGGATTCTCAGCGGCATTTTGGCAGACTGTCCAACTGCCTACGACCACGTTCTAATAGATTGTTCTCCATCCTTGGGAATGCTGACAGTCAATGCACTTGCCACAGCAGACAGCGTGATCGTCCCGGTACAGACTGGGTATCTGCCTGCAAAGGGGCTGGAACTGCTACTGAAAACGGTCCACAAGGTGCAGCGACAAATCAATCCACAGCTCAAAATCGAAGGTATCCTGCTAACCATGACGGATCGGCGCACGAACTTTTCCAAGAGTATCAGCGGAGTAATTCGCACCACCTATGGAAATCATGTTCGTGTGTTTCAATCCGAGATTCCGTACTCTGTCCGTGCCGCCGAAATGAGCGCACAGGGGCAGAGTATTTTTAGCTTTGACCCAAAAGGCAAGGTTGCCGCAGCCTATGATGCCCTTACGAAGGAGGTGCTGACCATTGAGCAGCAAAAAAGCAGCCGTGACGCTCACTGCCTATGAGGATCTTTTCAGCAGTGAAGCGGAGCGGCAGGAAGTGAGCCGGGAGCAGGTGCAAAATGTGCCGCTGGAGCTGTTCCATCCATTCCCCAACCATCCATTCAAGGTGCTGGATGATGAGAAAATGCAGGACACGGTACAGAGCATTTCCGAGTTTGGGGTACTGGTTCCGGTACTGGCTCGGCCCCGTCCAGAGGGCGGCTATGAGATCGTGTCCGGACATCGACGGATTCACGCCAGTGAGCTGGCGGGGCGCACAGAGGTTCCGGCTATTATCCGCACTATGACAGATGATGAGGCAATTCTAATCATGGTAGACTCCAATCTTCAGCGGGAACAAATCCTGCCCAGTGAAAAAGCATTTGCCTACAAAATGAAGTTGGATGCTATGAAACGCCAAGGACGGCGAACAGATTTAACTTCTGTCCAAATCGGACAGAAGTTAGGGCAAACTTCAAGGGCTATGATTGCATCACAATCCCCAGATAGTAACACGCAGATTCAGCGCTACATTCGCCTTACACATTTGGTTCGACCTATCTTAGACATGGTGGATCAAAACAGCTTTGCCCTAAATGCCGCCGTGGAAATTTCATATCTACCGGAGGAACACCAGAACGCACTGTTAGAAGCCATGGACTATGCCCAGGTGTCACCCTCCCTTGCCCAAGCCCGGAGAATCCGGGCTTTTTCTGACTCCGGAAAGCTGGATGCCAACGTCCTGGATGCCATTCTATCCGAGGAAAAGCCACTGGAACGCAAGGTAACGCTGCGTGGGGACAAGCTGCAAAAATTCTTTCCATCCTCCTACACACCCCTCCAGATGGAAAAGGTTATTACGCAACTGCTAGAGGACTGGAGCCGCAAGCAAAAGGAGCGAAACGACCATGGAAGATAAAACATATGACTGTCTGACCTGCCCTTATCCCCGGCACAAAACACCGGAGCTGATCTTCTGCGACGTGTGCATTCGCCGGATTTTGGAGGAGCATGACGCAAAAGTAACTGTATCAAAA
>OIWL01003011.1_pt1 | contig 12549 bp, 6 predicted proteins | sample 1587561 | NCBI WGS metagenome assembly OIWL01 (sample SAMEA3888903, study PRJEB22519) | human gut metagenome | biome: human gut; feature: human-associated habitat; material: faeces | place: Denmark | collected 2010 | reverse complement strand
AATATCTCTGCGCCCTCCGTGTCCTCTGTGGTGAACTGATTCATTTCTGAACAGATTTGAACCAACTATCCAACTACAGATTCGCATAAATTATTCCTTTAATCAGACAGAGAGGTATCTCTTTGTTTGTTTACTTCTCTGTATTCTCTGGGTGTCTGATTGTAGCGTTTAGCAAATTCTTTGTAAAAATGAGAACGGTTCGTGAATGCAGTCTTGTACATGACTTCCTGTATTGTAAGGGTAGTAGTCAGTAGTAACTTGGCTGCATAAGTCATTCGTTGCTCTTTTATAAAGTCTTTGGGAGACGGTTGATTCAGGTTTTTGAATTTGCGATATAGGTTGCGGCTACTTGTTTGCATGGCGGCTGCCAATTCTTCGGGGCCGAATAGTGTATTATCCATATTCTTATTTATCAGTTCTCTTGCTGTTTGCAGATATTCTTTGTCTTCTTTCTGCAATAACTGTCCGCCTCCAAAGTCAAAGGCACTGGCCGAAGAGTTATAATATTGTTCTAACTCTCTTTGTTTTTTGATAAGCTGCCTGATCACTGTTACCAGATATTGGGTGTTGAAGGGCTTGGGTATATAGGCATCAGCCCCTGACTCAATACCTTCTATTTTCTCATCTGTTGTGTTCTTAGCCGACAGAATAACCAGAGGAATATGCACTGTGTGCTTATTGCTCTTTATTTGTTTAGTCAGGGTGATTCCGTCAACTTTAGGCATCATAATATCTGTAATGATCAGGTCAGGAGTTTCTTGTTTTAGCAGAGCTAATCCTTCTTCTCCGTTTTCTGCTGTAAGAATGGCGTATTCATCAGATAATATATCTTTCAACATCCACAACAATTCTTTGTTATCATCAATAATCAGAATAGTTGCTTCCGGTTGTGCACATTTATCTCCGGCAGTTGCGTTTTCGAGCTCTTGCCTGTTCATATTATTTTTTTGAATTAATTTCGGAACATCTTCCTGCTTTTGGGAAGAATTCTCTGTAATTTCCAGCTGAGGTAATGTTACGGTGAACTGGGCATACTGATTTACCTCACTTTCTACTTTTATTATACCTTGAAGCAATTCTACCATACTATGGCAGATAGCAAGTCCTAATCCGTTTCTGGAAGATAATCCCTTGATACTATTTTCTTTGATATTATCCAATACACTGTAACGGTTGAATATTAGAGGGATATTTTCTTTACTGATACCTTTGCCTGTATTGTATACTTTAACTTCCAGTTTTGCGTTTATTACTTTTACGGATATTAAAATAGTTCCTTTTTCCGGAGTGTATTTAAACGCATTGGAAATGAGGTTATTCAGTATTTTCGTAAAACAACTGTTATCACTTCTCCATATAATATTGGGGTTAACATCAGTTTGGAGAAGGATATTATTTTGCTCAGCCAATTCGCTGAATGATTCGATAATTTCCTGTGATAATTCGCTGATATTTAATTCCTGTATATGGCATGTCTGATTTCCTGTTTCCATACGGCGGAAATCTATCACTTCCTGAATCAGACTGTTGAGTCGTTCTGTATTTGATTTAATAATTTGAGCGTACTTTTTGATGAATACATCACTGTTTTCATGATGTAAGATACGTTCACACGGTCCGTAAATAAGAGTTAACGGAGTACAGAATTCATGTGTGATGTTGGTGAAGAAACGCAATTTACCCTCATACATTTCCTCCTTGTATTTTTCATTTAAACGTCTGGTAATAGATATTTTTCTCCGTTCATATTTCCATTTGATATATCTGAATATACCAATCATAAGACCTATTATAAACAGTGCATAGATAATGTATGCAACCATGGTTTGATACCAGGGAGGGAGAATGATGATATGTATACTTTTTATTAATTCTTCATTATTACTCATTCCGTCATTATATCTCACTTTCAGGATATAATTTCCCGGAGTAATATTGGTAAATTGTGCTTCATTGGAACGGGTATCCATCCATACATCGCTGAAATTCTCGAGTTTGTACGAGTATTTACTGTTTTCTCCGTTGATGAAATCCATTGCAACGAATGATACTGCAAAAAAGTTCTGATTATGATTGAGTACAATTGCCTCCTCATTGCCTTTTGCCTTCTCAAACTCAGATATGCTATATTCTTTGTTGAAGATCCGTAACTTTGTAAAGAAGATCTCGGGCACAAACTCTTTCTTCTTTCTCTCCTCATTTTTGATCCATACAATGCCGTCTACTCCTCCGAAAAAATATCTGTTTAGAGTATTATCCTGGAAATAAGCGTTATCGCTGAATTCGATGAGTTTTAGTCCGGTTTTATAATTGAGGTTACGAAAACTATTTCTTTGAGGATCAAACAAGATAATACCTGTATTGCTACTCAGCCATAGATTTCCTTTCCTATCTTCCGCAATGCCGTGTATTGTGTTATTGGGAAGCCCTTCGTTTTCGTTAAAGTTCTTGTAATCAAAGCTTCCGTCAGGGAGCAGATTTAACCGGGTTAGTCCATAACTGCTACCTAACCATATATTTTTATTACGGTCTTGATGAATACACAATATGTCGTTCATCGGTGCTATACCGTTTTTATCAAAAGTGATCAGCCGGTAAGCTTCTGTTTGTATATTGAGCCGTATGACACCGTTACCACGCATACCTATCCACATAATAGAATCATTTTCAGGATAGATAGAATATATTTGGTTATATTGCTGTCGGTTGGAAATATTGAGGTTGACAGACCGGATACTTTTAGCTTCTAAAGTATTCCCTTTGGGTTGTACATTGATTCTTAATAATGTACTGCCGGAGCCCACCCATAATAGCGAATCACAAATCTCAACCATAGAATGCACCTTGGCTATTCCAATCTTTGTGTGGTTTACCAATGGATGTATTTTATGATCCCGGTAGGAATAATAGTCTATTCCGGGCCCATCAGAACCGATCCATAATACGGGATGGGTTTTACTGGGGACAAAAGCGAATACAGCATTATTAGTTAGCCCTTCCTGTGTAGTGAAGTGGGTAACGTTTGCAGCTGAGTATACTTTTGCCTTGTCATAGTTTTCTATACGGATAATGCCATTATCTTTAGTTCCCAGCCACAGCGTGTTTTGAGGATCGGCATAAATGGCGCGGATGGGTCTTCTTTTATTTATAGGGAGTTGGTTGAGTGATAAGTTATTAAATGTATATTCATCTTTTGTCCATGCATATACTCCCTGCCCGTCTGTTCCAATCCAGACGATGTCCTGTTGTTCATCCTTCCATAACGAGAATACTCCGCAGTTAATTTCAATCTTTTCCGGTGCATAGTTATTTGCAGCATCAAGATGTATTAACCCATTGGTCTTGAAAGCAATAAGGAGATCTTCACTATCGAATATAATGGAACCAATCTCTCCACTTTCATTGATAAGTGTTTTCAGATTTTTAATGAAACGTGTCCCCTGAGGGGTGATAGCATAGATATTTCCCTCTGAATCAACAATTATAACCTTTTTGTTACTGTAAAATACATACTTAATAGGATGTGGATGTCTGAAACTGGGATGCTGCACTATCTGAGGAACTGCACTGTCTACTTGATTTACAGTATATTTTTCCATCGTTCCACGATGATTTATCCAAATGGTATCTTGTGCATCAATAACAAAGTTACTCACATTGTCGTGTGTCATGCCCTTCTGAATAGGAAGGTCAATAAACTTCTTTTGTTTTTTGGAATACAGCGAGAGAATACCGGGTTTACCAAACACGTATAAATTGTCATGATTGTCCTTGGCTACATATGAGTTCTCACCAAATTCGTTGTAATACTCCTCAATAATATTACTCCGTTGTGATAATTTATTGAGTCCCCATTTGGTACTGATCCACAGATAGACACCTTCTGTCTCTGTAATATTCTTAATAACATTGCTCGACAGGCTGTTCTGGTTATTTATATCCGGCTTATAGATATAAATATCCCGGCTATCATACATGTTGAGCCCATCATAAGTTCCGATCCACAAAAAGCGTTCGTCATCTTGAAACAAACAAGCCACTGAACTGTTGGAAAGTCCGTCCCGGCTACTGATTTGTCTAAGGTTGTATGCATTGGTATTTCCTACTAAGCATAAAAGAAACAATAATAGAATGTAAAAGTGCTTTTTCATTAGTATATTATTTGCTTGGATAGTAATTACACGTACAAAGATATATTTTTTGCCGGAATTATATAATCTTCGTATTTTTTATAATCCGTAAAAGAAGCACCAGAAGGGCATTTGGGCGATTAGCATACAAAACTGGCGAGAATGAATACATGTTGTCCTGCTGATAACATACTATTGGCACATATGAGAATACGTATTCGCTTATTATTGGCTACTTTTGCATTATACATTAAACACATCTATATATCATGAAACGATTTTTGTCAGTACTCTTTTTAACACTTTTGTCTCATTTGTTTTTGTTTGCGACTCAGTCTTTAGGAAAGTTAGACTTTTTACGGTGTGAATATCTGGTCACTCCTTTAGGTGTTGATGTTCCAACTCCTCGTTTTAGCTGGAGATTACCTGCCCACCTGAATAAGCAGCAAGCTTATCAGGTAATTGTTGGCACAGACTCTGTAGCAGTAGCGAATGGTACTGGAAGAGCGTGGGACTCCGGAAAGATATTGTCTTCGGAGGTACTTACAGTGTATGCCGGGAAGGCGATGCAGCCTTATACCCGTTATTATTGGAAGGTTTCTGTCTGGGATGATGCTAATAATAACTATACAAGTGCCGTATCTCATTTTGAAACAGGATTAATGGGGATGCATAACTGGAAAGGTAGTTGGATTTCGGATACGCACGATTACCGTTTGAAACCTGCTGCTTATTTCAGAAAAGCATTTGATGCCGGACGTAAGATCAGACAGGCACGGGCATACATTGCTGTGGCTGGATTATATGAACTATCTATTAATGGTACACGTGTGGGAGACCATCGACTTGATCCTGCTTATACACGTTTTGATCGTCGTACTTTGTACCTGACACATGATATAACCCAATTACTGCAACAGGGAGATAATGCTGTGGGAGTATTATTGGGAAATGGCTGGTATAATCATCAATCTACAGCAGTGTGGAATTTTGATCAGGCTCCCTGGCGTGGCAGACCTAAATTCTGTATGGATATTCGTATAGTCTATGAGGATGGGAAAGAGGAGTTCGTTTCTACAGGATCAGATTGGAAAACGTCATTGAGTCCGGTAATCTTTAATAGTATCTACACGGCTGAGCACTATGATGCCAGAAAGGAACAGACTGGATGGAATACTCCCGGTTTTGATGATAGGAAATGGAAAAACGCTGCTTGTACATTAGCTCCTTCCAATTTAATTGTTTCTCAGCAGATGCATCCGGTTCGTGATGTGAAACAACTCAATCCGGTAAAGATGACTAAACTATCGGATACAGATTATCTGTTTGATTTCGGACAGAATATGTCCGGGGTTAGTGAACTGATTGTAACCGGAAAACCGGGTACCGAAATAAGATTGAAACATGCCGAAAGAATTGGGGAGGATGGAAAAGTAGACATGTCTAATATTGATTATCATTATCGTCCTACTGATGATTCTGATCCGTTTCAGACTGATATCTTCATATTAAGTGGAAAGGGAGAAGAGTCTTTCCGGGCACGATTTAATTATAAAGGTTTTCAATATGTCGAAGTGTTGAGTAACGAGCCTATAGAACTGACAACGAGTAGCCTGAAGGCTTATTTTATGCATAGTGATGTACCTGTTGTTGGAAAAGTGACTTCATCGAGCGAACTATTGAATAAAATATGGGAAGCAACCAATCGTTCTTATTTATCCAATCTGTTTGGTTATCCCACTGATTGTCCTCAAAGAGAGAAAAACGGCTGGACAGGCGATGCACATATTGCTATAGAAACTGCGCTTTACAACTATGATGGCATTACGGTTTATGAGAAGTGGCTGGCCGATCATCAGGATGAACAGGCTCCTAATGGTGTATTACCGGCTATCATCCCTACCGGAGGATGGGGCTATCATTGGGGTAATGGAGTGGATTGGACCAGTACGATAGCTATTATTCCATGGAATATTTATCTGTTTTATGGCGATAAACATTTGCTCGAATCTGTATACGATAATATAAAGCGGTACGTAGATTACTTGAATTATACCTATCCTTCCGGTATTACAGACTGGGGCTTGGGCGATTGGATTCCTATAAAGGCACGTTCTTCAAAAGAACTGACTTCTTCTATTTATTATTATGTAGATACCGATATTCTGGCTAAAGCGGCTAAATTGCTGAATAAGCAGCGTGATTATGAGAAATACTCAACTTTGGCTACAAAAATAAAGAATAGTATCAATGCCCGCTTCCTGGACGAGCAGAAAGGAATTTATTGCAGTGGACACCAAACGGAGCTCAGTACACCTTTATATTGGAATATTGTTCCGGAGCATATGAAGGAATTAGTAGCAAAGAATCTGGCCGAAAAGGTAGAAAAAGATCAAAGCATGGATGTTGGTTTACTGGGAAGTAAAGCGATTCTTAATGCCCTGAGTGAGAATGGATATGCTGATTTAGCCTATGAATTGGCTTCCAAAGATACCTATCCTTCCTGGGGCTGGTGGATTAAGAATGGAGCTACTACTCTTTTTGAAAATTGGCGTACAGACGGTTATCGGGATATTTCATTGAATCATATCATGTTTGGTGAAATTAGTGCCTGGTACTATAAGGCTTTGGGAGGACTTTTCCCGGATGCTTCTGCTCCTGGTTTTAAACATATTATTTTAAAACCTAACTTTGTAACCGGATTGAATTCTTTTGAGGCCAATCATGTTTCACCTTATGGAGAAATAGTTTCATCATGGAGTAAAAACAGGAATAAAGTTCAGTATACGGTAACGATTCCTTCGAACACTTCTGCTTCATTGTATCTTGACGATGCATATATTGTTAAAAGTAAGGAGATAAAGTCGCAGATTTTATCAGCACAAAGAGAAGAAGGAAGTATAAAACTTACTCCCGGAACGTATCATTTTGAAATTAGAATTAAATAAGAATGCATATAGCAATATGATAAGAAAAAGGCTAGGTGGTATTTTGCTGTTTTTGATGATTGCTGTGATCGGCCGGAGCCAATATGCAGATATCAGAACGCGTACATATATCGCACCGACACGTATTGTTTGGCAGTATAACGGTAGTGGTGGATTGATTCATAATATTAATGCATTACTGAAACCCGGCGATGGACAAGGGGTACTAACTAATCGCAATTTGTGTGTGCTGAAAAGTACCGGCGGTGAATATCCTTCTTTTCTGGTCGACTTTGGAAAAGAGATACAGGGAGGATTACGTATTGTTACCGGGCGTTCAAAAAGCAAAGAGCCGGTAAAGATTCGTATCCGCCTGGGTGAATCTGTGAGTGAAGCAATGACTCCTGTTGGGACAAAGGGAGCCATGAACGATCATGCCATGCGTGATTTTACGATGGAGCTTCCATGGCTTGGGACTGCAGAGACTGTACATAGTGGTTTCCGTTTTGCACGCATTGACTTATTAGATGCCGATACGGAATTGTTATTGAAAGAGGTCAATGCAGTATCTGTGATGCGGGACATTCCTTATCGTGGTTCTTTCCGTTGTAATGATGACCGGCTGAATGAAATATGGATGACCGGAGCCTATACCGTTCATTTGAATATGCAGGAATATTTGTGGGATGGCATTAAGAGAGATCGTCTGGTATGGGTAGGCGATATGCATCCCGAAGTAATGACTATCAGCTCTGTTTTCGGATTTAATGAGGTTGTTCCCCGGAGTTTGGATTTATCCCGTGATACCACTCCGCTTCCGGGCTGGATGAATAGTATCAGCTCTTATTCTTTATGGTGGATTCTGATTCATAAAGAATGGTATCTGTATCAGGGTGATTTGGAGTATCTGAAGCGGCAGAAGGACTATCTGACTGGTTTACTAAATCATTTATTGACCAAAGTAGACGAATCCGGTAAAGAGCATTTGGACGGGAAGCGTTTTCTAGATTGGCCTTCCGAGAGGAATAGGCAAGGAATTAATGCTGGTTTGCAAGCTCTTTTATCGATGACTTTTGATGCAGGTGCTATGCTTTGTGAAGCGTTGGGTGATAACGTTTTGGCGGCTACTTGTGCTGAAGTGAGTGCTCGCATGAAACAATATGTACCCGATGCAAACGGTTCCAAACAAGCTGCTGCACTGCTTGCTTTGGCAGGTTTGGTTGATGCTGCTGAAGCCGATAATAATGTAATATCAGTAGGAGGAGCCAAGAATTTTTCAACTTTCTATGGATATTATATGTTGCAGGCACAGGCTAAAGCAGGCAATTATCAGGGAGCTATTGATGTAATCCGTACCTATTGGGGTGGAATGCTGGATATGGGAGCTACTACTTTCTGGGAAGATTTCAATTTGGAATGGATGTCTGGTTCTGCTCCGATAGATGAACTGGTTCCTGTAGGGAAAAAAGATATTCATGGAGACTTCGGGAATTTCTGTTATAGCAGGTTGAGGCATAGTCTTTGTCATGGTTGGGCTTCAGGACCTACTGCCTGGCTGAGTGAACATGTTTTAGGAGTAAAAGTGATGGCTCCGGGTTGTCGTACTCTAAAGATAGAGCCCCATTTAGGTGATTTGGAATGGGTGGAAGGTACTTTCCCGACTCCCAAGGGAGATGTTCGTATCTCTCATCGTAAGCAGAATGGTAAGATAGTAACAAAAGTAAAAGCTCCTAAGGGCGTGAAGATTATTGATTGATAACCTGCTGGAACTTTTTTAAATAAGTGGTTTTATGAGAAAGATTTTTATCTCATTGTTATTAATATTAAGTTGTACATATATGCTTCATGCAGAGAATCGTGAGGGAGCTCAATGGATAACTTCCATTGAGGAAAATGTAGATAATCCTAATACTTGGATTGCTTTTCGGCGGGATATTTTGATAAAGAAGGTTCCTTCGGAAGTAATAGCTCAGATTGGCGTAGATAGTAAATACTGGCTCTGGATAAATGGTAACCTCGTTGTATTTGAAGGTGGATTGAAACGAGGCCCTAATCCCGAAGACACTTACTATGACGAAGTGAATATTGCTCCTTATCTGAAGAAAGGAGAAAATAAAATAGCCATTCTGGTCTGGTATTTTGGGAAAAATGGCTTTTCTCACAAAAGTAGCGGGAAAGCCGGACTAATATTTAAAGTGAAAGATGATAAGTTGGATATTATAAGTAATTCGGAGTGGCTTTGTAAAGTCCATCCGGCTTATGGTAATACCGGCAAGCCCTATCCTAATTATCGCTTGCCGGAATCTAACATTCATTTTGATGCACGATATGATATTACCGGTTGGCAAACAGAGGATTGCAGAAAATACGCTTTCGAAAATGCGAGAGAATTAGGAGACTGGGGCGTGTCCCCCTGGAACAGGTTAGTGAAACGGCCTGTTCCGTTTTGGAAAGACTTTGGTATAAAGCCGCTTGAAATGCAGCGTATTCCGGGAAACGATAAAGATACAATTATTGCCCGGTTTCCCTATAATATGCAAATGACTCCAGTATTGGATGTAACAGATACTCAGGACGGAAGCCTAATCTCCATATCTACAGACCATTCCGTGGCTGGCGGAGCAGAAAATGTAAGAGCTGAATACGTCACAAAACGAGGAAGGCAGACTTATGAGTCTTTAGGATGGATGAATGGGCATAAGCTGATTCTTGTACTACCGAAAAGTGTAACTGTTAATGCTCTGTCTTATCGGGAAACCGGTTATGATACGGAACCTACCGGTAGCTTCTCTTGCGATAATGAGTTTTATATGCGTTTCTGGAAAAAAGCACTCCGGACATTGTATGTGAATATGCGTGATACCTACTTTGATTGTCCCGATAGAGAGCGGGCTCAATGGTGGGGAGATGTAGTGTTGCTTATGGGCGAAAGTTTTTATACGTATTCTCCTTCGGCGCATGCTTTGATGAAGAAAGCAATTTATGAACTGGTCGGTTGGCAAAAGAAAAACGGTGTACTTTATGCTCCGATTCCTTCCGGACGCTCGGATACAGAACTTCCCGGACAATCATTGGCAAGTATCGGGCGCTATGGCTTTTGGAATTATTATTTGCATACGGGAGATAAGCAGACGATTGTTGATGTCTATCCTAAAGTTAAGAAGTATCTTGGACTTTGGCAACTGGATAATACAGGCCTGACTGCTTTTAGAAGTGGAGGGTGGACTTGGGGAGACTGGGGAGACCATCGTGATATTCGTCTTATCTATGCCGGATGGCATTATTTGGCATTGGATGGTGCCGCAAAAATGGCCGATGTTTTAGGGTATAAAGACGATGCTACAATGTATCGGGGAATAATGAAAAAGCTGAAGGTTGGTTATAACAAATGTTGGAATGGTTATGCCTACAGACATCCGCAATATCAGAAAGAGACGGATGACCGTGTACAAGCATTGGCTGTTATTGCCGGTATTGCGGATCAAACCCAATACGACGAGATTTTTAACTTGCTTAAATCACAAAAACATGCCAGTCCTTATATGGAAAAGTATGTTATGGAGGCCCTTTTCATTATGGGACAAAGTAATTATGCATTGGAGCGTGTACAATCTCGTTTTGCTCCGATGGTTGATAATAAAGAGTACTCTACGCTGTTTGAAGGATGGGATATTGGTGAGAAAGGATTTGGAGGAGGTACCGTTAATCATGCATGGAGTGGAGGAGCCTTAACTGTTATTGCTCAATATCTGTGTGGTGTGGAACCATTGAAGCCTGGATATGAATTATTTAAAATAGAACCTGATCTTACTTCTTTTAAACAGGCATCTATTACTGTTCCCACAATTGCCGGGCTGGTTAAATCTGCTTTTATAATAGAGCCGGATGTATTTTCCTTAGAGATCTCTGTGCCCCGGAGTGCTCAGGCGATTGTATATCTACCTACTGATTTAGTTTTTGATATTTCAATTAATGGTAAAACTCCATCAGAAAACAAATATAAGGTAGATATGCACTTTGAGAAAGAAGGAAAACAGGCTTATCTATTCAATGAAGGTGATTACAGGATTGTAGGAAAGAAATAGAAGTAGACCTTGCATATAGGGTGTCGTAAAGGTACTGGCTGAAAAGTCGTAGTATAGAGAATAAACTTTACATAGAAATCTCTGCCGCTTAGAACATAAGTTCATAATTGCGGCAGAGTTTTTTTATTGTTGAACCGGAAACAGGTGTATTGCATCGTCTCTTTTTAATGAATGAAGCTGACTTTTTACTTTTCGAGTATATCTCAATTTCTTATTTTGTAGTATGCCTATTATACTAAACTATGTCCTTCATATTGTTCTTACTTGTAATATATTTCTTTTGGCTTTTCGTCTGTAAATAAGTAAGAACTCTTTTGGGTGTTATACTTTTTGTGGTAGTAATAATTGAAATTATCTGTAGGAAAATTGAAATAAATAATGTATATATAATGCTCTGTATTTCAAACTTAGTTTCGTTTTTCGAACTTGCAGATTACATGCTTTATGTATATATTGCCATCCTGTTTTTATTGAATCAATCTAATACGGAACACTTGCTAAGGGATTATTTTATTGAGAATAAAGTGATTCTCGGATTTTTTTGAGATATAAAAATGAGACCGTTATGATGTTAATGATTTCATTGTTTATATAGCGGCAACCTACTTTAAGAAAAAAAAGAATGTAATCATCTAACCATAACTTCCTGTGAGTATTGATTGTGGCGTATATTGTATTCAATTGCGCCAAAAATGTATTTTAAGTGTCACTGTACAGATTGAGCATATTAATGGCGAGATTAGGCATAGTGACCTTACTTGCTACGACTTATATTTGCTTTCAGAAACAACATAGAATGATGTTTTTAATTGGTATTTTAATTCAGGTAAAAAGATTTGTTGATGTGAAGCAGGAAGTAATTGAGAGGGAGTAAAGAAGCACAAGAATATAGTTGTTTTCTTCTCCCGCTCTTTACTCAAAAAAAGAAGAATTGTTTGACCCTATTATAGATGAGTATGAGGAAACATCCTCTTTGTTGATTGACACACACACAACTATATACTTTATTGTATCGGTCAATTTTTTGAAGCATTTAAATAATACATTATCATATAAATATTTATTTAACCATGAAAAACTATTTTTTTATAGGAATCGTTATTGTTACTCTTTTTTCCTGTAAAACATCCGTAGAGAATAAGTTGCCGACTGATTCGCAAGCTACTCCTGAAACTGTAGTACTATACAATCGTTTGTTTAATTTGGCTGAAAAAGGTATTATGCTCGGACATCAGGACAGTCCATTGTATGGGCATGGATGGTATGGCGATGAGGAGTGTTCGGACGTTAAAAATATGGTTGGAGACTATCCCGCTATGTTCGGCTTTGAATTAGGACATATTGAATTAGGTTATCGGGTAAGTCAAGGGCATTACTGCCCCCTTCTCCCCTAAGAACCGTACGTGA
>OIWL01003008.1_pt1 | contig 12568 bp, 11 predicted proteins | sample 1587561 | NCBI WGS metagenome assembly OIWL01 (sample SAMEA3888903, study PRJEB22519) | human gut metagenome | biome: human gut; feature: human-associated habitat; material: faeces | place: Denmark | collected 2010 | reverse complement strand
GCTAAATGTGTTAGAAAATCTGGGAAAAGATCTTGATATTGTGGCGGGGATCTATCCATCTACCAGATGGAAGCGCCGCTGCCAGATCTTACCGTTGACGGAGATCCCGCTCTGCTGTGCGGTTTCCAGGCAAAATCCGCTGTCCTCCAGGAAAAAACTCCGTCTGCCGGATCTCTACGGCGAAAATCTTCTGATGGTAGAGCGCGGAGACACGAAATTTATAGATGCACTGAGGGATGAGATCGAAAAAAATCATCCGCAGATCCACATTCAGGATGTTGCATCTTATGGCACCGGAGTATTCAATCAGTGCGACCGGACCAACAGTGTCATGGTCACGATCGGAACCTGGGCAGAGCTTCACCCATCGTTAGTCGCGATTCCCTGTGAATGGGATTACACAGTGCCATATGGGATCGTGTATGCGGAGAATCCATCAGCACTGGTTCTGGAATTTATCGGTATTATGAAGAAATTTTCAAAGATCGGATAGATTATAGTTGCATTTTACAATGGACAGAGTTATAAAAATTACAGAAAATTCCGATAACTGTCATGCCGGCTGATAGAGGGAAAACGGACAGACGTGATTGTGAGATAAAACAGGAACAGGAGAAGAAAGATGACATTTCGGTATGCATGGAAGCGGTCGATCCCGGTCATGGCGGGCTATATCGTCCTGGGAATGGGATTCGGAATGCTGCTCGGGGCAAAAGGATACGGCGTTTTTTGGGCGATCGCCATGAGCGTGTTTATTTACGCCGGATCGATGCAGTATGTGGCGATCGATCTGATAACGGGAGGTGCGTCCCTGATCTCGGCGGCGCTTATGACACTTATGGTCAATGCGCGGCATTTATTCTACGGGATCTCCATGGTGGAACGGTACAAAGATACGAAGCCGTATAAGCCGTATCTGATCTTTGCGCTGACAGATGAGACGTATTCGCTGGTGTGCAGCGGGGATGTGCCGGAAGGCGTGGAGGAGAAAAAATACTTCTTTCTGGTATCGCTGCTGGATCAGATCTACTGGGTATTCGGAACGGTGCTTGGCTCAGTACTCGGAAGCGTGCTGAACATTAATACGGAGGGAATCGACTTTTCCATGACGGCGCTGTTTCTTGTGGTGTTTACCGAACAATGGAAGAGTACAAAGGATCACAGAAGCGCAATTGCCGGAGTGGCAGCATCGGTACTCTGCCTGCTGGTGTTCGGACCGTCCTCGTTCCTGATCCCGTCGATGATCTCGATCACGGTGATCCTGACGGTGATGCGAGGGAGAAGGAGAACAGAAAGTGCTCAGAGAACAGCATGATTCTGATACGCTTCTGAAAAATTTGCATATGAAAGAACGAAAACTCTGACTGGGTGGGAAACATATGAAACTGGTCTGGCAGGAAAATGTCCAGTCAGGAAGGAGAGAGGATAACGGATGATAGATTTGAGAGCGGCAGCGCTGATCGCAGTGTGCGCCGGTGTGACGATGCTTTTGAGGTTTCTGCCGTTTCTGGTGTTTGGCGGCAAGAAGGAGGTTCCGGGATATATCACATATCTGTCCGGAGTTCTTCCGTATGCGATCATGGGAATGCTGGTGGTGTACTGCCTGAAAAATATGAATCTGTTCGCGGGAACGCACGGGATCCCGGAAATTCTGGCGTCTGCTGCTGTTGTCGGACTCCATGTCTGGAAACGGAATACGCTGCTCAGCATCGCGGTTGGGACAGTGTTCTATATGTTTCTGGTCCAGGTGGTATTTTAAACGATCGTATACTGCTTGTGGGATAAAAAAATTTATGATATGATAGTCTCATCTTACGGAAAGTCTGGCGGATCGTGCTTTTTCTGCAATATAGTCTGAATATATCTGAAAGAAGCAGACAGGGAAAGTGCGGTATCCGGCGGCTGGAATGGAGGTCTGGATGAGAAGAAAAGACAGAGAATTGAAGGACATGGCTGATATCGTGTCGATCGCAAAGCGGGAAACTGTGTGTACCGTTGCGTTCCACGATGAGCCATGTCCTTATTTGATTCCGCTGAATTACGGAGCGGAAGTGGAAGACGGGAAGCTGATCCTGTACTTCCATGGAGCGAAAGAGGGAACAAAACTCGACAGGATCAGAGAAAATCCCAATGTCTCATATTGCATTTACGGGGCGAATGTCCTGACGATCAATTATGATACAGCCTGCAAGTCTACGACGAGTTTTGAGAGTATCTGTGGAAACGGAACTGCTTGTCTGGTGGAAGATACCGCGGAAAAGAAAAAAGCGCTGGCAGTCCTCATGAACCAGGTAAGTCCGAAGAAGGCCTTTGATGAGAATTCGTTCGCGGAGCCGATGGTAAATGCAGTTACCGTCTGGAAAATCATAACCGAAACCGTAACAGGGAAGAGACACGAATGACACGAGCGAAAGTGAGCCAGAAACGTGCTTGCACGATTATGGCGAACGGCGAGTGTGCGCATGAACGATAAGTTCATGCGAATCAAGAGAGCGAAAGTGAGCAAGAAACGTGCTTGCACGGTTATGGCGAACGGCAAGTGTGCGAATGAATAAGGCAGACAATAGAAAGGAGTACATACATATGGGAACAGATTTCAGAAAAGAGATCGGAGCGACGATCGATCAGAGAAGCAGCGAATACACAAAGATCAGCGACGCGATCTGGGGCTTTGCGGAGCCGAGATTTCAGGAATATGAGTCCTCAAAACTTCAGCAGGAGTTTTTGAAATCCAGAGGATTCTCTGTCAAATCGGATCTTGCGGGGGAAGAGACCGCATTTATCGCTGAATGGGGAAGCGGAAAGCCGATCCTCGCATTCCTGGGTGAGTTTGATGCACTTTCCAGTCTTCAGCAGGAAGCAGACAACCTGGAACGCTGCCCGATCCCGGGAAAGACGAACGGACATGGCTGCGGTCATCATCTGCTCGGAACAGCTTCCGTGGCTGCGGTGGATTCCTTAAAAACGTATATGGAAGAGAACCATATGAGCGGAACGATCCGTTACTATGGCTGCCCGGCAGAAGAGAATGCAGGCGGAAAAGCATATCTGGTCCGCGACGGCTACTTTGATGACTGTGATATCGCGATCACATGGCATCCGTATACCATGAATAAAGCAATGAAGGGCGGTTATCATCTGGCAAACTTCCGTGCATTCTTTACTTTCCATGGAATTTCCTCCCATGCGGCAGGTGCTCCGGAGCTTGGGCGTTCTGCGCTGGACGCAGTTGAGATCATGGATATCGGTGTCAACTATATGAGAGAGCACATGATCGATGCGGCGAGAGTTCATGGCGCTATCACAAACTCCGGCGGAATCGCTCCGAACGTGATCCCGGCGGAAGCCCAGATCCTCTATGCGATCCGCGCACCGAAGGTAACCCAGGTGAAGAAGCTCTATGAACGGATGTGCGACATTGCGAAGGGCGCTGCGCTGATCACAGGAACAACGGTGGATATCAAACAGGTTGCGGCCTATTCCAACCTGATCAATAATGACACTCTTGCGGATCTTGTCCAGGAGAACCTGGAGCATGTTATCCCGGTCGGCTACACAGAGGAAGAGCTTGCCTATGCGAAGAAGTTCCAGGGCGTCATCACGGAACTTGATAAAGAAGGATTAAAAGATCAGGCATCCGCGATCGGAGGAAAAGAGCACCGTCAGGAGCTTTTAGAGAGCCCGATGTGGGATTTCATTGTTGATAAGAATACTTCTTACGGCGGAGGCGGATCCACGGATGTCGGAGATGTCAGCTGGGTCGTTCCGACAGGACAGGTCTACACGAGCTGTTTCCCGGCAGGTACTGCGCTCCACTCCTGGGTAGCGGTTGCCCAAGGTAAATCATCGATCGCCCATAAGGGAATGCTGGCGGCAGCGAAAGTCATGGCTTATGTCGGCGCTGAGCTTCTCCTGAATCCGGAGCTGATCGAAAAAGCAAAGGCAGACTGGAAGGAAGAGCTGGACGGAGAGACATATCCGAATCCGCTTCCGGCAGATCTGAAACCGTCGATCTGGTAAGGAGATCGTACTACGGGTGATCCTGCATAGGAATTGGATTGTTTGAACCATGATTGCGGTGCGCGGCTGAGCTGTTTTTGCGCACCGCGATCGGTAAAACAAAAAATTGAATAAAAATTTCAAAAAGTGTTGACAGAAACGAAAATATGTAGTAGAATACTTTTCGTTGAGTGAGTTGCGGTTCACCAAGACTTCTCAAATGTGCGTCAGTAGCTCAGCTGGATAGAGCATACGGCTACGGACCGTAGTGTCGGGAGTTCGAATCTTCTCTGGCGCGCTGATTAAGGCATCTGCATTAGCAGATGCCTTTTTTCGTATCATAGGAGACAGCATATGAAGAGAAAGACAGAACATTTTACATATGAACTGATCCGGGCGAAGCGCAGGTCCATGTCCTTAAAAGTGGATCTCGACGGGACGATCACGGTCCGGGCGCCTTACCGGACGCCGGTGCAGACAGCGGACTGGTTTGTCGAGGGACACCGGGACTGGATCGAGGTGCGCCTGAAAGCCGGAGAGCGGATCATGGCGGAGCGTCCGTCCTACACGGATCAAGAACGGGCGGAAGGCAGAAAACGGGCAGCAGAGGCGATCAGAGCCCGATGCAGCCATTATGCTCCGCTCATGGGCGTCTCTTACGGGACGATCACGATCAGGGAGCAGAAGACCCGCTGGGGAAGCTGCAGTGCGAAGGGAAACTTGAATTTTAACTGGAAGCTGGTGCTGATGCCTCCGGAGATCCTGGACTATGTGGTGGTGCACGAGCTCGCCCACAGACTCCAGATGAACCACAGCGCGGCATTCTGGGCGGAAGTCGGGAAAATCCTGCCGGATTACAGGGAACGGCGGCAGTGGCTGAAAGTAAATGGACAGAAATACTGATGGAAAACTTTTATCTGGCAGAAAAACGGTAAAAAATAACGGGAGAAAAACATGGAGGAAAAGAAAGAACTCTGGATGGTGCAGACGAAGCGGGCGGATTTTTCCGGTCTCGCCATGCGGCTGGGAGTCAGCCCGGTCGCGGTGCGGGTCATGAGAAACCGCGGACTGACGGAAGAAGCGGAGATGAGAAAATATCTTTATGGGACGCTGGACGATCTCTATGATCCGCGTCTGATGAAGGGGATGGAGCAGGCGGCGGAGCTGATCGCAAGAAAGCTGAAAGAGGGAAAGCATGTCCGGATCATCGGGGATTACGATATCGACGGCGTGTGCTCGACATATATTTTGTTAAAGGGATTTCAGCGGGCGGCAAAAGAACTATCGCAGCGGTGCTCATTGGAGGCAGGCCGATACAGCGTCGAGAAAGAAAATGATGCTCAGATCGATTACGAGATCCCGGACCGCATCAAGGACGGATATGGGATCAACGAGTCGATTATCCGCCAGGCGTCCGCAGACGGAGTGGATACGCTCGTGACCTGCGACAACGGGATTGCGGCACTCCGTGAGATCAGCATCGCGAAACAGCTGGGAATGACGGTCGTGGTGACGGACCACCACGAAGTTCCGGTCGATGAGTATGGTCAGATCCTGCCTCCGGCGGACGCTGTGGTCGATCCGAAGCAGGACGGGGAGACTTACCCGTTCCACGAGATCTGCGGCGCTGTGGTCGCCTGGAAGCTCATCCGGGTGCTGTATGAGAAGCTTGGGATCCCGGAGAGTGAGTGGATGGACCTGTTGGAATTCGCTGCCATCGCTACGGTGGGGGATGTCATGAAGCTCCAGGACGAGAACCGGCTGATTGTAAAATATGGTCTCAAAAAGATCGGATCGACGAAGAATACCGGACTCCGGAAACTTATAGAAAAAAATAACCTGGATATTGAAAATTTAAGCGCGTACCATATCGGCTTTGTGATCGGTCCCTGCTTAAACGCCGGAGGCCGGTTAAAGAGCGCGAAGGTCGCACTGCGGATGCTTTTGGCGGAAGATCCGGAACGGGCCGGCGAGATGGCGGATGAGCTTAAAGAACTCAACGATATGCGGAAGGACATGACCGCGAAAGGGGAGGCGGAAGCGATCGAGCAGGTGGAAAAACAGTACATGGACGATAAGGTACTCGTTGTATTTCTTCCGGAGTGCCATGAATCGTTAGCCGGGATCATCGCCGGAAGACTCCGGGAACATTTCCACAAGCCGTCCTTTGTGCTGACCCGCGGAGAGACCACGGCGAAAGGTTCCGGCCGCTCCATCGAGCAGTATCACATGTACCAGGGACTCTGCAAAGTCTCGGATCTCCTCGTGAAGTTCGGCGGACATCCGATGGCAGCAGGACTTTCCCTGGAAGAAAAGGATATCGATGAGTTCCGGAGGCGGTTAAACGCGGACGCAGAGCTCACGGAGGAAGATTTTGTGCCAAAGATCTGGATCGACGTCCCGATGCCGTTCGAGTATGTGAACGAGAAGATCGTCCAGGAGTTAAAGGACCTGGAGCCGTTCGGACAGGGAAATGAAAAACCGTTGTTCGCGCAGAAAAGTCTGGTGATCCGGAATGCGAGAGTTCTCGGAAAGAACCGGAATGTCGTAAAGCTGAATCTCGTGACGGAGACGGGGCAGCCGGTGGACGGACTTTTGTTTGCCGACGGGGACCGGTTCCTTGAGGAGCAGGCGGGAAGAAATATGATCGATATGATCTACTACCCGGATGTAAATGAATATAATGGAACAAGGACATTGCAGGCCGTGATCAGAAATTATAAATTTCATTGAGAGACGCGGCCGGGTATGTTTTTCCCTCCATCCTCATAAACTTGCTAAAAGCAGGAGAGGATGGGGGGATTTTTTGTTTGAAGAAAAAACAGTCTTTGACGTAAAACGGGAGTTGGATGCCGGGGATCCAGGCGGTCTGTCCGACAGGGAGGCAAAACAGCGGCTGTCCATATATGGAAAAAATGAACTGCAGGAGAAGAAGCCTCCGTCTGTCCTGAAACGGCTGATCGGGCAGTTCATGGATCCGCTGATCTATGTACTGTTAGCTGCCGGTGTGATCTCAGTCCTTTTAGGGGAACAGGGCGACGCGGCGATCATCGCGGCAGTCGTGCTCTTAAATGCGGCGGTGGGAGTGGCACAGGAAGGAAAGGCGCAGAAAGCGCTGGATTCCTTAAAGAAGATGACGAGGCACACGGCCGTGGTGCGGCGGGACGGGAGAATCCTTGAGGTGGATTCCGCCGTGCTGGTCCCCGGGGATCTCGTGCTGCTCAGTGCCGGGCAGCAGGTTCCGGCAGACCTCCGGCTGATCACTGCGGAGAACTTAAAAACGCAGGAATCGGCACTCACGGGGGAGTCGGTTCCCGTGGAGAAAGACGCAGGATTTCTGGCAGGGGCGCATACCCCGCTGGGGGACCGGAAAAATATGGCGTACATGTCCACATTTGTGACAGCCGGGAGCGGCGAGGGGATCGTCACAGCGACGGGAATGGAGACGGAGATCGGCGGGATCGCAAAGCTGATCCACGAGACGCCGGAGGAGATCACCCCGCTGCAGAAGCGGTTAGGAGACCTCGGAACGATGTTAAGCATCCTGGCGGTGGGACTCTGCGCTGTTTTATTTTTGATGGCGATCTTCCAGAAGCGGGATGCGGGGGAGATGTTCCTGACGGCGATCTCCCTGGCGGTGGCGGCGGTCCCGGAAGGACTTCCGGCGGTCGTCACGATCGTTCTCGCACTCTCAGTCTCCAGGATGGCAAAAGTAAGCACGATCGTACGGAGGCTGCCGTCGGTGGAGACGCTTGGAGCTGTCAATGTGGTCTGCTCGGATAAGACGGGTACGCTGACAAAAAACGAGATGACGGTGCAGGCGCTGGACGGGGATCCGGAACTCCTTCTGACGGCATTTCTTCTCTGCAATGATGCAAAATGGGGAAAACGGGAGGTGATCGGGGACCCCACGGAGGCGGCATTTTTACTCTATGCGGACAGAGAAAGCGAAGATCAGAAAAAGACGGACGTCAGAGACAGAAAGAAGAGAGGCCGGGAAAACGAAAGATGGTCAGAGAAGCTGAGAAGGGAGTGGGTCAGGAGCGCAGCGCTGCCGTTTGACTCGGAGCGGAAGCGGATGACGACGGTATGCCGGAGACAGGACAGGATCGTCTCATTCACGAAAGGGGCGCCGGATGTGATCCTGGAACGGTGTGACCACTATAAGGACGAGACGGGGATCCATCCCATGACGGAGCAGCGGAGACAAAAATATGAAAAAAAGGTTTCCGCTTATTCCGCGTCAGGCGGACGCGTCCTGGGGGCAGCCATGAAGAACGGGAATGACATGTCCGAGCGAGGGATGACATTCCTGGGGCTGGCGGTCCTGGAAGATCCGGTGCGCCCGGAGGCCGCGGAGGCGGTAAGGGAATTTCGCCGCGCCGGGGTCACAACGGTGATGATCACGGGGGACCATAAAAATACGGCCCTGGCAGTGGCAAAAAAGCTTGGGATCGCGGATTCACCGGCCCAGTGCGTGACCGGGGAGGAATTAGACAGGATGGGCGACGACGGGCTTGAGAAACGGATCGGATCGATCCGGGTGTTCGCGCGGGTCTCCTCGGATCACAAAGTCAGGATCGTTCAGGCATTTAAGAAGGCGGACGGGATCGTCGCCATGACCGGGGACGGGGTAAACGACGCTCCGTCTTTAAGGGCGGCTGATGTGGGGATCGCCATGGGAAAGAACGGGACTGATGTGGCAAAACAGGCGGCGGACATCGTTCTGACGGATGACAATTTCGCCACGATCCGGAATGCCATTGAGGAAGGAAGAGAGATCTATGAAAACATCAAAAAGACGGTGATATTTCTGCTTTCTTCGAACTTTGGGGAGATCATGACCATGTTTTTCGCGATCCTGTTTTCGCTGCCAGCCCCGCTCAAGGCAAGCCACATCCTTTGGATCAACCTGATCACGGATTCTCTGCCGGCACTGGCACTGGGGACGGATGTGTGCGACGGAATGGAGCTGATGGAAAAGGAGCCGCGAAGACCGGGAGAGAGCCTGTTTGCCCACGGAGGCGGGATCTGCACGGTGTTTTACGGATTTCTTATCGCACTGATCAGCCTGACCGCTTTTCTGGTCGTTCCGACAGCTCTTCTTGTCGGGAGCGGAAGACCGGCTGCACTTGCCGGGATCAGAAAAGTGCTGGAAGATCCCATGATCCTGGCGCACTGCCAGACGTATGCCTTTACCGTCCTGGGACTGTCCCAGCTTTTCCACGCGATCGGGATGCGGGATGTGGAAAAGTCTGTTTTCCGGATGGATCCTGTGAATAACCGGCTGATGATTCTGGCGCTGGCGGTCGGATTCTCCCTGCAGTTTGTGGTGACGGAACAGACGTCGCTCGTTGCGGCGTTCCAGACCGTGCGGCTCACGAAGACAGAATGGGCAAGACTTCTCATCCTCTCCGCCATGCCGCTGTTTGCTCATGAGCTTTTACTCCTGCTGTCGCATTTTGGGAGAGGAACGGGGCAGGACGGAGATCCATCGGGGAAAGTCCGGTGATGGAAACGAGCACTGTAGAGGGACAGAAGCAGGATAAAATGGGGAAAATTTGAGGAAAAGATAAAAAAACAGGAACTGGGTATTCCCAACAAAGAGAAAAATTGGTAGAATAGTGGTGAAAATTGGTCCTGTTCATCTGGCAAAGAAAAGGAACAGGCACAAAAAAATCTGCGAAGAGCAGTCACCAGGAGGTCTTTCAATGAGTAAGCTACTGAAAGAATTCCGTGAATTTGCCGTTCAGGGCAATATGATCGACATGGCAGTCGGCATGATCATCGGTGCTGCATTTAAGGATCTTGTAAATTCCTTAGTCAGCGACATGGTGATGCCTGTGATCGGACTTTTCACGGGAAAGCTGGATTTCAGCAATATGTTTATCTCACTGAACGGAGAGCACTACGCGACTCTGGCTGAGGCGCAGGCGGCAGCAGCTCCGACCGTAAACTACGGTCTGTTTATCACAGAGATCATCAACTTCATTATCATGGCGTTCGTGATCTTCATGGTAGTCAAACAGCTGAACCGCGCAAAGAAAATGTTCGAGAAACCGGCAGCTCCGGCTCCTGCTACGGAGAAGGAATGCCCGTACTGCAAAACAAAAATCAATATCCATGCGACACGCTGTCCGCATTGTACATCCGTGCTGGAAGACAAATAGTCTTTTCCGGGCGGTAACAGGCAGATGAGCCAGAAATTCCCGGCGGATCAAGGAAGAAAATTCTGCCGGGAATTTTTGTTTACCGGGAAAAGCCGGAACGGGTCCGCTTTGAGATCAGGAAGGAACAACAATGAAGAATAATATTCGCATTACGCTGGAATATGACGGAAGCCGGTATGACGGCTGGCAGAAACAGGGAAATACGGAGAATACGATCCAGGGGAAACTGGAGGCAGTGCTTTTAAAAATGGCGGGAGAGGAAGTGGAGGTCCACGGGTCCGGAAGAACAGACGCGGGAGTCCATGCAAAAGGCCAGGTGGCAAATTTCCATGTGGACGCGAAGATCTGCCCGGACGGAGAGACTGCGAAAGAATACTTAAACAGGTATCTGCCGGAGGATATCCGGGTGCTTGAGGCTGATCCCGCACCGGAACGCTTCCACAGCCGTTTGTCCGCCTCCTCAAAAACATACGGATATTATGTGGAGACCGGGGATAAGAAGAATGTGTTTGAGCGAAAATATGTTTACGGATTTGGAAAAAAACTGGATCTGGAGGCCATGAGGCGCGCGGCAGGCTTCCTCATCGGGGAGCATGATTTCAAAAGTTTCTGTGCGAACCGCAGGATGAAAAAGAGCACGGTGCGCCGGATCGATGAGATAAAGATCGTGGAACACGGAACGAAGATCGAACTTCTGTATACAGGAAACGGCTTTCTCTACAACATGGTGCGGATCCTGACGGGAACGCTCCTGGAGATCGGCAGCGGAATGCGGAAACCGGAGGAAATGAAGGTGATCCTGGAGGCAAAGAACCGGGACATGGCGGGGAGAACTGCTCCGCCGGAAGGCTTATTCCTTCTTCACGTGGCTTATGAAGGCGAGAGGAAAACGGTATGATGAATCAGAATGAAGAACATGAGGACATACTCTTTGAGGAGAAGAAAAAGCAGACGGACCGAAGGGAAGCGGGAATGGGAGCTGACGGAGAATTCTCCGCGGAATCCCTGAAAAAGTGGTTTACGAGGGCAGGAGGAGCGCTGGCGGCCTGCGCAGCTGCCGTCTGCCTGATGACGGTCCTGATGGCTGGAAAGAATCAGAAAGAGTCCCTGATCATGGAAGTAAATTCCGATATCCTGATGGAATTTACCATGAACCGGAGGGGCGCAGTGCTGTCGGCATCCGGAAAGATGGCGAGGACAAATGAAACAGTCTCCATGGATGCGTTTGACGGAAAAAGTCTTGGGATCACTGTGGGGAAAATCTTTGACCGGCTCGCTGAGAATAACAGTCTGGGCGAGGACGGAGGAATCCTGATCTCTGTCCGGAGATCTGATCCGGACAGTAAGGCGTCGCCGGAGAAGATCGTAAAAGAAGTTCAGAAGGAGACAGAGTCCGAGCTCCAGAAAAAGGAGTCCAGGGCGAAGGTCTACGTGTTTGAGGCGGATGAGGACGCAGACACGAAAAAACTTGTGACGGAATATGGGATCACGGTGACGAAGGCGGAGTTCTTAAAGCGTCTGTTTGCGGAAAATCCGGAGATCACAGTGCCGGAAAAGGAAGAACTCGCCGGGTATTCCTCGAAACGTCTGGTCCGTGAGATCGAAAAATATGAATATCAGCTGTCGCTGGAGCCGGTGATCGTAAAGACGACGTTTGAGAAGGCCAGCGAGGAGAGTACAGAGGAGGAGACAACTGCTCAGGAGAGCACGGAAGATGTCTTAAAGCAGGAAACAGAGACTACGGATGAGTCTGCTGCGGGCGAAGAGACAGAGACTACGGAGAACGATGGCCTTTCGGAGATGCAGAGACGCCGGAAAGCCCTGGAAGCCGGAGAGAGCGTGGACTGGGTGGACCAGGATACAGGAAGCTACCGGAAAGACGGGGATGACGAGGACGATGAGTCTGAGCGCGATGAATATGGAAGTTCTGAACGGAGACGGAATCGGAATACCTGGGAGTATGGAACTTCTCATGAGACGACCGGCGTTCCGGAAACTTCTCCGGCGGAGACGGCTCCTGCTGTAACTGCAGCGCCGGAAACTGTGCCGCCGGAGACAGCCGCGCCGACAGCCTCGGAGACAACGGCTGCGGTCCCGGAGACCACCGCGGCGTCCGGAATGCTGACACCGGAAACAAAGACTCCGGCATACATGCAGGGCCCTGGTTTCGAAGATCCGGACAATCCGCGGAATCATTAAGACAGGTGAGGGAAAATGTTTATCCACAGGCAGTAATTTTCCGGACTGGAAAGCCTGCAGCAGGATCCAGTAAATAAAAAATAAAAAAATTAAAAAAAATAGTTGACGGATCAGAGTCGTTGCGCTATAATATGTCTCGTTGATGCATTGGGCTATCGCCAAATGGTAAGGCAACGGACTCTGACTCCGTCATTTTCAAG
>OIWL01003004.1_pt1 | contig 12578 bp, 9 predicted proteins | sample 1587561 | NCBI WGS metagenome assembly OIWL01 (sample SAMEA3888903, study PRJEB22519) | human gut metagenome | biome: human gut; feature: human-associated habitat; material: faeces | place: Denmark | collected 2010 | reverse complement strand
GAGAAAGGAGAATAATCCATTACCCTCAAAAGAGGATAATTGGATTATACGTGATGTTATGTATATAAAGCGTGAAAGATATCTAAGCAAAATAAGACCATTTTATGATGTGGATTTAATTAAGGTTCTGACAGGTGTTAGAAGATGTGGAAAATCTATATTGTTAGAGCAGATTAAAGAAGAATTTATTGAAAATGGGTTTGATAGAGCGCATATTATTACCATTAATTTTGAAGATTTGCAATTTGAAAAAATAAGAACTGCAGAAAAACTTAATTCCTATGTGAATGAGCAAATCAAGGATCATGACAAATACTTGATTTTTTTAGATGAGATTCAGCATGTCAGGAGCTTTGAAAAGGTTTTAGCTTCCTTTCGGGCAACATTAAATTGCTCAATTTTTATTACTGGAAGTAATTCGAAATTGCTATCCGGCAAGATGGCAACATTGTTGGTTGGAAGATGTGTTGAATTTAGAATAATGCCATTTTCCTTTGCCGAAAGCTACGAATATGCTACAGCTATAGGAAGAAATATATCTCCGGATGAGTTTATGATTGATTATATCAATTGGGGTGGCTTCCCTTTGCGTTTTTCGTTTACAAAAGAAAGTGATATTAAGAGATATTTGGAGCAGACATATGAAGGTATCTTAGATAAGGATATTATTACTGACAGATCAAAGGTTAATAGACAAAACTTTGAAAGAGTAGCAACATATATTATGGCAAATGCAGGAAAGGAATTTTCCAGTAAAAATATAGAGAACTATTTTATACATCAAAATGCAGATACTTTGGATAAAAAGACGATATACAGATATCTTGATAAAATGGAAAAGGCTTGTCTAATTGATCGTGTAAAAAGATTTAATATTGTAGGAAAACAGGCAATGTCGTATATAGAGAAGCAATATGCGGTAGATACTGGTTTTCGCATGATAAATACAAACTTAGTAAATTTTGAGGATACCTTTTTTCTTGAAAATATAATTTATAACGAGCTAAAAGCAAGAGATTATGAAGTCTTTACAGGAAAAACATATAAGGGTGAAATTGATTTTGTTGCAATAAATGGAAGAAAGAAATGTTTTATTCAGGTGGCATATTATTTGGCTGGCAAGGAAACGATTGAAAGAGAGTTTGGTGCTTTTAAGCCAATTAGTGATGCATCACCGAAATATGTGTTTTCATTAGATAGATTTGATTATTCAAGAAATGGAATTGCACATATCAATATTGTTGATTTTCTTTTGGGTAAGAAGGATATTAATTTATCATAACGCCACAAATTAAGAAAAAATTTAAAATTGTGGCTTCTGGAAAAAATCATATAAAAGGGCCAAAGAAACGGACGCCAGAAGATGATGAACATTTCAGCGAGTCATTTGAGAGGATGATACGCATGGCAATTCAGAACAGAGAAGGAGAAAACAATGGCAAAGAATGTCTGAGTACTCTGATTGAGTTTTTGAAAGCGACGTCTTGCACATACTATTAGCAGACAGTATAATAAATACATCGAAGCAGTTTCAAAAAATGAAAAATATTCGATTTTTGAAAGTGGGTGACGATATGAAAACAATTACAAGAGCAAAGTATCTCGACAGAATCATTGAACTGAATGGTACTCCTGACATCAAGATTATCACGGGCATTCGTCGATCCGGTAAGTCCAAGCTGATGCAGGCGTATATTGAGTATCTGAAAAGCCATTTTGAAAATATCAATATTATCTTCATTGACTTCATGGATTTGGCGTATGAAGAAATCAAGGAATACCATGCCTTACACGCTTATGTGGAAGAACATTATCAGGAAAGTAAAACGAACTACCTGTTTGTAGACGAGGTTCAGATGTGTCCCAAGTTTGAGTTGGCAATCAACAGCCTGTACTCTAAGGGAAAATATGACATCTATGTAACCGGCTCCAATGCTTTCCTGTTGAGTGCGGATCTGGCAACTCTGTTTACCGGACGCTATATTGAAATTCATGTGTTTCCTTTCAGCTTCCAGGAATATTGCCAATATTATGATGATGTTAGTGATAAAGATAAGCTCTTTGATGATTACGCTATCAAGGGCGGTTTAGCAGGTTCTTACGCTTACAGAACCGAAAAAGACAGAACAAACTATATCAAAGAGGTCTACGAAACGATTGTTACAAGGGATTTGGTGCAAAAATATGCGCTCCCGGACTCTTTGGTTTTACAACGTCTGAGCGAGTTCCTTATGGATAATATCAGCAACCTGACGTCTCCTAATAGGGTCAGTCAGCTGCTGACAGCAAATGAGACTCCAACCAATCATGTAACCGTCGGCAAGTACATTAAGTATTTGTGCAATGCTTTTGTATTTTATGATATTAAGAGATACGACATCCGAGGCAAGAAATACCTTGAAAGCTCTGAAAAGTTCTATTTGTGTGACAGTGGTATTCGATATGCAATACTGGGAAGCAGAAATATGGATTACGGCAGAGTATATGAAAATATTGTTTGCATTGAATTTCTTCGCCGTGGATACGATGTCTATGTCGGCAAGCTCTATCAAAAGGAGATCGACTTTGTTGCTCAGAGAGGCAGCGAGAAGATTTATATTCAGGTCAGCGACAACATTTCCGGGCAGGAAACATTTGAGAGAGAATGCTCTCCTCTGCTTCAGATCCGAGATGCTTATCCGAAAATGATTATTGCCAGAACCAAACATCCAAAATATAGTTATGAAGGAATCGAAATCCATGATATAGCCGATTGGTTGCTACAAGAATAAGCAGGGCGAAATATCTCCGTCATTACAAGTAAAATGATGGAGATATTTTTATTATGGCAGAGATTACAGAAAATTGTATCAGGCTGCAAAAATCCTTCCGGAACTTTTAAATCAGATGACAAATAGCACCACGGATGACACTATTCTTGACGCTGATGGCGCTAATCATGGTGCTGATAATATGGAAGGCAGCTTCGTTATCTATCCCTATCAAGAATATAAATCACGCGAAATGCAGATTATATAAGACACGATAGATGCGATAGGAGGAGTGAACAATGGACCAGAAAATGTTTTGTTATCAATGTCAGGAAACGGCCGGATGCAAGGGCTGTACGGTGGTCGGTGTCTGCGGTAAGCAGCCGGATGTGGCGGCAATGCAGGATTTGCTTGTGTGGGTGACGAAGGGTATCAGCGCGGTGACGACACGGCTTCGCGAGGAGGGACGTGCGGTGGCAGATGAGGTCAACCATCTGGTTACCGAAAATCTGTTTACGACGATCACGAATGCCAATTTTGATAAGGCGGCGATTGAAAAAAGAATTGAAAAGACGCTGGAAATGAAGACGGCACTGTGGGAGCAGCTGGAACGTCGGGACAATCTGCCGGAGGCGGCTGGCTGGACAGGTGAGCCGTCTGAATTTATAAAAAAAGCGTCGGAAGCGGGCGTTCTGATCGGGCAGAACGAGGATATTATTTCCCTTCGCAGTTTGATTACGTATGGCTTGAAAGGTTTGTCTGCCTATACCCGGCATGCGAACGTCCTGCTGCAGGAGGACCGGGAGGCGGATGCATTTTTACAGCGGGCGCTTGCGGCGACGCTGGATGACGGTCTGAGTGTGGATGATTTGATTCACCTGACGCTGGAAACTGGCGAATATGGTGTCCGGGGAATGGCGCTTTTGGATCGAGCAAACACCGAGACTTATGGAAATCCGGAGATTACTACGGTTGATATCGGTGTCGGAAGTAATCCGGGCATTCTTGTTTCAGGACATGATCTGCGCGATATGGAAATGCTTCTGGAGCAGACGCAGGGAACCGGCGTCGATGTATATACGCACTCAGAGATGCTTCCGGCGCAGTATTATCCGGCATTTAAGAAATATCCGAATTTTAAGGGTAATTACGGCAATGCATGGTGGCGTCAGAAGGAGGAATTTGAGATGTTCAACGGACCGATCCTGATGACGACGAACTGCATCGTGCCGCCGAAGGATAGCTACAAGGATCGTCTCTACACAACCGGTGCGGCGGGATATCCGGGCTGCACGTATATCAACGGTGGAATCGGAGGAAAGAAGGACTTTTCAGTGATCATCCAGCATGCGAAGCGCTGTGAGCCGCCGACCGGGATTGAGCAAGGGCAGATTGTCGGCGGCTTCGCCCATGCACAGGTGCTGGCGCTGGCAGATAAGGTAGTGGATGCGGTCAAATCGGGAAAAATCCGAAAGTTTGTCGTCATGGCGGGGTGTGATGGGCGTGCTAAGAGCCGCACTTACTACACCGATTTTGCAAAGGCGCTGCCGGAGGACACGGTAATTCTGACGGCTGGCTGTGCGAAATACCGCTACAATAAGCTGAATCTGGGCGATATTGAAGGAATTCCGCGTGTCCTGGATGCGGGGCAGTGCAATGATTCATATTCCCTGGCGGTCATTGCGATGAAGCTGCAGGAGATTTTTGGGCTGGATGACATCAACGACCTGCCGATTATTTACAACATTGCCTGGTATGAGCAGAAGGCGGTCATTGTTCTTCTGGCGCTTCTTTCACTCGGTATCAAGAATATCCATCTTGGACCGACGCTTCCGGCATTTTTAAGTCCGAACGTGGTAAATGTATTGGTGGAAAAGTTTGGAATCGCGGGAATTGACAGCGTGGAGAGCGATGTGGAATTATTTTTCGGGGAGAAGTGATAAATACAGGACGGAACTGGATAAGAGGGAATCGAACAAAGTCGGAATTTGGATCTGAAATCTGGAGATAGATTTGCAAAAAATCTGTGTTGGTTTTACAAAAAGCGGTCGGAACGATCTTGAAAATAGGAATTAATGAAATAGGGGGCGGTTCTCTGGCAAATGCAGGGAACCGTCTTTTTTCGTCTATAGAAATATTGATATGGAAAATGAAAGTGTGATATGATGGGAAAGATGAATGAGTTCTAAAATATAAAAGAAATTGATACGGCAGATCAATCGATAGAGGATACGGGAGGAAAACAACCATGTCACTGGAAAAAGCAGAAAGTTACTTAAAGGAAGCCGGATTTTTGGATCATGTTATTGAGTTAAAAGAGTCCACAGCGACGGTTGCGCTGGCAGCGGAGGCATTAGGCGTGGAGCCGGGGATGATTGCGAAAACGATGTCTTTTTTGCAGGGAGAACAGCCGGTATTGATTTTGACAGAAGGTACTGCGAAAGTGGATAACCGGAAATATAAAGATACGTTTCACGTGAAAGCAAAGATGATCCCGTTTGAGCAGGTGGAGAAGGTTACCGGTCATGCGCCGGGTGGGGTCTGCCCGTTTGGTATCAAGGATGGAATTGAAGTGTATCTGGATGAGAGCCTGAAGCGTTTTGAGACGGTTTATCCGGCAGCAGGAGACGACCACAGCGCGGTACGTCTCACGATCCCGGAGTTGGAAGAAGTGTCCGGAGCGAAAGGCTGGGTGGATGTCTGCAGGGAGCCGGAGGATCAGAAGCACGAGTAGGTGTGGGAGATTTTAGGAGAATTCATATGAGAGATGTGAAAGCAACGGGGAGAAGCAGGGGAGAAAATGAAAACGGCGGAATCAGGGTGGGTTCCAGATTGGGAAAGAAAGGTCGCCTGTGCCGGAAAACGTTCGTCCGCCTGCTTTGCCTGACAGCAGCCATGATGGTTCTTGGATCTTTTACCGCCTTTGCCAGAGCGGGAGGTGCTTCCGGCGGCGGAGGCGGCGGAGGTGGCGGAGGTGGTTCTTCCCATCATCATACAAGCAGCAGCCGGGGACAAGGCGGACGGGCGGGTGCGTTTCAGGCGCTTTTGCTTACGGGAACCTTTGTGATTCTGGGAAGTGCCGGAACCATTACATACCTGCACCGGGCAAAAAAGAAACAGGCAGCAGCCCGTGAAAAATTGAAAGAATTTTCCATTGGAGAAGATCATTGGGATCGGAGTGAGATACAGGAGCGGGTGCGGGAATCATATTACCGGATTCAGGAATGCTGGCGGGATCGTGATCTGGAAAAAGGGCACCCTTACCTGAGCCAGAAGATGCAGCAGGAGTTTCAGACGAAATTTGAGTGGAGCAGGATGCGCCATGAGGTGTTTGTCATGGAAGGGATCCAGCTTCTGGATGCGATTTTGGTGGAAGCGGAGAATGAGGACGGCGACGACCGCGACTATATCTGGTATTTGATCCATGGAAAGATGATCGACTATGTGTATCACGAAGAAACAGGAGAACTTTTGAAGGGCTCCCGGAAAATGGAAGATTTCTTCGAATATTGGAGGTTTGTTCTGGAAGATGGAAACTGGGTGCTGGATGAGATCTGCCAGAAGGAAGAAGTGGATAATGGGCGGAAGTTGTGCTGAGAGGTGCTTTGAGTTGAGTGCTCGAAACACGGCAGCTGCGGATGCTGTCCGGTAGAGATGCTTGAAGAGGAAAAGTATAGAACCTAAAAGTGAATGGAGCAAGGAAAGCGGAGCAGCAGGAAGAGAGAGGAGACTTTAGCTGCGGCGCAGAAATGCCAGAATTGCGCGCAGATAAGGCGCCGGTGTACGGAATATGGAAGTATGCCGTCCCCCGGTCATTAAAAGAAGCCGACTGGTTGGAATCTGCCTTGCTAACCAGCGGGAGTGTGAGGGCTTAATGAGATCCCGGGTTCCGGCGATCAGCAGCACAGGAACGGAGATGGTTTGCAATTTCCGGGCACTTAAACGGGGCGAGTGAAGTAAAAGAGAAGTCAGATTTCGACGGCGGAGGACGCGGTGCGTCAGCCGGGTAAGAAAGTCAGGCTTCTTTTTTTGTTCTGCCGGAATCCGGGGGAAAATTGAGCCGAAATGACCTTGCCTTTCTTTGTCGGCACAAACTGCGGATGTGGCGGAAACAGAGAAATTCTTCTGAAATGGCAGGGAAACTTTCGGGGTGGACAGTGCAGAGACCGCGGAGGACCCGGAGGATGCAGAGGCAGAAGAGAAGCTGCATTTTAAAACAGGCAGCAGGAGATTCCCCAGGAGATTTAAAATGCTGTGCAGCATTTGGGCGGCAAGGTATAGCGGCGTGAGCAGCCCGTCCGGTGAGGCGTTGGCGCTGATACAGATGAGCGTTTTCAGCCGCTCCGGGTATTTGCATGCGATCTCCAGCCCGATATTGGCACCATCGCTGAATCCCAGCAGGTGGACGGAGGAAAGATGTAAGTGGTTAAGCAGGGCGATAACGTCGTCTGCCATATCCTCTGTAGAGAATCCATGGAGCGCTGTGTGGACAGACAGCCGGGAACGTCCATGTCCCCGGCTGTCCATCAGAATCACCTGAAAATCGGGCAGAAACGTGCGCAGAAATGGGTAAAAGACGGCAAGGGACTGGCTGTTTCCATGCAGGATAAGGAGCGGTGTGCCGCTGCCGTACTGTTCATAGTAGATTTCTGCGCCGGAGGTGGTGAGATAACCGGAATATTTCATCGTAAGAGCGCCTCTTTTCTGGTAAAAAAATGAAATTTATCAGGCTGCATCCAGCATGATAAAAGCTGAGTTTAGTCTGCCTTTTTATCTGCATCTGTCTGCTTTCTTGTGTCGGGCTGCTTCGTGCTGGAAGAAGCAGTCCAACTTACCTGGCGAGATGGTTTACTCTGATGTGTCAGGGAAGCCCTCTTGTTTCTCAGTCGCTGAGCCCATCCTTTTACCAGATCCTCCGCTGCCTCGCGGATCTGATGCGGATTCTGAATCGTCACAAGGGCATAAAACATGTCTGGTGTTGGAATCTTCGGCAGGTAGATATAATAGGAAGGAACCCATTCGGTCGGGCTGTATTTTTCCTTGGCACGGTAGAGGTCGCGGAATCCATAACAGTCATTCAGGTGGTCGTAAGCGAAGCAGAGCAGCTTTTCGACCGGATTAGGGCTGTCATTTTCCAAGCCAGCGAGCGGGGCAACACCGAGGCTGCCATACTCAATGCCCTCGTCTTTGAAAACCTGAAATGCGTCGTAAAGAATCGTCTCCATCACGCCGCTCGGTGCGCCGGTTCCGTGGCGGGTGACGTCCGCCATGTAGCCTCTTTTGCCGAGAAATGGGACAAACACGATGAATGCCACGATTTTTCCGTCGGCGTCGGTGGCGTAGAAATATCGCTTGTCCATCGGATTTTCCAGCCCGACAGTTCCCATAACGAAAGTCAGCATCGAACTCTTTTTCTGTTGCAGCCATTCGTTCGTGATGCGGTTCAGATCTGCCTCAATCTGTGCATCCCGCTGTTTCAGCGGGCAGTATTCATGGACGACGACCCCGGCTTTCCGGGCGTGGTTGATGTTCATACGCATCTTGGCGCCTTTCTTGCCAGAGATTTCATAGTCCGCAAGGTGGAAACGGGCTTCCTCCCCGTTTTTGACCCATCCAAAGCCCTGCTTTTTATATTCTTCCAGAAAATGGTCAGTGACGCTGATAAAAAACAGGTTGTGAGCGCTGCGCTGGCAAAATTCTTTAAATTCTGCCAGGAGAACCGGAAAATCGCTGTCCGCGCAGATGGGATCGCCGTTGATGACGATGGTGCTGCCGACGACTCCGTAGGGGATGACGCCGTCCACCTTCTGACCGAAATATAGGAGCTTGTCATCCTCCAGCGTCAAATAGGCGCTGGGATTCTGGCTGTACAGGTTGACGAGGGTGCGGGCATGCATCAAATCCGAAGCATGGCTGACTGGATGCAGCAGCCATGGGCGAACCGCATACAGAATGGAGGCGAGGATGCAGCCCCAGCTGAACCAGAATGTAACCAGTTCGACTACATGTGTTTCACGTGAAACATTGCTCGGATTTCCCATGCCGAAAATCATGGCAGTTCCCTGAATGAGACTATCCATCAGCGAGTCAAGTGAGGTTTCTCCCAGCGGTTTTACCGAAAAATGATAGCTGATACCGGCATTGACGATGATGCCTGCCAGTGCCAGCAGCAGAAATAGGAGAGAGCGTCCGAGGCTGCGCCGGTCAGACGGGCAGCAGAAGTCCTTCCGAAAACACAGGAGAAGCAGAAATAATACGGCTTCTGCCAGGTGAAACGGAAGATACAAAGGCGAAGAAAGTGCTGTCAGCCCGCGTAAAAAGCTTAAAAACAGCAGGAGAACAGCAATGTTCCAGGCGGCGCGCTTCCGTTTCCAAAGCTGGAAGGTCAGGATGAAGAGCACGACAGAAAAGGCACGCTGTACCATGTGCCCCATTTCCAGAAGGATACCGACGCGGTTTGCCAGTCCCAGCCCTGGCAGGAAGCTGAGAATAAAAAGTACAAGGGAAAGAACGCCAAGTGCGCCGATCAAGGTGTTTTCCAGTTGGATTCGTGAGTTCTGTTTCATATTATAATGTCCTCCGTGTCAGTCTTGTACAGATATAATCTGTAAGGTGCTATGAAACGGGCATAAGCGCACAGGCGGCTTATGCTTGCCCTTGTTATAGTACGGAAAAACAGGGATGTCAAGATAAGATTTTGCATGGAAATAGGAGTGGAGAAATTCCGTTACTGTTTACGGGTAGGCACTTTTGGAACCGAAAGTGCCGTAAGAAAACATGGTGGCAGCAGGAATTCTTTGTGATAGAGGCAAAGGCACAGGGGTATTATGCAGACAGAAAAGGAACGGTTCAAAATGGAGAACAGAAGCAGTTTGTTGGATGATTGACAAGCGAAGAACGCAGTTTCTATGGAAATCAAAGTAATAAAATGTAAAATTTTTGAAAAATACACAAATATATCAAAAGTGAATAGTTAAAACAGTTGAAATCCACCAGAATGCGTGCTATAATCTGGGCATAGGGTGGTTAAAAAATTAACAGGAGGTAGTATCAATATGGCTAGATTTACATTACCGAGGGATCTCTATCATGGAGAAGGATCTTTAGCGGAACTGAAAAATCTGAAAGGCAAAAAGGCAGTCGTTGTCGTTGGCGGTGGTTCCATGAAACGCTTTGGTTTCCTTCAGAAAGTAGAAGATTATCTGAAAGAAGCTGGCATGGAAGTGGCTCTGTTTGAGGGAGTAGAGCCAGATCCGAGCGTTGAGACCGTTATGAAGGGCGCAAAGCTTATGCAGGAATTTGGTCCGGACTGGATCGTAGCGATCGGCGGTGGTTCTCCAATTGATGCAGCGAAAGCGATGTGGGCATTCTACGAGTATCCAGATACCAAGTTTGAGGATCTGATCACTCCGTTCAATTTCCCGACACTGCGTACAAAAGCAAAATTCTGCGCGATTCCGTCTACTTCTGGTACAGCAACTGAGGTTACGGCATTCAGCGTTATTACCGATTATCATAAGGGTATCAAATATCCGTTAGCAGATTTCAATATCACACCAGATGTAGCGATCGTGGATCCGGAGCTGGCTGAGACCATGCCGCAGAAGCTGACCGCAAACACCGGTATGGATGCGATGACCCATGCGATCGAGGCGTATGTATCCACACTTCATTGTGATTACACCGACCCGCTGGCACTTCACGCAATCAAGATGATTCATACCTATCTGGTTAAATCTTACAATGGCGACAAAGAAGCGAGAGCACGTATGCACAACGCACAATGCCTGGCCGGTATGGCATTCTCCAATGCACTGCTTGGTATCGTCCATTCCATGGCACACAAGACAGGTGCAGCTTACTCCGGCGGACATATCGTTCACGGTGCAGCGAATGCGATGTATCTTCCGAAGGTTATTAAATTTAACTCCAAGGAACCAGAGGCAGCTTCCCGTTATGCAGATATCGCGAAGTTCATCGGTTTGCAGGGAGACAGTGACGAGGCTCTGGTTGACGCTCTGATCGCCGAGATCAAAGAGATGAACAAGCAGTTAAATATCGCTCCGAGCATTAAGCTCTATGAGGGCGGAATCATTGACGAGAAAGAATTCAATGACAAACTGGCAACCGTGGCAGAGCTGGCAGTTGGCGATGCATGTACCGGTTCCAACCCGCGTTCGATCAATCCGGAGCAGATGGCGAAACTTCTGACCTGCTGCTTCTATGATACAGAGGTTGATTTCTAATTTAAGAAGCTTCTGAATTTAGAATGCAAAATTAGAATGTAAAACATCGTGTTTCGATGTTGGAAGCGGTTCTGAAAAGAATCAAATATGTAAAATAAAGAAGCCATCCGGCTAAAAACTGGATGGCTTTTATCGTTGCGTTTTTTTGCTATCTGGTGTTTTGCATTTTTGATGATTGGCGCGTTTGTGTCCTATGCGTTTTCTGCGTGGCTGTTTTTCTCACCGTTTTCTCCGTCTGCCATTGCGTCATGCTGTCCGGTCAGCTGTGCCAGAAGTGCTTTCGCTTCCTCCGTACAGCGGAGAATCTGTGCCTGGTCCGGCAGCTCGATGTCGTGGATCAGGACATTCCGCAGCTTGCGGAGCTGGACAATCTGGTTGATCATTTCTTTGTCAAAGAGATCCATCCGCTTGAGTGTATTGATATTGAAGGCACCGCGGGAACGCGTCGAGGTGCGCCGTGCAGTTTTGTTGAGCAGGCGCTCTAATGGTACCCACTCCTCGAGGAACTGGTTGACTGCCTGCAGGGTTTCCGGTGAAGCGGTCTCCGGTTCCGTCCGCAGCTCCTGGTAGCACTGGTAGCGCTTTTCATTGCCGGAGATAATCTGATCGATGATCTGCTGGGAAATGGTGCGCCGATCCTTTTCAAATTTGACAGACCGCAGAATCGGGGTAATATCTTTGAGACCGGTGAGCTGTAAACGTTGCAAAAGCCGGTAGAGCAGGGCAATATTTCCCATTCGAAGCTCGATGTCCTCGGTTTTGAGATGGCTGCTCAGGAAATTATAGAGATAGGACGCCAGCTCGTACTGGCTTCCAAACGCGGCATTGCGGCTGCGGAGCCGCTCATTTCCGGCTGCCTGTAGGCGTTCCAGCGCGATCTCGCCGGCAAGGACCAGACCATTTAACTCATCTAAGATCGACAGCTCTTCCTCGGATAAAGTTCCCTGCATTGGCTTGTAAATCAGATCATGTTCAACCTCGGACCAGGCGTGCATGATCAGGGACGCTACCTGGATCTCGATGCGCGCCGATCCGTATTTTTTCTGTGATTCATTCAAAATTTCATCGCGCATCCGCGCGCGGTAATGGTTCGCCCAATAGCCGGAAAACCGTTTGTGGTAAGTCGGGGGTTTCGACTGTTCCGGGAACTGTTTAAATTCCAGGATGTTGAAAAGCTCCGAGATGATCGCATCTACTTTGCCGCGGTCACCGGGGAAATACAGGGAGACGCGTACACCGGACAGATCGGCAATGTCGTCGTAGATTTCCTCGATTGTTTGGTATGGTTCTTCACGTCTGGAATTGCGACGCTGCACTTTTGTGCGGAGTCTGGCGGGATTCTTGGCGCGAGAGGTCACGATCGCCCGGATACCGGCATTTTGCAGGGCGAGCTGGAGTTTCTCTGCCGCGAGCCGCCCGGCTGCGTCGTAGAACGTCCATTTCATCTTGTATGTATCGATAAATTATATATATCTTTTTAACTATCTTTTTATATCTTCTTAAATGTCCGCAAAGCCTTATTTTATCGGCTCTACGGGCATTTTGCTTTTGTGGTAAACCTCACATATCTAGGTCTATCTTC
>OIWL01002989.1_pt1 | contig 12672 bp, 8 predicted proteins | sample 1587561 | NCBI WGS metagenome assembly OIWL01 (sample SAMEA3888903, study PRJEB22519) | human gut metagenome | biome: human gut; feature: human-associated habitat; material: faeces | place: Denmark | collected 2010 | reverse complement strand
TGTTGGATACGGATAATGAAATGAACAGCGAATTCGACCGTCCTATTACTCACCAGCTTTATGGTGGCGACTGGGAAAACCGTTTGAAACAGGAAATCTTGTTGGGTATCGGTGGTATCCTAACTCTGAAAGCTCTGGGTATCAAGAAAGATGTTTATCACTGTAATGAAGGACATGCTGCATTGATTAATGTTCAGCGTATCTGCGACTATGTAGCTACTGGATTGACTTTCGACCAGGCTATTGAGTTGGTTCGCGCTTCTTCTCTTTATACTGTTCATACTCCGGTGCCTGCAGGTCACGACTATTTTGACGAAGGTTTGTTCGGCAAATATATGGGTGGTTATCCTTCCAGAATGGGTATCTCATGGGATGACTTGATGGATCTAGGACGTAACAATCCGGGCGACAAGGGCGAACGTTTCTGTATGTCTGTTTTTGCTTGTAACACTTCACAGGAAGTGAACGGTGTAAGCTGGCTGCACGGAAAAGTTTCTCAAGAAATGTTCTCTTCTATCTGGAAAGGTTATTTCCCGGAAGAAAGCCACGTAGGATATGTAACGAATGGTGTTCACTTCCCAACTTGGAGTGCAACAGAATGGAAAGAATTATACTTTAAATATTTCAACGAAAACTTCTGGTTCGATCAGTCTAATCCTAAGATTTGGGAAGCTATCTACAATGTGCCCGATGAAGAGATTTGGAAGACTCGTATGACTATGAAGAATAAGTTGGTTGACTATATCCGTAAGTCATTCCGCGATACATGGTTGAAGAACCAGGGAGATCCTTCTCGTATCGTTTCACTGATGGATAAGATCAATCCGAACGCATTGCTGATTGGTTTCGGCCGTCGTTTTGCTACTTACAAACGTGCACACTTGCTGTTCACCGACTTGGATCGTCTTTCTAAGATCGTGAACAATCCTGATTATCCGGTACAATTCCTGTTTACAGGTAAAGCTCACCCGCACGATGGAGCAGGCCAGGGCTTGATTAAGCGTATCATTGAAATCTCTCGTCGTCCGGAATTCCTGGGTAAGATTATCTTCCTCGAGAATTACGATATGCAACTGGCTCGTCGTCTGGTTTCCGGCGTTGATATCTGGTTGAATACTCCGACTCGTCCGTTGGAAGCATCCGGTACATCTGGTGAAAAAGCTTTGATGAACGGTGTTGTCAATTTCTCCGTATTAGACGGATGGTGGCTGGAAGGTTACCGTGAAGGTGCAGGTTGGGCGTTGACTGAAAAACGTACTTACCAGAATCAGGAACATCAGGATCAGCTGGATGCTGCTACTATTTACAGTATTCTTGAAACTGAAATCCTTCCGTTGTATTATGCACGTAATAAGAAGGGATATTCTGAAGGCTGGATCAAAGTGGTGAAGAATTCTATCGCACAGATTGCTCCTCATTATACCATGAAGCGTCAGTTGGATGATTACTATAGCAAGTTCTATTGCAAACTGGCAAAACGTTTCCAGACTTTGGCTGCTAACGATAATGCAAAAGCAAAAGAAATCGCAGCTTGGAAAGAAGATGTGGTTGCTAAATGGGATTCTATTGAAATCGTATCTTGTGACAAGGTAGAAGAGCTGAAGAATGGTGATATCGAAAGCGGAAAAGAATATACTATTACTTACGTTATCGATGAAAAAGGCTTGAATGATGCAGTGGGACTTGAATTGGTTACTACTTACACAACTGCAGACGGAAAACAACATGTTTATTCTGTAGAACCGTTCAGTGTAGTCAAGAAAGAAGGCGACTTGTATACATTCCAGGTTAAACACAGCTTGTCAAATGCAGGTAGTTTCAAGGTGTCTTACCGTATGTTCCCGAAGAATCCGGAACTTCCACACCGTCAGGACTTCTGCTACGTACGTTGGTTTATCTAATTGCTTGAGTAAAAGTAGGGGAGTATATCTCCCTCACTTTCATACATACATTCAGCCCCTGTATTCTTTGAGAATGACAGGGGCTGAATTTTTTATCTGTTTGGAGAGTGAGGCGTAAAGTCTCGCAAATAAAAAAGACTGTCTCATTTTCTATTTGAGACAGTCTTGTATAAATTTCAAGGCCTTTGGAAAAGCCTTTCTTTGGATTTGTTATTTTACAGCTTCTGCAATTTTAGCTTGAAGTTCTTCTCCGTGCAGACCGCGAGCAATAATCTTACCGCTACCATCGATCAATACAGTGTGAGGAATGCTGTTTACAGCATAAAGCTGTGCACCTTCACTTTGCCAGAATTTCAGGTCGGACATTTGCGGCCAAGTCATGTCTAGCTTCTTGATTGCTTCTTTCCATGCAGCACCATCCTGATCGAGAGATACACCTACGATTTCGAAGTTTTTGCCTTTGTACTTAGCGTATGTTTCTACCAGGTTAGGCATTTCGCGACGGCAAGGACCGCACCAGCTAGCCCAGAAGTCAACCAATACCACTTTTCCTTTGCCTACATAATCAGACAATTTCACTGTCTTTCCTTCCGGAGTCTGCATTTCGAAATCAACAAATTGAGTACCTACAGCAGTCTTTTTCTGCTTGTCAGTCATCTCTTTGATTCTTACGATTGTTTCGTCATTCTGGAAATTAGCAGGAATTTGTTGCAACAAAGCTTCATTTTCGTCCGTAGAGTTATTGTAGAAAGTTTGTTTAAACAAGAATACTCCAACCGGGTTGGTGATATTCTTTTGTACGCCTTCTTTGATTGCTTTGTCATATTGTTCTTCCAGCTGAGCACCTTCTTTTTGTTTGGCCTCTTTTTGCTCATCACTTAAAGATGTATTACCCATTGCCTCATAAATGGCATTCATTTTTTTGCTGATGTCATTGATTTGAGTTCTGATTTCCTGGTATGCATCGTTGTTGGGAGTACCGGTAACAGCGTCATTATCCTTGGTCAGGGCAACGTTGATTTTTCCGTTTTCCAGGAAGAAGTCGATCATCAACGGTTCTCCGTTCACTTCACAAGTGACATAACGGCTAACCACAGAATCTTGTGTGCCTTCAAAGGTAAAAGTACCTTTGGTGATAACGGCTGTATCTAGTTTGGTCAGATTTCTACCATTGGCTTCCTGAAGATAAACGGTGTCACCATCGCTTGCACCTTCTACTGTACCTGTAATAGTGTATCCGGCTTTGTTTCCGCCAGTACAAGCTACCATGCTTAACGCTGCCGTTGCAATAACTAAATAAGTAAACTTTTTCATGCTTTTGTAAAATTGGTGAATAAATATTTATGCAAAGATAGATTTTTTTTCTGTCGGGCATCGAAAAACACTGTTATATTAGATTAACACGTAGGTGGAAACCGCAGAAATGTGTACCTTTGCAGCCCAAACTTTAGTATGAATATGCAAGAAGATAAATCCATCATTGAGGTGAGCCATGTATCGAAGTACTTTGGCGATAAAACAGCATTGGATGATGTGACTCTGAACGTGAAAAAGGGCGAGTTTGTGACTATCCTTGGTCCTTCCGGTTGCGGTAAAACCACGTTGTTGCGTCTCATTGCTGGTTTTCAGACAGCTTCGGAAGGCGAAATCCGAATTTCGGGGATGGAAATAACACAAACTCCTCCCCATAAGCGTCCGGTGAATACGGTATTTCAGAAATATGCCTTGTTCCCGCACTTGAATGTGTATGATAACATCGCTTTCGGCCTGAAACTGAAAAAAACACCGAAACAGACCATTGAGAAGAAGGTGAAAGCTGCTTTGAAAATGGTAGGCATGACGGATTATGAATACCGCGATGTGGATTCTCTTTCCGGTGGTCAGCAACAACGTGTAGCTATTGCCCGCGCCATCGTGAATGAGCCGGAAGTGTTGTTGTTGGATGAACCGCTGGCAGCGCTCGATCTGAAAATGCGTAAGGATATGCAAATGGAGCTCAAAGAAATGCATAAATCTTTGGGAATCACGTTTGTGTACGTCACTCACGATCAGGAGGAGGCACTTACGTTAAGTGACACGATTGTCGTGATGGGTGAAGGAAAGATTCAGCAGATCGGTACGCCGATTGATATTTATAATGAACCTATCAATGCTTTTGTTGCGGACTTTATCGGAGAAAGCAATATCCTCAACGGTACCATGATTCATGATAAACTCGTACGTTTTTGCGGTACGGAGTTTGAATGTGTGGATGAAGGATTTGGCGAGAATGTTCCGGTGGACGTAGTCATTCGTCCGGAGGATCTTTATATTTTCCCCGTTTCGGAAATGGCACAGTTAGTAGGAGTGGTAGAGACTTCTATTTTTAAAGGAGTGCATTATGAAATGACGGTGTTGTGCGGCGGATATGAATTCTTGGTGCAGGATTACCATCATTTTGAAGTAGGGGCTGAAGTCGGTCTGTTGGTGAAGCCTTTCGATATTCATATTATGAAGAAAGAGCGTGTTTGCAATACATTCGAAGGAAAATTGCTGGATGCTACTCATGTGGAATTCCTGGGCTGTAACTTTGAATGTGTTCCGGTGGAAGGAATCGCTTTCGATACGAATGTCAAAGTGGAAGTAGACTTTGAAAAAGTGATTCTTCAGGATAATGAAGAAGACGGAACGCTGACGGGTGAGGTGAAATTCATCCTTTACAAGGGTGACCATTATCATCTGACTGTATTGTCAGATTGGGACGAGAATGTATTTGTAGATACGAACGATGTATGGGATGACGGTGACCGTGTAGGTATTACCATCCCTCCAGATGCTATTCGTATAGTTAAAATAACCGATTAACAGGAAAGGAAGTGAATAAGAGGTTTATAGTCTTTTTGTCATCACGTAAGAGTTGGACTCTCCCTTACATTATTTTTTCGGTGATCTTTGTGATTATACCGTTGTTCTTAATTGTCGTATATGCCTTTACCGATGATAGCGGCCATTTGACACTCGCCAATTTTCAGAAGTTCTTCGAACATCCCGAAGCAATCAATACCTTTGTCTATTCGATTGGTATTGCCATTATTACCACCCTTGTTTGTATTTTACTGGGTTATCCTGCTGCCTGGATATTGAGTAACAGCAAGCTGAACCGTTCCAAGACGATGGTCGTACTGTTTATTTTGCCGATGTGGGTAAATATTCTGGTGCGTACCCTTGCTACTGTTGCCTTATTCGACTTTTTCAGTGTGCCGTTGGGCGAGGGAGCGTTGATATTCGGTATGGTATACAACTTTATCCCTTTCATGATTTATCCTATCTACAATACTTTGCAGAAGATGGATCATAGCTATATCGAGGCGGCGCAAGACTTGGGAGCCAATCCTGTGCAAGTCTTTCTGAAAGCAGTCCTTCCGCTTTCCATGCCGGGGGTGATGAGTGGTATCATGATGGTGTTCATGCCGACTATATCGACATTTGCCATTGCCGAGTTGCTGACGATGAATAACATCAAACTCTTTGGTACGACGATTCAGGAAAATATCAATAACAGTATGTGGAACTATGGAGCGGTACTTTCGCTCATTATGTTGCTATTGATAGCTGCTACTTCCCTGTTCAGCACCGATGATAAGGAAAACTCAAATGAAGGAGGCGGGCTATGGTAAAGAAGATATTTGCACAGACTTATTTGTGGATATTGCTGCTCTTGCTTTATTCTCCGATCGTGATTATTGTGATCTACTCATTTACAGAGGCGAAAGTGTTGGGTAACTGGACGGGATTTTCTACCAAACTTTATTCTTCGTTATTCACTACCGGTGCTCATCATTCTTTGATGAATGCATTGATTAATACGATCACTATCGCTCTACTGGCTGCAACAGCATCTACGTTATTAGGAAGCATCGCTGCTATCGGTATATTCAATCTGAAAGCCCGTTCACGCAAAGCGATCGGATTTGTGAACAGCATTCCTATTCTGAATGGTGATATTATCACTGGTATATCCTTGTTCCTTTTGTTTGTATCTCTGGGGATCACACAAGGCTACACAACCGTAGTGCTTGCTCATATTACTTTTTGTACCCCGTACGTTGTTTTGAGTGTATTGCCCCGTTTGAAGCAGATGAATCCGAATATTTATGAAGCTGCCCTCGACTTGGGAGCTACTCCTATGCAGGCCTTGTGGAAAGTCATAATTCCGGAGATTCGTCCGGGAATGATTAGCGGCTTTATGCTTGCACTGACACTATCCATTGATGATTTTGCCGTAACTGTATTCACTATCGGTAATCAAGGTTTGGAAACGCTTTCTACTTATATCTACGCCGATGCCCGCAAGGGAGGTTTGACCCCGGAACTTCGCCCGCTTTCGGCTATCATTTTTGTCGTGGTACTGGCGTTATTGGTTGTAATCAATTACCGGGCAGGAAAAACGAAGAAAAAAGATTAATAGACTATCAAATGTGCTACTACGTAAATAATATGAAAAGAATAATTCCTGCTATCCTGCTCTTATTGGCTTTGACCGGGTGTTATAATTCCGGTGAACCTCGTGAGCGGGTTCTTAAAATCTACAACTGGGCGGATTACATCGGCGAAGGTGTACTTGAGGATTTCCAGGCATATTATAAAGAACAGACCGGTGAGAATATCCGTATCGTTTACCAGACATTCGATATCAACGAAATCATGTTGACGAAAATTGAAAAGGGGCATGAAGATTTTGATGTTGTTTGTCCTTCGGAATACATCATCGAGCGTATGCTGAAGAAGCATTTGTTGCTACCTATCGACACGAATTTCGCACATTCTCCCAATTACATGAATAATGTGGCTCCATTTATTCGTAAGCAGATTAATAAATTGAGTCAGCCGGGTGAAAAAGCCAGCCGCTATGCTGTATGTTATATGTGGGGGACGGCAGGTATTCTGTATAACCGGGCTTATGTGCCCGATTCGGTAGCCCTGTCCTGGGATTGCCTTTGGAATAAAAAGTATGCCGGAAAGATCCTGATGAAGGATAGTTATCGTGATGCTTATGGAACAGCCGTGATTTATGCGCATGCAAAGGAACTGAAGGAGGGAACGGTAACAGTGGAAGAGTTGATGAACGACTATTCTCCACGTGCGATGGAATTGGCTGAAAAATACTTAAAAGCCTTGAAACCGAACATTGCTGGCTGGGAAGCGGACTTTGGCAAGGAAATGATGACGAAAAATAAAGCTTGGCTGAATATGACTTGGAGCGGTGATGCAATCTGGGCGATTGAAGAGGCCAATGCGGTAGGAGTGGATTTGGATTATGAAGTTCCCGAAGAAGGAAGTAATATCTGGTATGACGGTTGGGTGATCCCGAAATATGCCAGAAATCCGGAAGCGGCTAGTTATTTTATCAACTTTATGTGTCGTCCGGATATAGCCTTGCGGAATATGGATTTCTGCGGATATGTAAGTTCCATAGCTACTCCCGAAATACTGGAAGAGAAGATAGACACCACTCTTCATTATTATTCCGATTTAAGTTACTTTTTCGGACCGGGTGCAGACAGCGTGCAGATTGATAAAATACAATATCCGGATCGTAAGGTGGTGGAACGATGTGCCATGATTCGTGATTTTGGCGATAAGACAAAAGAAGTTCTTGATATTTGGTCGCGTATTAAAGGAGATAATTTGGGAGTGGGTATCACTATTCTTATTTTCGTCGTTGTTGCATTGATGAGTGGTTGGATGATTTATAAGAAGTGGCAGCGTTATAATCGTCAGAAACAACAAAGACGTAGAAGCAGAAGGAAAAAGGTCAGGAGGAATTAGTGTTTCTCCGGATTGCAAACAAAAAATAAATTAGGTGGAAAATAAAAGCGGTATCTACGGTAAGAAATAAGAAGCACGGTGAACAGAATGCTGATGGCAGGATGTTCGCCGTGCTTGGTATTTATCGTCTTTTCATTTCTCGGAGAATGTCCTTGGTGTCCTTATCTACCCGGAATGACTCAATTGTTTTTTGCAGTGCCTTGTTGTAAGTCCAGTTATCCAGTGTGCTATGTTTCAGATACTCCATTGTCTTTTGGGGAAATTTGATAAAACACAATGATATCATCCATGCCATAGCCATGCGTGCATAATATGCATCATGATTGAATGAGTCGGCATATTTCAGTAACGAATCGATATGCGCGTCATCTACATAATGGAAAAGCATCACAATTCCGAAACGTATTTCAAATTCTTTAGAGGATTTCAGATAGGGTTGGATAAATTGCCATACGTTTTCTTTTCCTTTTTTCACAGAAGTTTTCAGTTCACTGCAGAATATGTCGCATACAGCCCAATTATCTATACGGGGAATGAACATCGTTACGTATTTCATTTGTTCTTCAAGTTCCATTTTTGCCAGTCCGATAATCATTCCCTGAAGCATTGTTTCTTCATAATAGTTAGTCTCGGTTGATTCGACAAATGTACGCCAGTCTTCTTTCTTTATAATTTCTTTGGCCATTGTTCGCAGTTGGGGGATGCGTACGCCGAGAATGTTGTTAGCTCCCGGGAGGAGGGAAGAGTGAAATTCCTGATATTGGGAATCTACTAGCGCCTGTAATTCTTTCCGGATGTTTTCAGTTATAGTCATTTTTCATATCGTTGGTTATTTCACAAAGGTATAAAAAAAGAGTATGCGTACTGTGGCAGGCATACTCTTTTTTGAGACAATTCCCATCATAATGAAAATACTTTGGGAAAGCTTGTCCGATCGGTTACTTCTTGACCATGTCGAAACTGAATGTGGTAATCGGGAAGTCTTTCAACGGCACTCCTTCTACTTCCACCTGGGTTGCTTTGATCACAAAGGTAAGTTTTTTATCTTTATATGTATATTGACCCTGTTCTTCTGCTTCTATGGTTACTTTTACAGTAATTTGAGGATCTTCTTCTCCATCCGCTTTTACTTGAGTCGGGGGCGTATATTTTATTTCCAAAGGTTCAGGTTTCAATTGAAGTAGAATGGAGCCTTTGCCATCATCATTAAAGGCAGCAGTATAAGGAATGTTGTAATTGATATCGTCCAGATTCTCAATGATAACTTCGGCAGCTTCTTCACCGACGATACTTCTGATCAAATCGTCAACCGGAAGTTTTTTAATCATAATTTGATTGTCTTTTACTTCAGCGGTAACTGTGGCTCCTTGCGGTTGTTCTTCTTTGGAGGAGTAGTTTTGTGGATTGACGGATGGAGCGGTTTCTGTTAACATCTTACCGGAATAGTTTCCATCCACATCTTTAAGTGAATATACGGGAATATCTGAATCGTCATCATTGCTGCATGCAGTGAAAGTGCTTATCAGGCCTGGCAATACTACAAGGAGAACAAAGCGATTAAAACAACGAGTTTTTTTTATTTCAGTTAAAATTTTCATACTGTTTAAAATTAGATTATTAATTTTCAAAATTAAGGTGTACGTACATAGAGTAAATGCCGGTATTTGTGAAATACTGCGTATGGAAATAAAAACAAAATGTTTTTTTTTGCAGGAATGCTGTTGCAGAGGTCCCATTCATCAGGACCTTTGCAACAGATAGCAGACTTCGTATACTATTGTTTTTTTATAATAGATTCGCTTGGTGTTATTCCGAAATATTCTTTGTATTTATGTCGGAAGTTTTTTAGATTCTTTAATCCTATCATTTCCGGAACCACATTTACAGAGTATTTTCCGCTTTCTAACAGTTCACGGGCTTTTTCCATTCGGATTCGGTATATAAAAAATTTAGGTGCTTCTCCTGTCAGCGATTTCCATTTATTGAAGAAAGTAGTTCTACTCATATATAGTTCGGACGCGACTTCATCAATAGTCAGGTTTTCCTGATCTATATTTTTTAGAATATAGTCTTTCACACGATCGATGAATACGTAATTATCTTCATTCAGGTTTTCGTTCTCTTTTATCTTTAAGAATTGTTCCCCGAATATTTTTTGTAGGAATGATTTTCTAAGGAAACGACTATTTTTGATTAGAACGTTTATTTCTATTTTTAAATCTTCTACATGAAAAGGAGTATGTAAAAAGACATCGGCCAGCGAGGCCTCTCTGGTGTTTTGTTGTTTGCCGTCCAGATATGAACCGTAAAGGATAATAGGTATAATAGAGGTCTCTCCGGACGTTTTTAGTCTTGAAGAGAGTTCGTTTCCATACATCCCATGCAACATCATGTCACAAATCACGATGTCCGGGTATTCTTCTCTGATGTATTTCAGGGCCTCCAGACCGTTGTCGAAGCTTTTTACAATGAAGTGTTCGGATAAGCGTGTTTCCAGATAAGACCTGAAGTCTGCATTACTGTCAGCAAGGAGTACTGTAGGCTTGGCTGACTTTCTTTTATGAGTCTCTTTACAGAACAGAGAGTCAATCTTTTTTTCTTCCTGATTGACTGTGAACTGTATGGGAGTATATTCGGACATATTTTTATGTGTATATTTTAATGGAAATCTTAGTAAAACACTCTGTTGGGAGTGATTGATGAGAATCTTGCCGTTGCACAGTCTTAACAGTTTCTTATAAAATATACTTTTATCGAAACTATATTCAAGTTCTTCTCCCCGTTTGAGTAATTGAAGCTTTTTGTATGTGTAACATTGGGTCAATCTCCTGCTTTTGTAACCGGTTATTCTAATTTGCCAGTGTTGAGGGTTTATAGAAATAGCCAAGATAATTGTTTGCTTTTGTCCGGCGTGGTCTATGGCGTTTCTTATGAATTTATCAATGATTGGAGATACCTTACTTTGGTCGAACCAAGTACTGGCATACTTGAATTCTGTCTTTATTTCCAGTTTTATTTGATTGTTGATGGCATGTTCTCTTAAAGAGTCGACTTTATTCCTGATAAACTTTCCGAGTTCATATTCTGCAATATCCACACTTCCGGAATGGGTGAATAACTGTTTCAAATTCATCAGTCCGGTTAAATGTTCGTTGAGACAATCGATCTTTCGGATTGCCAGTAATAACTCCGTTTTGGCATTTTCGGGACAATGATCATTGTATATTGTTTTTAATGGAGTATGAATCGATGTGATCGGGGTACGAATATTCCCGAAGGAGTCCATTAAATATTGAATCCCTTCTTTTAATAAATTCTTTTCTTTTTGTATAAATATGAAAGACCAAATCCAATAAATTGAAATTCCGCCTGCAATAAGCAGTGGGACAAGGTATAATTGATAAATAAGAAGTATAGTTATGACAACGGGAACGAGAGGTGATGTTGTTATTGAGTATTTCATTTTAATTTGTTTTAATGGTGCCACTTAGATGGGATACACCTATTTCCTACGTTTGAGATAAAAGAGTAAATTCACTGTAACTATAATCTCACAGTTATGTATTCATAAACTCAAAATATAAATATTTATGGATTTATATTTTGAGAGGTGATAGTTGAAAGTAAAATTTATATGAGGAGCTTGAATCCTAACAATTTGAATCATTCTTTGAGAAATGGTGGATTTCCTCCTGGCAACAATGATAAATAGATCTATTTTTGTTTATTGAATGTTTTTATTTACCGTGTGGTAATACTGATGAGGGGGGGAACGTATTGCATATTCGGTACTATCGATACATATCCCGATAAGTACCACTTTGGATTTTCTCATATAAAGATAGAAAGGAAGTACGATTTATTCCTGCGAAGTAAAAATAATGATAAGTTGTAACAAGTGGATGATGATATGAATATTGGATGACAGTTTGTTTCCGTTTGGTATGATTATGGGGATGAACGGTAGGTGATAATTATGATTAGTTAGTAATGTTCTGTTGTGGCGTAACAAAAGGGTAAAAGAGATATAACGTTTTTCCATCACCTGAACATCTGCTTTATTGATTGGAGAGCATTGATATGATTTGGAGCAGGAGGAAAAATAAAAAAGTGACGCTATCCTTGGCAGATGGCGTCACTTTTGAAACTATTTTTAGATATGTATCCTACCAGTTTCTTTTCACTGTACGGTAACCATAACCGATAATTACAAGAAAACAGATGAAAGGAAGAATAAATGAAACATTGACAGCCGGTAGCCAGGCTATCTGTTCCATATCAATGATACTTGCCTGTAGCGGTGGAAGAATAGAGCCTCCCAAGATAGCCATAATGAGACCGGCAGCTCCGAACTTCGCATCATCTCCCATGCCTTTCAGGGCAATGCCGTATATGGTAGGGAACATTAATGACATACAAGCCGATATTGCTACCAGACAATATATGCCGTAGATGTTTTGTAGGAAGATGGCTCCTAATGTGAAAACACCTCCGAAGATAGCGAGGATCATCAATAATTTGCCTGCATTAAGATAGCGCAGAATAAAGGTACAGATAAAGCGGCTGATACAAAAAATAACCATTGCCACGATATTATATTGTTGTGATAACACTTCTGCACTTTTTTCGTCCATGCCTTGTGACATAAACAGTCGTGTTCCATACTGAATGATGAACGTCCAGCACATGATTTGTGCTCCCACATAAAAGAACTGGGCTATCACACCTTCACGATAACGTGTTTCCTTGAAAATGCGTTTGAGTGTAGGGAAGAAGTCTATTTTGTGATTCTGATCTCCGTTTTTAGGCATTTTGACGAATCGTATCAATAGCAGCATGGCAACGATGACTAGTCCGATGATGAGATAAGGAGCGATCAGGACACTAAGGTCACTCTCTTTGATCGCCTGAAATTCGCTGTCGTTAAGCAATGCGCGGTCTTCGGTACACATCGGATGCAATT
>OIWL01002987.1_pt1 | contig 12680 bp, 8 predicted proteins | sample 1587561 | NCBI WGS metagenome assembly OIWL01 (sample SAMEA3888903, study PRJEB22519) | human gut metagenome | biome: human gut; feature: human-associated habitat; material: faeces | place: Denmark | collected 2010 | reverse complement strand
TTACAGCTTGTGGTCTATATGAATGCGGCATTGGAATTAGAGGAAAAACGCCATCCGGGCAAAAAAGCGGAACCGGCGGGTATTTTCTACTATCACATTCAAAATCCGATAGTAGACGGACTTGGAAATGAGACAGAGGCAGAAATACGAAACAGCGTTTTGGAGCAGTTAAAATTAAATGGTCTGGTGAACGATGATCCGGAAATCTATGAGGCGATGGATTCAGATTTTGCCGGAAATTCTTCGGTCATCCCAATCGGAAAAAAAGCGGACGGAAGCTTAAAAGCAACTTCCAAGGTTGCCAGTACTTACGATTTTTCTGTGATGTCTGATTATGTACAGGAGAAAATCAAAGAGACCGGGAAAAAAATCTTTGCCGGAGATATTTCGATTCATCCATACTCGCTGGACGGAAAAAGTGGCTGTGATTACTGTCCATACCATACCGTCTGCGGTTTTGACACCCGGATGCCGGGTTATTCCTATCATAAACTGGAAAAATTTGACAGCGCGGACGAGATATTAAAGCGTATGGAAAACGAAAAGCAGGAACAGTAAATAACAGGAGTGAGAAATATGGGAGTTTCATGGACCACAGAGCAGCAGCAGGTCATTGACTTAAGAAATCGAAATATATTGGTATCTGCGGCAGCAGGTTCTGGAAAGACCGCTGTTTTAGTAGAGCGGATCGTGAAAATCATAACAGACAAAAATCATCCGGTCGACATTGACCATCTGCTGATCGTGACGTTTACCAATGCGGCAGCGGCAGAGATGCGGGAGCGGATCGGAAATGCGATTGAGAAAGCGTTAGACGAACAGCCGGGGAATGAGCATCTGTTAAGGCAGCTGACCTTGATTCACAATGCACAGATCACGACCATCGACAGCTTCTGTCTGTATGTGGTGCGCAATCATTTTCATGAGATCGATCTGGAACCGAATTTCCGTATCGGGGATGAGGGTGAGTTAAAATTACTGCGCGAGGATGTTCTTGGCAGAGTTTTGGAACAAAATTATGAGGAGCCTTCGGAAGCATTTTCCGATTTTGTGGAGGGCTATGCTTCGGGAAGAACCGATGCTGCATTAAATGAGATGATCCTTCAGTTATATGAGTTTTCCAGAAGTTATCCGTGGCCGGAAAAATGGCTGGATTCGTTTGTGGGAGCCTACCGCATCGAAACCAGGGAGGAGTTAGACCGCGCAGAATGGCTTGCTCCGCTCACGGAAAATATCTGTTTTGTCTTAAAAGACTGTGAACAGCTCTTAAAGCAGGCGCTTGCAATTACACAGCAGGATGACGGACCGGATATGTACGAGAAAGCAGTGCAGAGTGATCTGGAAAAATATGAGGGTTTGTCAAGACTAACCTCTTTCTGTGAACTGTCCGGGGCGCTTTCCGATATCAAATACGACAGACTTGCGAGCAGCAGAGGGTTTGAGGGAAATCCTGATAAATTAGAGCTGGTGAAAAGTCTCAGGGAGCAGGCAAAGGATGTGGTGAAAAAACTCTGCAAACAATATTTTTTCTGTTCGCCGGAGATGATGATCGAGCAGTTAGAGCGCACGGAGCCGATGTTAGAGGAGGTTGTCCGTCTCACAAAGCAGTTTGCAGATGAGTTTGCAGCCGCAAAACGCCGGAAAAATCTGGTGGATTTCCATGATGTGGAACATTTTGCATTGCAGATCCTTGTGGATGAGGAGACGGAGAAGGCGAAAAAGACTGCGGAAGAGTTCCGGGATACCTTTGAGGAGATCATGATCGACGAGTATCAGGACAGCAACGAAGTGCAGGAGACACTGCTTCGCTCCATTTCCAGAGAGGAGCGTGGGGAAAATAATATTTTCATGGTCGGGGATGTAAAGCAGAGTATTTACCGGTTCCGTCTCGCAAGACCGGAACTTTTCATGAAAAAATACGATTCCTATTCGCTGGAAGAGAGCACCACGCAGCGTATCGACCTGCACAAAAACTTCCGAAGCAGAGAGGAAGTCTTGACCTGCACAAACGATATTTTTTATAAAATTATGGCGCGGAGTCTTGGAAATGTGGAGTATGACGCGGAGGCTGCACTGTATCCGGGGGCAAGCTATCCTGTCAGCGCGGACTTCATCCCGGAGATCCTGCTTGCAGACAGCAACGACGAATTATTGGAGGACACCGAACTTACGGATAAAAAGACACTGGAAGCGAAAATTGTGGCAGAAGAAATCAAGCATCTGATGAAAACGCAGCAGGTCACGGACAAGGCAGCCGGAACACTTCGGGCGGCGCATTACTCCGATATTGTAATTTTGCTCCGTAGCCTGTCCGGCTGGGCGGATTCGCTTGTGGAAGTGCTGAACGGAAATGGAATCCCGGCGCACACGGTTTCTTCAACCGGTTATTTTTCCACGGTGGAAGTGCAGACGGTACTGTCCATGCTGAGGCTTTTGGATAACCCAAGGCAGGATATTCCGATGGCGGCAGTGCTCCGCTCGCCGATGGCAGGGCTTACCGATGAGGAGCTTGCGGTGTTAAGGCTTGAAGATGGCAGTGTGCCTTTTCATGAAGCGGTGCTTGAACTGGCAGAAGGACTTTATGAAGAGGACGGGCAAAAAGAAATTTCAGATTCAGAGGCAGATCGGAAGCAGGGAAGAAACGCGGATGAGAAAACAGAAAATCATATAGAGATAACCGCTCACCGGAAATTACTCAAATTTTATAAAAAATACAAGCAATTACGGCAGCTCGTCCCGGACACTCCGATCCATGAGCTGATCGAGATCATCCTGCGCGAGACCGGATACGGTCATTATGTGGCGGCAATGCCGGCAGGAAACAGAAGAACGGCGAATTTAAACATGCTTTTGGAAAAAGCCGCAGCCTACGAGAAAACGAGTTACAAGGGACTGTTTCACTTTGTGCGTTACATTGATGAACTGCAGAAATATGATGTGGATTTCGGTGAGGCAGACATGGTCGGGGAAAACGAGGACGTTGTCCGAATTATGAGTATCCATAAGAGCAAAGGTCTTGAGTTCCCAATTGTGATCGTGAGCGGTATGGGCAAAAATTTCAATAAACAGGACACACGGAGCAAAATGGTGCTTCACCCGGAACTTGGTATTGGTCTTGACTACATGGACGGAAAAAAGCGTATCAAATCACCGACTATCGCAAAGAAGGCGATTGCAAAGCAGATCGATCTGGAAAATCTCGGAGAGGAACTTCGTGTGCTATACGTTGCCTTAACCCGTGCAAAAGAAAAGCTCATTCTCACCGGAACCTTAAAAGATGCAGCCGAAAAACTGGAATTTTACAGACAGCAGGCGAATCTTTCGAAAGCAGCAGACAGACCGCTTTCCTACCTTACAAGAGAAGGGGCTTCCGGTTATCTGGACTGGATACTTCCGGCAGTGCTTTCCTATGGGGACAAATACCCGGTCCGGATCGTGGAAGCGGCAGAGCTTGTTTTAGACGAAGTGGAAAACCAGTTAGAGCAAAATGAAAACCTGACAGAGCGGATCGAAGAGATTGAAGCGGCGGACACACAGCTGGTTGGACAGTTAAAACAGCGATTTTTGCAGCGTTATCCATATCAGGTTGACGTTTTGAGGAAAAACAAATATTCCGTATCCGAATTAAAGCATCGTGCGATGCGTGAACGGTTTGAGGCAGAACAGGAGGAGACGGTCCCGGCATTTTTGGAAGAACCTGCGACACCAACGATCCCTCTTTTTATCCAGAGACAGGGAAGTGTGGAACAGGAAACACCAAACCGTGGTGCACTAAGAGGAACCGCAGTGCACCGCGTTATGGAGTGCTACGATTTTGCCTCAGAAAAAAGTGTACATGAACAGATGGAGGCTATGGAAAAAGAGGAGAAGATCACTGCGGATATGCGCGCACTTGTGAGAGAGCAGACCGTGGCAGATTTTGTTTCCTCGGAAACAGGAAAGCGGATGGCTCTCGCACAGCGCGGGGGAGCACTTTACCGTGAGAAACCATTTGTCATGGGATTTACGGAAGAAGAGCTGGAAAACTATGGTTTCGGAGCGGACAGTAACACAGATTCCTGTGAGAACATCTACAAAAAAACAGACAGCGATCAGGAAAAGGAAGAACAGAAAAGAATCCGACATGAAGAGGACTTAACCTTAATTCAGGGAATCATTGATGTATTCTGGATCGAGAAAGACGGAATCGTCCTGCTTGATTATAAGACCGACCGTGTGCAGCAGGCAAAGGAACTCATCGACCGCTATGAGACACAGTTAAAACTCTATGCGGATGCATTGGAGCGTGTCTTTGGCGCACGAAAACTCAAAGTGAAGGAAATTTTGATTTATTCCTTCTTTTTGGAACAATTGATTACTTTATAACAGGAGAACAAAATGGGACAGATCATACTTGCCTCGGCATCGCCGAGAAGAAAAGAATTGTTAGAACAGATTGGACTGGAATTTGAAATCTGCCCGGCAAAGGGAGAGGAAGTTATCTCCAAAAGCGTGCCGGAGGAGGTTGTGATGGAACTTTCCGAGCAGAAAGCAAAAGAGGTCGCAGGCATGGTAAAAGCTTACGAGAGCGGACACGAGGAACTGATGACACCGCAGGACATCTTAGTGATCGGGGCGGATACTATCGTCGCATGCGATGATACCATCCTTGGAAAACCGAAGGATGAAGCGGGTGCAAAGCGGATGCTGAAGCTTTTGTCGGGAAGAAAACATGCCGTGTATACAGGCGTTACGTTTGTGTTTTTGGACAAAAATGGACGAGTGGGAGCACATACCTTTTACGAGAAAACAGAAGTTACCATGAAACCGTTGTCGGAACTTGAGATCGACCGCTATGTGGCGACCGGAGAGCCGATGGATAAGGCTGGAGCATACGGAATCCAGGGGAAATGTGCAATCTATATCGAGGGAATCGAAGGTGACTACAATAATGTGGTCGGACTTCCTGTTGCACGTATTTATAAGGAGCTGCAAAAGCTTGGAATCGATCCCTATCTATGGTAAACTGCATATACACACAATTACAAAGGAGAACAGCGTATGAACGAATTTGATGAAGCATGTCTGGAATATTTTCTGGCACATCAGGAACAGTTACTGCCGGAGCCGGTGGCAGAGACAATGGAAGAGGCAGAGGAATTTTTAGAGGACTGCATGGCGGTCGTCTGTATGAATCTGAAAGAGGTAAAAGCTTATTTCGAAGATCAGGGGGCTGATATCGAGGGAATGTCACTCAGGGATCTGGAGGAGGCAAGCGAAGTTTTTGCCCTCCCGGATGGCAGATATCTGATCGTGGAAGCTTAAATTTTTATAAATTTCCCGGAATGGGATTGACAAAAGAAAAAATGTTTATTATACTCAAAAAGTTTGCAAAGCAGGCAGAATGAGAACGCCCTTTTGCAGCAGAGAAAGACTGTAAAAAAGGCATTTTGACAAGGAGAAAACTACATGAAAAATTATGATGTGATTATTATTGGGGCAGGTCCTTCCGGTATTTTCTGTGCATATGAACTGATCCATGCCAACAAAGACCTGAAGATTTTAATGATTGAAAAAGGACGCCGTATTGAGAACAGACAGTGTCCGAAGAGAAAGACAAAAGTATGTGTAGGCTGTCAGCCATGTTCCATCACGACCGGATTTGCCGGAGCAGGAGCATTCTCCGATGGAAAATTATCTTTATCCCCGGACGTAGGTGGAAATCTTCCGGAGATTTTAGGATATGATGAGACTGTTACATTATTAAAAGAATCCGATGATATTTATTTAAAATTCGGAGCAGATACAAAAGTTTACGGTGTGGATAAAGAAAAAGAAATCCGCGAGATCCGTAGAAAAGCGATCACAGCAAACTTAAAACTCATCGAATGCCCGATCCGTCACCTTGGAACAGAGGAAGGATATAAGATTTATTCCAGATTGCAGGAGCATCTGTTAGAGCAGGGTGTTGAGATGGAGTTCAATACCATGGTCAAAGATATCATCATTGAAGATGGTCAGGTAAAAGGACTTGTGACAGACAAAGATGAAACATACCATGCAAAAGAGGTCGTATCTGCAGTCGGACGTGAGGGAGCAGACTGGTTCTCACACATCTGTAACGGTCATGGGATCGAGACGCAGGTCGGTACGGTAGATATCGGTGTCCGTGTGGAAGTGCGTGACGAGGTTATGGAATTCTTAAACGATAACCTTTACGAAGCAAAATTAGTTTACCACACACCTACATTTGACGATAAAGTGCGTACATTCTGTACGAATCCATCCGGTGAAGTAGCAACTGAGTACTATGACAATGGACTTGCAGTTGTAAACGGACACGCTTATAAATCCAAAGATTTAAAGACAAACAACACCAACTTTGCAATTCTTGTATCCAAGAATTTCACAAAGCCATTTAAAACACCAATCGAGTACGGAAAACAGATTGCACAGCTTTCCAACATGCTCTGCGACGGAAAAATTTTAGTACAGACCTTCGGTGATTTCAGAAGAGGAAGAAGAACGACAGAGGAGCGTCTCTGCAGAAATAACCTGATCCCTACGTTAAAGGATGCAGTACCGGGAGATCTTTCCCTTGTATTCCCACATCGTATTATGGTGGACATTGAGGAGATGATCCTTGCACTTGATAAGGTGACGCCGGGTATTGCAAGTGATGAGACTTTATTATATGGTGTCGAAGTAAAATTCTACTCGAACAAGGTTGTGGTAAACAAAGACTTTGAGACAAGCGTAAAAGGTCTTCGTGCCATCGGTGACGGAGCATCGGTAACCCGTGGTCTGCAGCAGGCATCCGCAAACGGAATCTCTGTTGCGAGAAGCATTTTAAAAGCTATGGAAGCTTAAATGAACAGCATGAAAAAAAACAGAAAAAAAATGACACTGATATGTCTGCTCTGCTTTTCCTTTCTGCTCACAGGATGTAAGATTGGAAATAAGGAAGTGATCGTCTCAAACACATTGAACAATCGCCAGGTATTTCGAATCGGAAACGTGTCCTGTGGGCTGAAAGAGGCGAAGGTATATCTTGTGAATTACCAGAATATTTACGGAACTGCCTATGGACTCGATCTCTGGCAGCATGATTTTGGAGACAGTTCTCTGGAAAATTATGTGAAAAATATCACAATGCAGGAACTGGCACAGGTGGTCTGCTTAGACCAACTTGCAAAAGAAAAAGAAATGGAGCTTTCCGAAGAAGAAAAGGAAAAGACCGCTCAGGCGGCAGAGGAGTACTTTGCATCTCTCACGGAGGATGAGACTGCCTATATGGGTGTTTCGGGGAGTGACATCAAAGAGTACTATGAGCATTATGCGCTGGCACAGAAAGTGTACCATTCACTCACAAAAGCTGTGAATGAGGAGGTCAGCGATGATGAGGCACGGGTGATGGAGATCATGCAGATTTTTGTTTCGGATGAGAGCCGGGCAAATGAGATCGCATCCAGATTAGCCCAGGGAGAAGATTTTGCAACACTCGCCAATAATTATAATGAGCTTGGCAGCATTCAGGTAAATATTTCAAGGGATGATCTCCCGGCTGCAGTAGAAGAGATCGCATTTCAGATGGAAAATGATGAGGTTTCCGGTAAGATCACAGTGGATGGAGGCTTTTATTTCATTAAATGCCTGAACAAATACAATCAGGAGCTGACGGAGGCGAACAAAGCCAATATTGTAGACAAAAGAGAAAAGGAAGCTTTTGATGATGAATACAATGGATTTGTTTCTTCCCTGAGTTCGAATATCAACGAAGAACTCTGGGAGAATCTGGAACTTGAGACAGGTTCCGGGATGAAGACGGATACGTTTTTTGAAGTTTTTAATACTTATTGTGGTGATATGTGATATCACCACAATTTTTTCGAGGGAAAAAGATATGACGAAGGATATGACAAACGGATCGCCAATGAAGCTGATTCTTGGATTTTCCGTACCACTTTTGTTTGGATTTTTATTTCAGCAGTTTTACAATCTGATGGATACGTTGATCGTAGGACGTTTCCTCGGAGTAGATGACCTTGCAGCGGTAGGTTCCACAGGCTCCGTCAACTTTCTTATCATCGGATTCTGTATGGGAGTGTGCAACGGATTTGCGATTCCTCTGGCACACAAATTCGGCGCAGGAGACTATAAGGGCATGCGTGGCTTTATGATGAACGCCATTTACCTCTCTGCGATTTTTGCAGTGGTAATGACGATCGTGACGGTCATCTTCTGTATGCCGATCCTGGAGCTGATGCGCACGCCGGAAAATATCATTGACGGTGCATACCGTTACATTGTGATCATTTTCTGGGGGATTCCGGTCACCTATCTGTACAATCTGGTTTCGGGAATTATCCGTTCCATGGGGGACAGCAGGACACCGGTTGTGTTTCTGGTGATCGCTGCGGTCATTAATATCGGACTGGATCTGTTTTTTATCGTAGTGCTCGGAACCGGAGTGGAAGGTGCAGCATGGGCAACAGTGATCTCACAGCTGATCTCCGGTGTGGGATGCCTTATTTACAGTATCAGACATTTTGAGATACTGCATCCGGAAAAAGAGGAAATGCAGGTAAATAAAACGTACATGATGACATTGTGTGGAATGGGCGTTCCGATGGGACTGCAGTATTCCATCACGGCGATCGGAAGCGTTATCTTACAGAGTGCGGTCAACTCCCTTGGCTCTCATGCGGTTGCCGCAATGACAGCCGGAAGCAAGATCGGAATGTTTTTCTGCTGCCCGTTTGATGCGTTGGGTTCTACGATGGCAACCTATGGCGGTCAGAATGTCGGGGCAAAAAAACTGGACCGTGTCTCAGGAGGTTTAAAGGCGGCGTCCATTCTCGGATGTGCGTATGCGGTGCTGGCATTTGTCATTATGATCTTTTTCCGTGGGGCGCTGGCAGGCTTCTTTGTCGGAGAGGCAGAGCCGGAAGTCGTTTCCAATGCAGGACTGTTTTTGCTGATCAACAGTGCATTCTATATCCCATTGGCATTTGTCAACATCGTGCGCTTCCTGATCCAGGGAATGGGCTACAGCAAATTTGCTATTTTGGCGGGTGTGTTTGAGATGGTTGCAAGAACGTTAGTCGGATTTGCGTTTGTGCCTGTTTTCGGCTACGTGGCAGCGTGCTTTGCAAGCCCGGTGGCATGGATCTTTGCGGATGCATTTTTATTCCCGGCATATTTCCATGTCCTGAAAAAGACGAAGAAGATGTTGTACAAGTAAAAAATAACTGCGAAACTTCCCACCAGAGTAGAGCAAATTGTGAAAAATTGAACAATGTAATTAAAAACGAAAGGATTCAGTATGAGTATTTTAAACGTGGAACACCTGACACACGGATTTGGTGACAGGGCAATTTTTAATGACGTGTCTTTCCGGCTTTTGAAGGGAGAACACATCGGATTAGTCGGCGCCAACGGCGAGGGAAAATCCACATTTATGAATATCGTGACCGGAAAGCTTATGCCGGACGAGGGAAAAGTGGAATGGGCGAAAAACGTCCGTGTCGGTTATCTCGACCAGCACTCCACACTGACCAAAGGCATGACAATCGAGAGTGTGTTAAAATCGGCGTTCGCATGGTTGTTTGAACTCGAAGAAAACATGAACCAAATTTGTGACAGGCTTGGTGAGGCAGAACCGGACGAGATGGATGCGATGATGGAGGAACTCGGAGTCATACAGGATACACTCACCATGCATGATTTTTACATCATTGATGCGAAGGTGGAGGAAGTGGCGAGAGCGCTCGGTCTGCTTGATCTCGGACTGTCCCATGATGTCACGGATTTAAGCGGCGGACAGCGTATGAAAGTTCTTCTGGCAAAGCTTTTGCTGGAAAAACCGGACATTCTTCTTTTAGACGAGCCGACGAACTATCTTGACGCAGAGCACATCGCGTGGTTGAAACGTTATCTGCAGGAGTATGAGAATGCGTTTATCTTAATCTCTCACGATATTCCGTTTTTGAATGACGTTGTGAATATTATTTACCATATGGAAAATCAGCGTCTGGACCGGTATGTCGGGGATTACGATAAGTTTCAGGAAGTCTATGAGGTGAAAAAGTCCCAGTTAGAGGCAGCTTACCGCAAACAGCAGCAGGAGATCAGTGAGTTAAAGGATTTTGTCGCCCGGAACAAAGCGCGTGTTGCCACAAGAAATATGGCAATGTCCCGCCAGAAGAAGTTAGACAAAATGGATGTCATTGAGCTTGCTGCCGAGCGTCCGAAGCCGGAATTTAATTTTAAACTCGGAAGAACACCGGGGCGTTATATTTTCGAGACGAAAGACCTTGTGATCGGATATGACGAACCGCTGTCAAAACCGTTAAATATCTCCATGGAGCGTGGACATAAAATCGCACTTGTCGGCGCCAATGGAATCGGTAAGACGACACTGTTAAAGAGTATTTTAGGATTGATCCCATCGCTTGGCGGTTCTGTGGAACTCGGCGAGAATCTGGAGATCGGATATTTTGAGCAGGAGATCAAAGGCGAGAACAGGAACACCTGTATCGATGAGATCTGGGAAGAATTCCCGTCTTTCAGCCAGTACGAAGTGCGTTCTGCCCTTGCAAAATGCGGACTTACGACCAAACATATCGAAAGCCTCGTCCGCGTGTTAAGCGGTGGAGAGCAGGCAAAAGTAAGACTCTGCAAATTGATCAATAAATCGACGAATGTTCTGCTCTTAGACGAGCCGACCAACCATCTGGATGTCGACGCGAAGGATGAATTAAAGCGCGCGTTGCAGGAATACCGCGGCAGTATCCTTCTGATCTGTCATGAACCGGAATTCTATCAGGATATTGTCAATGAAGTCTGGGACTGCTCGAAGTGGACAACGAAGATTTTGTAGTATAAAAATAAGCATAATGAAAAGGAAAAACATTGACATTTTCATCACAAAGTATTATCTTGATGTCAGTAATAATTCCTATTATTAGATGATAAAAACATATGGAGGCCATTATGAAAGATACCTATATTTCAGAAGCAGTAAAGTATATCGGAGCAGACGATACCACATTAGATTTATTCGAGAGCCAGTACCAGATCCCAAACGGAGTTTCTTATAATTCCTATGTGATCCTGGATGAAAAAGTTGCGGTTATGGATACCATTGATGAGCGGAAAACAGACGAGTGGTTTGCAAATCTTGAGAATGTGTTAAACGGAAGAACGGTAGACTATCTTGTCATTTCCCATTTAGAGCCGGATCATGCGGCAAATATCAAACGTGCGGCAGACAAATTCCCACAGGCACAGCTTGTACTGAGCGCAAAGGCAAAAGCGATGCTGCCACAGTTTTTTGATATCGCACATTTAGAAGAGCGCTGCCTTGTGGTAAAAGAGGGCGATACATTAGAGCTCGGAACACATAAGCTGCATTTTGTGATGGCACCGATGGTACACTGGCCGGAGGTCATGGTGGAATATGAAGAAACGGAAAAAATCCTTTTCTCCGCAGACGGATTTGGAAAATTCGGTGCGTTGAGCGCAGAGGAAGAGTGGACAGACGAGGCGAGAAGATATTTTATCAATATCGTTGGAAAATACGGTGTGCAGGTTCAGACACTGCTCAAAAAAGCGGCAGCGTTAGACATTCAGACGATCTGCCCGCTGCATGGACCGGTTTTGAAAGAAAATCTCGGTTTTTATATCGGAAAGTATCTTACATGGAGCAGCTATGAGCCGGAAGAGGACGGTGTTTTAGTTGCCTGCGCATCCATTCATGGAAATACAAAAGCAGCCGCTGAAAAAATGGTAGAAGTACTCCGCGCAAATGGAGCATCCAAAGTAGTATTTATGGATCTGACCAGAGATGATATGGCAGAGGCAGTTGCAGATGCTTTCCGCTATGGAAAAATCATCCTTGCGGCAGCTTCCTATGATGCAGGGGTGTTCCCTCCGATGGAAGATTTCCTGCACCGCCTTGCACATAAGAATCTCCAGAAACGTACTTTTGGACTGATCGAGAACGGTTCCTGGGCACCTTGCGCAGCAAGAGGCATGAAAGGCATTTTGGAAGGCATGAAAGAGGTAAACGTATGTGAGAATGTTGTGAGCATCAAATCCACAATGAAAGACACAGACGTTGCCAAAATGGAAGAACTCGCAAAGGAAATCCTTGCATAAAACTGGTACAAATTTACAGAAGTATATCTTAAAAAATATTTCGTTGACAATCGCAAAAAGGACATATATACTAGAAAATAATAGGGGTTAATGGGTTGGAGGTAGTGATTATGAAGTGTCCTTTTTGCAGCAGCGAAAACACAAGAGTCATTGACTCAAGACCGGCAGATGATAATAATTCCATTCGCCGAAGAAGACTTTGTGATGATTGTGGGAAGAGATTTACGACATACGAGAAAGTGGAGACCATTCCACTCATCGTCATTAAGAAGGATAATGCCCGTGAACAGTATGATCGTTCCAAGATCGAAGCCGGTGTATTAAGAGCATGCCATAAGAGACCGATTTCTGTGAATCAGATCAATCAGCTTGTCGATGAAGTTGAAACAGAGATCTTTAACAGAGAGGAAAAAGAAATCCCAAGTACATTGATCGGAGAGATCGTAATGGATAAGATCAAGAATCTCGATTCCGTTGCATATGTACGTTTTGCATCTGTTTACCGTGAATTTAAGGATGTGAATACTTTTATGAGCGAA
>OIWL01002985.1_pt1 | contig 12693 bp, 10 predicted proteins | sample 1587561 | NCBI WGS metagenome assembly OIWL01 (sample SAMEA3888903, study PRJEB22519) | human gut metagenome | biome: human gut; feature: human-associated habitat; material: faeces | place: Denmark | collected 2010 | reverse complement strand
GTCAGCAAGAACTAATGTACTTTGTCTGCTCTGCTTTTTACAATATGGATAAAAGCCGTAGTAAAATTGTGAGTTTTTTGATGAAAATTTTTCCTCTCTATTTTCCTGCTGGAGAAAGTGTATTGGCAAAAAGATGCCGGGATTAGAAAAGGTTAGGGAGAGAAGAGAAAAAGAAACAACAGCGCTAGTGTCACATTAAAACCGGAACACTAGCGTTTGGCAATTAATTTAATTTCCCCATTCAAGGCATATGTTTACTCAATTGGATTATATGGAGAAACGTGGTTCTCCGTCAGGTACGACTTTTTGCCGTCAGCTATTTTGAATCAGGAGGACAGTTGATAGAAAAATCTTAAGTCTATTCAAGAGATGAGTAGAAAGAGGCAACATCACCATCCTTCATTATATAAGAAATCTGCTTATTCTTCTCCGCTATAATCTTTAATTGCTTCTTTTCTTCTAAAGTCCAGTTCTTGATTTTCTTAAGTTCTGAAATTATTGAATGAGTTTGTTTAAAACTGTTGCTATTTTCCAAATCCATAATAAGTTTCTCTTTTTCTTTGTCTTCCTTATTATCTATCTGTCCATTATGGCTTACCTGCTCTTGCTTATTTATGTAATGGACAGCCATCAATTTTTCATTCGATGCAGTTGTATCAATAATGGTTTTGACTAATTTGTCCAATTCAGATCCTTCTGTATAGTCTGCAGGAGTATAATATTTTATGCGCTTATCTTCCATCATTTTATAGACTTTTCGTTTATCTTTTGTTTTTGGATTATAAACTCCAATAGAATGACCTGAATAAGAATTAATGAGTTTCATACAAGGTATATCCGTATCACTATCACCTATATATACCATATTTCTGAAAGGAATACGAATGTCCTCTGGTTTAAAATAGTCATTGACACCTGAATCATTCACATCTAATGTCCCTTTTTCTATTCTAAAAAGGAATTGAGTCTTGCTCGTGTAATTAATAACTTGTGCTGGCCATTGAGCAACACCATCTTTATCATAATAGAAGGAACTGGCATAAATTTTTTCAAATTCATTAGCGACTTTTGTACCTTCTATCATTTCTTTAAGACCTGATGAAATGATATAATGCTCTACAATAACTCCTCTTTCCATGCCATAGTCTCTAATGCGCTTAAACCAAGTCTCAACACCGGGGAATAATTGTACTTTCGCCCCATAATCCATTAATGCCTTTTTATTAAATATGACTTTTCCATGCGCTTTCTGAATCATGGTAAACATGTAAGCCAAATTTTGATCCATGTCATTCTCTTCAGCTAACCCATTGGACTCTTTCCAAAAAGATTCGACTTCATCCCCAACAGATTGTATATACCCTTGCGCTTGCATGTCATCTGGTGATAATGTCTTATCAAAGTCATAACATATTGCAACAACTGGTTTACTTTCCTTTGTTTTTCTAATAAATTCTTTACTCATATGCTATAATAAAAAAATGAGACACAATTACTATTAATTATGCCTCATTTATGATTTATCTATTCAGTAATTTCTTACTTTACTACTTTGAATTACTTATTATTTGACATCCTCAAATATAATATGCTATGAATATCAACTATTTATAATTTCATGGTACAAATATGAATTATTTTAGTGGTCATATATTGAAAAGCAAGAGTAAAAAGAGATATTTCCACGGCAAAAGAAAGATTTATGATTATTTAACTATGTATTTTGTATTTGCAGATGTTTTCATTTGATGTTGGATATTTGCACTTGTTTTGCTCTTCTTTTCACAAAACGCATAAAACGAAGACATTGCATCTTTTTCGCTTATTTTTGACTTTCGTTTTTTATGGAAATACGTTATACTTTTGCAAAGTAATCATAGACAAAAATAATTATGAAGCAAAAGCAACATATATTCCAATCCTGGGCGATAGAAATAGTAACGGTGCTTCTAGCGTCCACAATATCATTCCCTGTGAGTGATGCTATTGGTGTGCAATTAAGTCTTCTCCCCTTTGTCATGGTAGCGTGTTATGTTACTCTCAAATTCATCTATCACATTTGCATTTTTCTGTCGGCGCATATAATTGCCATAGTTGCACTATTGCGCCAGAACTCAATGCCGTCCAACAAGCAGACCAAAGAAGAATATGCCTTTGCCAACACCTCGTCTGCAACAGACAACAATGATGTTCTAATGAAACGAATGGAGTTATTCCATTACGAGTACCAACATGAGGAACGACAATATCTTCAGCAAAAAGAAAAGGAAGAAGACGAAAAACTACAAGCCGTATTGCAATACACTCGAAACACATTCAGGCAATTTGATTTTAGCGAAGAAGAAATCTTCCAAATCTGTGAATGTGTCCGATACTTTGTCACAAATCGGCAAGCTCTCACAAATACAAACATCCATATCAAAAGACGTGTAGCCGTTACCCAAATCTCACTTAAAAACTTTGCTTGGAACATAGCTTTTCAATATAATATCGGTCGAGATGTAACAGCGCAGTTTGTCATGCACACCTTTCATGAATGGTTTGCCAATTCTACGATTGATACAATCAGGAAGAATTTGCGCACAACAACAGGAAATCATAAAATCAAAATAGATGAAAAGATAATATCATTAGCTTCTACTTAATATAATAGAATCACAGATAATGTATCAGAATGTCTGTATAACTATTTTAATACTGTAGTATATATAGCAATTTAAAAATAAGAACAACGCTATAATTATATAGGACACTTATGGTATTGGGGCATTTTTTAATGGCGCGTAAACGCGTAAATATTATAGCGTATGTATGAATCAACTAAACTAAATTATTAATAGGCGCTCAAAATGAAAGCTCTATAATATCAAATACGATAGAGCTTTCATGTATTTCGAACTAAAACGAAAGAAATAATTATCCGATTACCTTTGCATGCTTTCGTATTGCAGCAACAATACTTTCCGTGTTCCAACGAACAATTTCATCTGCTCTGTCACTAATGGTAGCAGAAATCCGTTCATGCCCTCTTGGAATTACGCCTATAACAGGTATTCCTTTCTCAATTGCTTTATCAAGCTCCCATCTCATCCAGTCGCTATATGAGGCATATATTCCAGCAATACCAATAACAATATTTGATGCTGATATTCTTTCTGCAATTCTCTGTCTTACATAATATGTATTTGTTGAATTTATATAATCTGTTGGAGGAAATTCTGTAAACTCAACATTAAAATACCCTCTTGCTTCCAAGAGATTCTTTAATGATTTCAGGTCATTTACATGTGCCCATGAATGACTAATGAAAATTTTATATAATTTAGACATATTTACGATTGTATTATCAATTTAGTTTCTTCAAACGTATCTTTTTGCCATCTTTGCGGTTGTTGTTCGTTGAATAGTTTTTCATACTTTTCTGCTTCTGCATATTCCTTTAATGCTAGATAAGCATTAGATAATGAAGCATATTTCCACAATAATTCTTCAGGCTCTTGTTCTTTAAGAGTTTCTAATATTATATTTATAATTTCTTTATATGTGAGCTGAGCCTCGACAATAGAATGTGTTTTCATCTCAGCAGATGTTTCTATCTTTGATTTTATGTACATACAAGTTGCATAATTCTCACCAGTATAAAAATCTTTATACTGGAACCAACCTCTTTTGTATGCATCTATAGCGGAATCAAGATAGCTTCTATCTGACGTTATATTCCACAATCTTTTGTATATAGCCCCCAAAATACCAAGAGTTTCAGTATCTGTTTGACCTTCAATTTTCGTTATTATTTGTAAGGCGTCAGTCAATGCTCTTTGTGGAGATGGCTTTTCACTTTTGTATCGACACAAAGCTTGCTGTTGAATATAATATTTTTCATTTTCAGCTTTAGAACATAATTTACTCCACAATTTTTCAGCCTCAATAAATTCTCCATTTTGCATTTTTTCTTTCGCTGCCTCTGTCAATGCATAAATAGAATCTTCATTACTTTTCAGTTCACCTATTATACTTGAAATTTCATCTTCTGAGATTTCAGGCTTTTTAATCTGATGAATATATGAATAAAGTGGACTATCAGTCTTTGGTTCTTTTATTATATTCTGAATTAAAGAATGAAGCTGGGAAATACTTTTTTTTGCCTCTAAGTCAGAAATTTCATTTCCAAGATGTTTATAACTAATTATTCTGTCATGTCCGATATCAAAAGGTATTTTCCCTTCATCTTCTTTTATTATTATTGTAGAATATGGACGCAATGCATGTCGTACTCCCAATTCATAAATAGCATTAGGATTAAAAGTTGATATATCAGCGATAACGATGTCTGCATAATATAACAATGCATACATACTTCTGTCGATTAATCCTGATTCTACTATTTCATCAGCGCGTATACATTTACAGCCAGATGACTCTACAGCAGGGCGGATTATTTTCTTATATGTTGTATCCAAATCAATCGTGCGGTTGGTGTCTGGATCTTTTTTCTTTCCAAACCCCATTATTATAAAGCAAATGTTATTATCCATACGTTTATTATTTAGGTCTAACGATAACATCATCAGCTATAGGCTGAGTACGTTTATTAAATGCTTCCTCAATATAGAAATTAGGATTCCTTTTAAAATCATCCCACTTAACTAATACACAAAATCTATCTTCTTTGTCATAGGCACATTTCCCATGATTATTTAGGTAGTAATTTTTCCAGAATTCTTTGACAACAGTCATATCATTAAGAGCTACATGATTGTGTGTTTTGCCACAGGTTTGGCAGACATATTGTCCTTTATAGATGGAATCATACATTGAAGGTAAAACAACTCCTAAAATTCCATTCCGAGTGTTTCCTTTTCCATCATACAATGACGCCTGTAGCTCCCTCTTTATAAATCGCTGTTCTTCCCACCCTAAGACTTCAGCACTGTGCTGCCCAATCAGAAAGATTGTAACTGTTGAATCAGACAAATAATCTTCTCTGATTTTTCGCATAATATAGTCTTCATCCTCAGAGTCAATGGGAGTGTTTAACGACTTGTCAATCATATCAACTTTGTCATTGTCACTCCATTTTTGTATTTCTTCTTTATACCAACAATCTTCCGTCTTGAAAGATATATAACACTTATGCCCCATATGCTTATGTTTTAAGCGCAAAAATACCAAAAACGATTCTATCTATCAAATATAATTCACTATATTTGCAAAATAAAATTGCATCTAAAAATGAAACTAAATAGAATAAAGGCTGTTTTGTCGGAAAAAGGTATCTCTCAAACATGGTTGGCTAAGAAACTTGATAAAAGTTTCAGCATGGTCAACGCTTATGCTTGTAACAGAATTCAGCCCAATTTGGAGACATTACAACAGATAGCAGAGATTCTTCAAGTAGATTTGAAGGATTTAATAACCGACAAAGATGAACGGCAATGATATTTAGTGAACGTATATTGAGTGTTGCTTTTTATGGAGTAACTTCCGATAATGCAAAAATATGGGAACGAGTATGACACCAGAAGAAAAGGCGAGGATTACAATAGACCGATGGTTTAATGATTCGGGGTGGCGAGTAGTAAACCGTGATGAATACGAAGCTAACATTTCAGCGGTTGCTATTCGTGAGGGGTTGCTTGAAGGCAATCTTGAAGCTGATTATTTTCTGTTTATCAACGGAAAATCCATCGGTGTGCTTGAAGCAAAACGTGAAGAGGTTGACGTTTCAAGTCATGTTGTCAGTGAACAGGTTGAAACATACGCCAAAAGTGTACCCTGCTATTATCAAGCATGGAAACGTCCATTACCTTTCTTATATAAGTCCAACGGGAAAGAACTCCTGTTCAAGGATATGCGTAATCCTGATGCTAACTGGGAAACACTAAGCAAAATACATACTCCGAATGATTTGGTTAAGAAATTCGGTATAGATGATCCATTTGCCGGACTTCCGACATTGCCGAAAAAAGGGTTGAGGGATTGTCAATATGAAGCTGTAACTGAATTAGAGAAAAGTTTTAAGTCGGGCCAGAAAAGGGCTTTGATGGTATTGGCGACTGGAGCAGGAAAAACTTATACGGCTTGTTTGACCGCTTACAGAATGTTGTCTTATACGCCGATGCGCCGTGTTTTATTCCTCGTTGATCGAAATAATCTCGGCAAACAGGCAGAAACAGAGTTCGGCACGTTTCGTTTGACAGAAACAGGCGATGCCTTTAATACCATATTCTCGGTAAACAGATTGAGAAGCTCCGCGATTCCGTCAGATAGTAATGTGGTTATCTCAACCATCCAACGACTATTTTCATTATTGAAAGGCGAATCCATAGCAGACAATGACGAAGATGATGAGAACGAGCCGGATAAAGAAGTTGTCTTACCCCCGAATCCTAATTTGCCACATGATTTCTTCGACCTTATTATAATAGATGAGTGCCATCGTTCCATTTACGGCAACTGGCGTAAAGTATTGGAGTATTTTGACACGGCACGCTTAATTGGGCTTACCGCAACTCCTATACCTGAAACAATGGCCTTTTTCAACAATAACCGTGTGGTCAATTATACATTAGAGCAATCTATTGTGGATGGAGTAAATGTGGATTGCCGCATTTACCGTATCAAGACAAGAGAAACAGAAGAAGGTGGGGCTATATTGGAAGGGCAACGTACAAAAGTGGAGACCCGATACACGGGTGAGGTGAAAACTATCAGCAACAAGGAAACAAAAACTTACACAAAAGAGGAATTGAATCGTAGTATCATCAATCCTGCCCAAATTAAGCTGATACTTTCCACCTATCGTGATGCAGTTTACACTGAAATGTTCAATGACCCACCACGTGAGCCGAATATGGACTACTTGCCTAAGACGCTCATTTTTGCCTTGAATGAAAATCATGCCACTAACATCGTCAATATAGCCAAAGAAGTATTCAGCCGTGATGATGACCGTTTTGTTCAAAAAATTACATATTCAGCAGGAGACAGTAATGAACTGATACGGCAATTCCGCAACGATAAAGACTTCCGTATTGCTGTTACCTGCACTTTGGTTGCAACTGGCACGGATGTAAAACCACTCGAAGTGTTGATTTTTATGCGCGATGTTTCCTCATTACCGCTTTACACCCAAATGAAAGGGCGTGGCGTAAGGACTATCGGGGATGAACAGTTGCGCAATGTCACACCTAATGCAATAAGCAAGGATTGTTTCTTCTTGGTTGATGCGGTGGGTGTAACAGAACATGAACATATAATTCCGACATCATACGAAGGACCGGACACAGAAACAATCACTCTGAAAGAGTTGTTGGAACGTATGACTTATGGCAATCTGCCTGACAACTATCTCAAAAGGCTTGCGTCAACCTTGTCACGCTTATATAACAAGGCCGATAATTCGCAGCGTGAACAATTTACCAAATTGGCGCATGATGATATGAAAGAATTGGCTACAAGGATATACGATGCGTTGGAAAACCAAACGTTGCCGCCGTTCAATAATGTCAACGAACCTAACAATGAACGCAAAGGCTTGGTTTCGCCAATCACAAATCATGCCGACGCCCGTAAATATATCCTCATTCTTGCTACAGGCTTTGTCAATACCTTGATACCAGGAGAAGATGAGCTGATATTCAAAGGTTTTTCTGTTGAAGATGCACAAAACATCACTGACGCTTTCGAGCAATATTGCATTGACCATAGCGATGACATCGAGGCTCTGCGCCTCATTTATAACAATCAAGGAGAACCGATAACCTACTCCATGCTCAAAGACTTGGAGAATAAATTGAAGATGGAGAACAACCGCTTTTCTCCTAATCGCTTGTGGAACTCTTATGCCATAGTTTGCCCTGACAAGGTGAAACGTACCACTAAAAAGCAGGAGGCCGAAGCTCTGACAAACATCATACAGCTTGTGCGTTTTGCTTACCATCAGACCGAGCGGTTGGAAAGTGCTTACCCTACAGCCCGTCAATATTTTAACCTTTGGTGCGGACAAAAGCAAGGTGGCATAACCGACAAGCAGCGTGAGGTGATTAGCCGTGTCGTTGACTACATTGCTTCTAACGGGGCTTGCACAGTGAGGGATTTGCGCAAAACCGACCGCACAGGAGCAGCGCAGCTTATAAGTGCTTTCGGTAATATGCAGCAAGCTGACGCTTCATTACTTTCTTTATTTAATTTTGTAGTATTAAGGAAAACAGCATAATCATATATGGATAATGACAATAAACTTACAGAACAGGCTTTGACAAAGAAAGTCTGGAATTTGGCAACCACCTTATCGGGAGCCGGTATAGGGTTTACAGATTATATTACCCAACTTACTTACCTGCTTTTCTTGAAAATGGACGCAGAGAATGTCGAGCTTTTTGGAGAAGAGTCGGCTATTCCGCAAGGCTACAGGTGGGAAGACTTGATTGGACTTGATGGCTATGACCTTGTGAACCAATACGAACAAACACTAAAAGTGCTTAGCGAGCAAGACAATCTTATTGGTACCATCTACACAAAGGCTCAAAACAAAATAGACAAACCCGTCTATCTCAAGAAAGTTATCACCATGATTGATGAAGAGAATTGGCTCGTAATGGATGGTGACGTGAAAGGTGCAATCTATGAAAGCATACTTGAGAAAAACGGACAAGACAAGAAAAGTGGAGCCGGACAGTATTTCACGCCACGTCCGCTTATCAAGGCAATGGTGGATTGCATCCGTCCGCAGATAGGTGAAACAGTTTGCGACCCCGCTTGTGGCACTGGCGGTTTCTTGCTGACGGCATACGATTATATGAAAGACCAGTCACCTGATTTGGAGAAACTGGACTTCCTGAACAACAAGGCACTGCATGGTGTTGACAACACTCCGTTGGTGGTAACCCTTGCATCTATGAACCTTTATTTGCATGGCATCGGTACGGATTGCAGTCCTATTGTGTGTGAAGATTCTTTGGAAAAAGAGCCGTCCACTTTGGTTGATGTAGTGCTGGCCAATCCTCCGTTTGGTACACGCCCTGCCGGGTCGGTGGAGATTAACCGTCCTGATTTTTATGTTGAAACAAAGAACAACCAGCTTAACTTCCTGCAACACATCATGTTGATGCTGAAGACTGGTGGGCGTGCAGCTGTCGTGCTGCCCGACAATGTGCTGTTTGAGGGAAATGCTGGCGAAACAATCCGTAAACGGTTACTTTCTGATTTTAACCTGCATACCATCTTACGCTTGCCGACAGGTATCTTCTATGCCCAGGGCGTAAAGGCGAATGTCTTGTTCTTCGTAAAAGGACAACCTACAAAAGAAATTTGGTACTACGATTATCGTACAGGCGTGAAACATACTTTGGCGACCAATAAATTGGAACGCCATCATCTTGACGACTTCGTTTCTTGTTATAACCCCAACAACATTGCTGAACGGCACGAAACTTACAACGCTGAAACAAATCCGTCCGGTCGTTGGCGCAGATATTCGATAGATGAAATCATTGCTCGCGACAAGACCAGCCTTGACATTACATGGATTAAGCAAGGTGATGAGGACGACAACCGTACCCTTGCCGAACTCATGGCAACCATTGAGGAGAAAAGCCAAAATATCAGCAATGCTGTGACTGAATTAAAGATGTTGTTGGCGGATATTAAGGAGGATTGACATGGAAGAAATTACAAAACAAGGGCTCTCTGAAAATGAATATCAAGAATTACTGCAACAGGCTGTTGCAGTAATCAATGACACACGGCAAAGGGTTGCTAAACAAGTTAACGGTAATGTTACATCCGCCTATTGGAAAATCGGCAAACTCCTATATGAAAAGAAAATAGAAAGCAATCACGGCAGTGGCGTTGTAAAGCGTCTGTCTATGGACTTGAAAGCGCAATACCCAAGTATGGGACTTTCCACACGCCAAATGTGGAATATGAAGAAGTTTTATCTGCGTTATGCGGATAGCGACTCAAAACTGCTACAGGCTGTAGCAGTTTTACCATGGGGGCACAACCTGCAGTTGCTTAACAAAAACCTGAACGATGCCGACACACTCTTTTATGCGGAGGAAACTGTAAGAAAAGGTTGGAATCGCGACCTACTTACAAGTGCCCTGAAGATGAAATTACATGAGCACAAGGAATTAAGGGCAGAAAGCGACAATAATTTCAGCAAGACGCTGCCAGCACCGCAGGCTCTGTATGCAAATGAAGTGTTCCGCAGCAGCTATAATTTGGGCTTTCTTGGTGTCACTTCCCCGATACTGGAGTTGGAACTTGAACGCAGATTGGTTGATAAGGTAAAGCTCTTCTTGCTTGAACTCGGCAAGGGATTTACGTTTATAGGCAATCAATATGAACTGGAATACAACGGTAAGACAAGTCGTGTGGATTTGTTATTGTTCCACAGAGGTTTGCGTTCCCTTGTCGCCATTGACTTAAAGATTGGTGAATTTAAGCCGGAATATGCCGGCAAGATGAACTATTACCTCTCTTTGCTCGACCGTTTGGAACGGTTCAATGGTGAAAACCGCTCAATAGGCATCATCCTCTGTGCGGAAAAAGACCACGTAGAGGTGGAAATGGCTCTCGAAGATATGGGCAAACCTATTGGTGTGGCCGATTATCAACTCATTGTTCCCAAGGAAGAACTTAAACAAGTAATAGAAAGCGAAATTAAGGCCTTCAATGAGGATAAGATGTTGGGAAACTCTAACAACAAATAATTATGGATACAAAGAAACTCCGCCAAAAGATACTTGACCTTGCCATACACGGTAAACTCGTGCCGCAAGACCCAAATGATGAACCTGCCTCCGTCCTACTCGAAAGGATAAAGGCAGAAAAAGAACGGCTTATAAAAGAAGGGAAGATTAAACGAACAAAGAAATCCGCAAAGTCTTCTGATACGCCCCATTATCAGCAGGATGTGCCGTATGAAGTACCAGAGAATTGGGTGTGGACAGATATAGAACATATTTGTTCAAAAATAGGTTCAGGAAGTACCCCAAGAGGTAGTAATTATTCTTCTGAAGGAATCCCTTTTTTTCGGTCTCAAAATATTTATAATAGTGGATTAGTTTACGAAGACATCAAATTTATATCTGAAGATGTACATCAAACCATGATTGGTACGGAAGTCTTGCCTAATGATTTACTTTTAAACATAACAGGAGGGTCTTTGGGACGTTGTGCAATTGTACCTGAAAACTTCCAACGAGGAAATGTAAGTCAACATGTTTGCATTATGCGTCCAATACTTGTTGTACCTGAATATTTTCATGCGTTTGTTCTATCGTCAGTTTTCTCTAAATCAATGAAGATAACGGGTAGTGGGCGTGAGGGATTACCTAAATATAATTTGGAACGAATGTTTTTCCCTCTTCCCCCTCTTTCTGAGCAGCACCGAATAGCATCAGAAATCGAACGTTGGCTAGCCTTAATAGAGCAAATCGAGCAAAGTCAATCAGACTTACAAGTCACAATTAAACAGACCAAAAGAAAAATACTTGACCTCGCTATCCATGGCAAACTCGTGCCGCAAGACCCGAATGACGAACCTGCATCGGAACTGCTAAAACGCATCAACCCGAAAGCTGAAATCACTTGTGATAACGGGCATTATCCGCAGTTACCTGACGGGTGGGTAGTAGTTCCAATGCAAATGCTGTGTTCTTTGACGGATGGAGAGAAACTTGACGGTAAAGAAATGCCAAACCTTGACGTAAAATATCTAAGAGGAGAACGTGACTTTAAAACACTGACAAATGGGCGATATGTAGCAGTCAATAGCCTATTGATTTTGGTTGATGGAGAAAACTCTGGTGAAGTGTTCAGAACGCCGATTGATGGCTATCAAGGAAGCACCTTTAAACAATTATACATCAATAAACAAATGCTTACTGATTATGTTTTACTGGTTATAAACTTGCATCGAAAGGCATTACGAGAAAACAAAGTAGGCTCCGCCATTCCACACTTGAATAAAAAACTTTTCAAGGCAATACAAGTTCCTATACCGCCATATAATGAGCAAAGGAAAATAGTTGATGCGGTTGAAACAATTTTTAAGAACATTGACGCAATAATGGAGAACTTATAAGCTCTCCATTATTGTATCTAACTTGCTAAATAGAATTTCGATTTTATTTATAATACGTTCTTGCTCTTGGCGTGGTGGAAGGTATAACGGCATGGTAAGATATTTGTCAAGGATTAAATTATGTAAGCCTGTAGTTTGAGTTTGCATTGAGTTCATCACCCCAGCCTGATAGTTTGCTAATATATAGTAGTACAAGAACTTGCTTAAAATAACTTCCCTGTGTATTATTCTTAAAACCATTGTAAAATTGCTATACGAAAACACGCCATTTGTTCCTTCGTATAAAACAGCTCTTCCTACAGGATTTTTATCACTACCTCCAGATTTCTCAACAATTAAATCACCGTTCAGTAAATGACGTTGAGAGAAAACTCGTTGCTCTACATCTATACATTCAATATTTGAAAAATCTAATTTGAAGTCTTTGGTAAAATTAGCATTACGTATAACTCCAACTTTTACAAGTGGCTCCTTCTTTCCTTTCCATAATCCATTTATATTCTCACATACATCTTTAATAGTTGTACAGCTCCATCCTACAGGTAACTGCGGATAATGCCCGTTAGGTTGCGCTTTATATTGTTATCGTATTCATCAAA
>OIWL01002983.1_pt1 | contig 12700 bp, 10 predicted proteins | sample 1587561 | NCBI WGS metagenome assembly OIWL01 (sample SAMEA3888903, study PRJEB22519) | human gut metagenome | biome: human gut; feature: human-associated habitat; material: faeces | place: Denmark | collected 2010 | reverse complement strand
GCGTTTTTCAAGCGTTCCTGAGCCGCCGCAACACCCTGCTGGGCCTGCTCGGTCAGTGCTTCCATATTTCTGATACGTTCACCCCCGGCATTCAAGGTGTCGGCATATTTTTCTTTGGAGGCGTCACGCTGGTCATATCGCTGCTGCTGTGCATCATAAATTGCCCGAGCTTCGTCACTTTGTCCGGCGGCGGCATTACGTGCCTGATTTTTGGCAATTGTTTCCTGTGTTTTTTTATCCAGTGTGCTCCAACCGCCGATTTCTTCTTCATCGGGAGCTTCTTCCTCTATAACCGGAGGTACGATTGATTGCGCCATAACCGGCACAACCATATAATTCAGGCCGAAACCAAAACAAAGCAGAAATGATAAATTTTTTATCAATTTAAGTAAGTTTCTCATAGCAGCCTCCTTGTTTAGTTCCGTCTCTTTAATAATTTTTTTCAGCCGATATAATATAAAAGCCTTCAGCTCCGTGTGATTAAATCATCCGTCATTTCTGATTGTCATTCGCACTAATCAAACTGTCCGTTATCATTTCGTCGGTGATGACATCGCTGTCAACCATATAGTTGATGATACCGGCGGTCAGCGCAATAACGACCAAACCTATGATGATCGCAACCAGCCATTTCCAGTTCAGGGTTCCGAAAAAGCCGCCGATAGCAATCGCGACAATACCGAAACCGGACACGGCATAAATAATCTCCCGCATTCCGCCGAAAATTTTAGCTCCGTGATTGGTTAAATCACTGAACAGGGCCTTGTCTTCAGCAAAGGAGTTTGTTGCAAATAAAATTGAAGAAACAGCAAACACCATTACTGAAAAGACCAGGAATTTCTTTAATTTTACGCACAACATCTTCTCACCCTTTTCCCGTAAATAATTTCTGAGCTTAGCCAGCAGATAAGCAAAAGGGAGGGTATATGGCGCATGTCTCGTTAAGTTTTCCATAGTTCCCTCCCTTTAGTTATCATTAAGCAGCTAAGCGCTGATTAAATATTACCGAAAGTCGTTGCCAAGCCGGCATCGGCAGAACCGGTTGCATATTCAACGATTGAACCGGCAGCAGCCAGAATACCCAGACCAACGGCCAAGCCGGCAAACCAAGTCCATTTTACCTTACCGATAATGGCCTGGAAGGCAATACCGACCAAACCGAAACCACCCAGAATAAAGGTAATGGTTTTTACGTTATCGAATACGTTACGGGTTTTTGTCTGCGCCATGCTCATCAAGCTGGCACCGTCAGCCCAGGCATCCCCGCACAAACCCATTGCAACCAACAAGGTCAGGCAGCAAAGAGTTAAAATATTTCTCTTTAAAAATTGCATAATCTTTCTCCTTCAATTAATTTAGCAAAACTTCTTATACTCTTTTAGGATAGCTAATTTTTAGCATTTTTACCAGCCTAAAAAGACTTGGACAAAAAGAGATAACTCGTTGTTTTAATGTAATAATTTTTCCTGTAACAAAAAATTCACAGAAGTTAAATAAACCTAAACACCTTATTTCTACCCCTAAAAAGTAAATTTTTCTCTAATAAAGCCGAAATCAGAAAATCACTTTCCGGGAAAGCAAAGCCCCTATATTCCGACAAACGGAAAAAATTTTTTCAAAGCTTTGTGCATAAAATTATATCTGCTTGCCAAGAGTCGCATATTGAATTATCAAGGCTTTAGAGGGATTTTATTTTATGGGAAAAACGAGTTTAAAAACTTTTGTTTGCAGCTTTGTTTTCTCTTTGTTCACGATTTTGAGCGTAAACAAGGAGTTTTTCAGTGTTCCCAAACCCTCTGACACTGAAATTAAAATTCCCAACAAAAATATTTCCCTGTTTTTCAAGAGCCTGCCCTCTCCCGCCAAAGCAGCCAAAACCATTCCGGTTAAAAAAATTGCCTTGTCGGTGCCCGTTTCTCCCTCAACGGAAAAACTGTCCGAAGTTTCGGCAGAAGACCCCATCCCTCTGACTTTTGCCGGCAACGACATTGAATTTGATCTGAACGAAAAAACCGCAGAAGCTTCTGTCAAGGCCGCAGAGGCCGTTTCCGCGCTTCAGCCGGCTCCGCAACAGACGGTTTCCAAGGCGGAACCGGCGGCTCCTCCGGCTGAAAAGCCGCAGACCATGGAAGACAAAATTGCGGCAAATTATCAGGAAATTATCGGCAGTGCTCCGCCGGTTGACGAAAACGAATTACAGCAGCCGATTGAAGACCCGGTTCCGTTCAGCAATAAAATCGTTCAGGCCAAAGTTCAGATTATCCGCCCCAACGAAGAACGGGCCCGGAAGAAGAAAATGACCACCGTTTCCCAAGAGCCGGAAACGGTTTTGGCGCAAGCGGATATTCCGATTACGCGGGAAGAAAAAGCCGAGCCGGCTCCCAAACCGGAGAACATTCTCGCCCCCGAGATTGCGGAGGAAGAGGAAAGCTTTATTATCGCCCGCGTTCCCGATGAAGACGACAACGAAGGAAACAACGAAGACAACCTTGTCTCCGACAAACCGCTGCCGCCGACTTTCAAAGTCGCCAAAGCCGCACCGAACCCGGATACGGCGCCTGATTTTCCGTCCAAAGAGCAAATAAAAGTTTCCGCAGGGGAGCCGGAGAACCTGCTTATTCCGCTGGAGAAAGACCAGAGCGCCAAAATCGAGACCGCAGAAGCCAAAATTATCGACACTCCGAATGCCGATAAGCTGGCCATGCTGACAGGGAAAGCAACAATCCGCAGTATGACGGAAAATCAGGCGCCGGCAGAAAAGAAAGAGAAAGACGACACAACTTCCGGCTGGACAACTATGGCGGAAAAGAACAATGAAGACAGCGTCTGGGTTGCGGCCAAAGGCACCGGGCATCAGAGAAACCGCCAAATAACCAAAGAAGCATATTTTAAAAATGCCGACAATGTCGCCGTCAAACAGGCAATCGAAGCAGACAAAAAACTAAAAAAAGGCGGCAGCGGCGAAGTTAAAGTCGCCTCGGAGGTCGTCAACAACCTGCTGATACCCATTCCCGAGGATATTTTGAACGACCCCAATCTGACGCCGCAGCTGGTTTCCTCTGAAAAAGACAAAGACATCGAGCAGCAAGTCAGCGAGCAGGAAGCAGCCGAACAGCCGGCCCCCGCGAAGCAGACACAAACTTCGTCTTCAGGAAAGGAAAGCGGCGGTCTGTTTAAAAGCATTACGTCAATTTTCAGCAAAAACCAGACCGCAGACGGCAGCGCCAAAGACGAAAACGGCGGCGGCCCCAGCTTTTTTGACCAATTTACCGGAAAATCGCGCCAAAAGGCGACGACCGGAAAAATATTACCGACCGAAATACGCCTTGCTTTCCAACCGAACCGAGCCGAAATTTCCGGGGTTACTCTGAAATGGCTGCAGGCTTTTGCCAACAAGACGATAGAAGAAAAGAACGTCGGACTGGAAATCAGGATTGACGGCAGCAGCTCATATGAGCTCCAGCAAAAGCGGCTCAATCTGCTCAACAACATTTTGGCGTCAAGCGGGGTCGATTACCGCAAAATCAATACGGTTTTCACCACCAGGGAGCCCAATTCATTTATTATTCGGACAGTAAGACTCAACAATTCTAACGGAGGCATAAAGGAAAATAACGAGTGGCAAGACTACTATAAGGCCTGGTAAAGCCTTGGTAATAAGTTATGGCTTACGCTTGATTATTTATTTTTCAATATGTATTATAGGTAAAAATATGACAAAATATAGCTTAGGAAACACAGATATGAGCATAAATTTTCGGTTAGCTGCCGGATTACTGGGGGTATTTGTCCTTACCGCCTGCATGGGAACTTTGAGCCACCCGGTCGAAATTCCGCCGGAAGAAGTCGAATGTGACGAAAACGGCAACAAAGTCTGCACCCAAACCAATGCTGCGGCTCAACCGGCCGGCGGCATGCAGGACAGCGAATTTGTCAACTATACGAAAGTTGCGGCGGATTACCGCGAATACGGCGAAAGAACGCCGCGCGACCAGAATATTGTTGACGGCGGTGCCGGAAGCAACATGTCTGCGGCTATTCCCCCGTCTATCGAGAGCGAAGTTGTCGATTATGAAGAAGAAATCAAGGAAAACGATACCGGAATGTCTAACGGCAGCGGCGAATATAACGCCGAAGACCCGGTAGAAGACTGGCTGGCCGAAGAAGGGCAGACCCTGAAAGACCTGCTGACCGAATGGAGCGAAAGAGCCGGCTGGAGATTAATCTGGAATTCCAACCGCAATTACACGCTCACGGCCGGTGCGATGTTCCGCGGCCGTTTTGCCGATGTCAGCTCCGCGTTAATCAGAGCTTTTGCCAGAGCCCGGCCGGCGCCGATTGCCACTTTTTACAAAGGAAACCGCGTCTTAGTTGTTGAGACCATGGAGGATGAAAATGCTTATGAATAAGATTACCAAGTACAGCCTGGGCGCTTTAATGGTCGCAATTGCGGGTTCCTGTTCGCTTTCAACCAAAATGGATGCGACCATTGACCGCGAGGTTGAAGCAACGACGCAGCTGAAAGAGACGGCCAAAATTCCGGACAAAGCTCTTAACGACGACGTGGTTCGCGTCAAAAACGACATCTGGCTCGGCGATTCAAGCCAAATAGAATATGAAGGCCAGCCTATTCCGTCATATCTGGAAGGGAAAGACGGCATTACCTTAATCAGCAACCGTCCGATTACGCTGTATGAAATCGGCGATATGATTAACAAAATTACCGGAATGCGCGTCAGTTACGCAACACATTTGGAAAAAGAAGTTTTAAGCAACGGCGCCAAAAACAAGCCGACGGCACAAGCTATCAACGCGGACTGGACCGATCCCAGCAAGATGCTGGTTTCCTATCAGGGGCCGCTGAGCGGGCTGTTGAACGAAATCGGTTCCCGTTTCGGCATTTGGTGGAAATATGACCGTAAAGAAATTTATTTTTACAAATTCGTTACCCGGACTTTCGTTTTATATACGCTGCCGAGCACGCCGTCCCTTTCGGTTAATGTCGGCGGTTCTTCACAGGGCAGCGGCGGTTCGTCTTCCATCTCACTGCAAAGCAGTACCAAGATGGATTTCTGGAAGAACATTGAAACAGCCATAAAGAACATGCTGGACAAAGATTCAAAGTACACGATGGATCCGTCCAACGGTACGATTACCGTCAGCGCAACACCGAACGACATTAAAAAGGTGGCTAAATACATTAACGAGCAAAATACCCGCTTGTCACGTCAGGTGGCCATCAGCGTTAAAGTTCTGCAGGTCAGCATTGATGACAGCGATCAATATGGTTTGGACTTGTCTGCCGTTTGGAAAAGTCCGCAGGGCGAAAGCATCGGCGTTTCCAGTATTGCCGGCGGTTTGGGGCAAGACGTCACCAAGAACCTGACAATGACCCTGCTGCCCGGAAACGTTACCGTTAACGGTGCACTGCAGGCTTTGTCAACTCAGGGAACGACCAACCTGATTACCAGCGGTACGGTTACCACGCTAAACAATAAACCTGCCCCGATTCAGGTTGTTAAAAAGCAGAACTATATTTCGGAAATTACCAAAACCAACAGCGGCGGCGATGCCAGCTACTATGACGTTTCGACAGAGACCGAAGAAATCGAAACCGGTTTTACCATGGACGTTTTGCCGCGTATTCTGGAACACGGACGGTTAATGCTGATGTTTAACCTAACCCTTTCGGATTTGATTTCGTTGGAAAAAGTCAGTCTGGATGACCGTACCGACGGCGAAACCAGCGAAGGCGGCGGACAATATATTCAGAACCCGATTATCGAATCCCGCGGGTTTACGCAGGAAGTTGCGATGAAATCAGGGCAGTCTTTGGTACTGACCGGTTATGAACGGGTTGAAAATACCAGTGAAAAATCCGGTGTCGGTTCGGCCAACAACTCACTGCTCGGCGGTACGGCCACAGCCAGCAAAACCAGAAGCATTCTGGTCATTATCCTGACGCCGGTGGTTCTGGATTCTCCGTTATCTCCGGAATCAAGAATGAAAGATTAATATAGGAAAAAAACAAATGGTGCTGGAAGACGCTAAGTTTCAAGATCAAGACTTTGATTCGAATGTTAACCGTTCCTGGGGGACGGAGATTAACATCGAAGGAACGTCTTACGCCACCAGTTTGTTCTGGCAGCCCTTGCAGAACAAAGACGATCCGTATGCGGAAGTGGAAGAAGCTTCCGCAGGCGTTTTGGAAGGGGCTGACCTTTTCTGTATCAAACCGGGCAAAGCGCCGCAGTTCGGTATTTGCGTCTCGCATGAAGGATATAAGTCGGGAACACCGGCTGCGGCGGTTTCTCTGGCTACAGCATTAAGCGACCGTTCTTCTTTCGTCGGCGTATTCAAAGTCAAAAACGGCTGGTGGTACACCTGCGTCCGTAACGATATTATCCTGTCTGACGGCGATATGCTCTTTCTTAACGAGGAAGACGCCAAAAACCAGTTTCTGTCGATGCTGGCCGTGCCGGACTGGGGCCGCAAAATTGCTCCGCCGGAATGGGAAATTGAAGAGACCGAATATCCGGAATTAGGAAAACTTTTACAACGCGGTGCCAAAGGCAAACTGCAAAAGATTAAAGCGTTGCGGGGAACCAAGCTGATTGCGGTTATTGCCGTTTCCGGCATTATCGGTTTCTGGCTGCTGTCCAGCATTATCAGCAGTTTGTTTTTCAGTCCGCCGAAACGGCCGATTATCGCGCCGGTTCAGCCCAAAATCGTTAAACCGGTGGAGGAACCGCCCGAGATAAAGCCGTGGGAGCGTTTAAATAACCCGACAGATATTATGTTGCAATGTCGTGACGGCATCAATGCATTAATTCGAATTATGCCTCCGGGCTGGAAAATCGGCGGTTTATCCTGCGGACCCAGCGGTGTAACCACGTTCTGGACTCGAGAAGTCGGCCGCATCAGCTGGATTGATAAGGCTTTAAACGTATCCGGCATTAATTTTTCGGGCAAATCGGTTTCCGATGACGGAAATACGATGATGGTTTCTGTTCCTTTAAACAAGGTTAACATTATCTCATCACCGCCGCAATATATGGACGTGGATTTGAAAAACGTAGTGAACAATATGTTTCAGGCTATCGGGCAGAAAATCTCCCTGACGAGTTTTTCTTATACTTCGCCGCGCAAAAACATTTACCGGTCGGTCAAATTCAGTTTTGACTCGATGCAAAATCCGTCGGTCTGGAATGATTTATTAACAAAATTTTCAGGACTTGAGATTAATAATATAAAATATGACATTACCAGTAAGAAGTGGCATTATGAGGGAGCAATCTATGTATTATAATATCAGAAACAGTTTAGGCATTACAGCTCTGGCGCTGATTATTGCAGCCGCAGCCGGGCAGCCGGCTTATGCCCAACTTCCGAATTCAGGTGCAGCCAATGCCCTTCCGAGCGAAATAACGCTGAACGATACCGACGACGACAGCGGCTTGCTGGTTCCGCCTTCGTTAAATGATGATGCTCCGACAGAACTTCCGGCGCCGCAGTCTGACGATGAAGCGATTATTCCTCTGACCGGGCCGAATCAGAATGCATCAAATGACTTAAATCTGCCGAATTTGAACGGTGACAGCGGTTTATTGCCGCCGGATAACAATGCGCCCAACAATACGGCCCCGATACAGCCTATGACTGCAGCCAATCAGGCCCCGTCAGCAGGGTTGCCTGCCGCCGCGCCGCAAGTGCAGCCGGCTAATCCGACCTTATCCCCGCTGTCCAGACCGCAGCCGACAACACCGGAAAGCAGCAACTTCGGCGAAGGAATTCTATCGCAGGTTGACAATGAATTATTTAACCAGATGTCTGATTTGGAAAAACAAACCAGCTTGCTGACTTTGGAACTGCGCCGGGAAAAAGTTAAAAACGAGATTGCAGCAATTAAAGCCGCCCGGCAAAAGGCCGTTGATGATCTCAACGAGAAAAAAGCGGAAAAAGAGCGCAAACGGATCGAATGGGAAAAAGAGCAGGAACGCAAACTGCTGGTAGAAGAGCAGAAGCTGAGAGAGCTTAACATTGCCTATGAAAAGCTGAGACAGGAAAATATTGTCAACGCATATAAAGAGCAAATGCTGGATACCAACCAGAAATGGATTGAAAACAATGCCCGTCTGTACGGAGAAATCGTTAAGACCGAGGAAGACAGAGAAAAACTGGTCAAGAACTTTAAAATGAAGCTTAACCACTTGGCTCAGTTAGCTTCCAAGGCAGCCGACGCCGCAGAAACGGCAAAAAAGAACTACAGCCGCGAATTGGCCAATCTGCAAACGCAGATTTCCATCCTGAAATCACGACTGGAGGCGGAAAAGCTGGCCAGAGAAGAAGAAAATACGGCAAAGAACAAAGACAAGACCAATCCTTTTGCCTCGGCCTCGGAAGAAAATGCCGAAGAGAAAAAGAATCAGAAATTGTCTGACGAATACGCGATTATGGAAATCAGCGGAAAAGGCAACGAACTGGCGGCCAAATTAATCAATAAGAGCGGTTCTTCCTTTATGGTTCAGAAAGGAACGGTTCTGCAGAGCGGTCATACGGTTGACGAGATTTCGCAGACTTATCTGCGGGCTGACAAAAACGGCACCAAAGATTATTTATATTTTGCCGCCGGCGGCGTACTTGACCGTGAACCAGTCAGATCTTCCGCCGCCAGAGCCGGAATTACCCCGCTGCCGCAAAGAGGCGGAAACGGCGACAATGATTTGGAACCCCTGCCAAGCTTGAATTCAAGTCAGGGATTGCCCAGCCTTCGTGAAGGGATGTTTATCAGGTAAGTAAAAAAATGGCCGACGAATCAGAAATTCAAGAAGCTGCTTCCGACGCCGGAAAGACTTCAGGTCAGGTTATCGGCGCCTCAGAAGCAGGCGGAGGAAAGAAATATAATCTGATTGATGACCTTTTCAGCGGCGGGAACAAGCTTCTGACGCTTCCGGGTTCTTCGCTGGTTATCAATGACGATACCCGGCGTTTGCTGGCTTTGTTTGCCGATGGGCGTTTTCTGGTTGTCGAATCTCATAAATTTGACGGGCGCGTTTTAAGTTTCGAAGTTCTGGCCCGCAAAAAACATCTGAACATCAGCAAACCGACCTATGTCAGCCAAAACGAAATCAATGCCGTTTACGCTTACGGCGAACGCGCACAGCCGATGTCGGACATTGAGGGCGATGAAGACCTTGACCAACTGCAAATGCAGAAAGACTTCGTTAACGTAATTGCCCGGGCGGCCGCGGTAAAGGTGTCAGACGTTCACGTTGTGGTGGCCGACAGCACGCAGATTATGTTTCGCGTCAACGGTATGATGCAAACGGTGATGGAGTATAACAAAGACTGGGGCGAATCTTTTGTCCGCGCCGCTTTCGCTTCGGCAGACATTTCCGACTCAAACTATGCGCAAAACGAGTTTCAGGGCGCTCAGAAACTGGGATCAACACCGCTGCGCGGCTCCAAAGGCAAATTGATGTTGCCGCATAACGTTCTGGCTATCCGTTTGCAGTTTAACCCGATTGCATTCGGTTCGCAATATTTGGTCATGCGTCTGCTGTATGCCGATGAAAATCCCGATGGCAGCGGCGATTTGCAGGCTCTGGGTTTCGGCGAATATGAAGAAAACCTGTTTTACCGGCTGCGGGCGGTTCCGACCGGATTGAGCGTTATTGCCGGGCCGACCGGTTCGGGAAAATCAACAACCCTGCAACGCAACATGATTAAACTGTTGCAGGAAAAAAATTACGAAATTAACCTGATTACGGTGGAAGACCCGCCGGAATATCCTATTCCCGGCGCCCGGCAGATGCCGGTTACCAATGCCAATACCGAAGAAGAAAAAGCCGAAATGTTTACCAAGGCATTGTCGGCGGCACTGCGTTCAGACCCGGACGTTATGATGGTGGGCGAAACCCGTGCTTTGGCTACGGCAGAATTAACTTTTAAGGGGGCATTATCCGGACACGGCGTATGGACGACCCTGCATGCCAACAGCGCCCCGGCGATTATCACCCGACTGCGAGACATGGGGATTCAGCCATATATGCTGGCGGATCCCGAATTGGTTAAAGGGTTGATTTCACAACGTTTGTTCCGCAAATTATGTCCGCATTGCCGGGTCTCGGTCAAAGAGAGGCTTAACGACCCGGCGGTCAAGCGGCTGAAGATTGCCCTGGGTGATTTCGGTATTGAAAATACCTATGTGCGCGGACCGGGGTGCAAATTTTGCGACAACAAGGGAATTAAAGGGCGTATGAGCGTGCCGGAAATTATTTTGCCGGATGCGGTTTTTCTGGAGCTGATGATTGCCGGCGAAACCCGCAAAGCAATTGATTACTGGACCAGCGATTTGAACGGGCGGCCGTTGAAAGACGCCGCAATCGAACGTATGCTCAAGGGCTATATTGATTTGGACGAGGTTGAGCGCTGGTGCGGCCTGCTTGACCAACGTCCGGCTTACTAGGAGGATTTTATGGCACAAGACGATAAAAAACGTTCCGAGACATTGACCCGCGCAATGAAAAGCGTCGGCGCGGTTGAAATACAGTATGCCAAGCTTATTACAAAAATGTCTAACAAGACAAGACTGAAGATGTATCGGAAAATCGCCTCATTAATGGCTAACCGCTTTTCGCTGATGGATGCGCTTGATTTGCTGTATGACGGCGCCAGCAACGGCGGCAAAAGCCCAAGCGAGCCGATTGCAATTGCCATTGCAGCGTGGTCCAAGTCTTTGCAAAATGGTTTGACGTTTGCCGATGCCCTGAAAGGCTGGGCGCCGGCGCGTGAAAGACTGATGCTTTCTACCGGTGACGTCTCTAACCTTGAAAGCGCGTTATTAAACCTGATTAAAGTAACGGAAGGAACAACCAAAATGGTGCGCCCGATTGTGGGGGCTATCGTTTATCCGGCATTCCTGATGTTTATGTCGGTATTGATTTTGTACGGTATCGGCGCCTACATGGTGCCGCCGATGCAGGAAGCTGCCCCGAATGTGCGCTGGCGCGGATCGGCAAAAACACTGGTTGACGTTTCCGACTGGATCAGAACCTACTGGACGGTTGCTTTTGCGGCTCTGCCGACAGTGATGGCGATTATTTATCTGACTATCGGCATCTGGCATGGTTTAATCCGTTCATTTTTCGACAGTTTGCCGCCATGGTCGTTGTATAAAGTCTTTTCAGGCATCAGCTGGCTGCTGGCGATGTCTGCTCTGGTCAAAAGCGGTACGCCGGTTTCAACCGCATTACAGGCACTGCGGCGTGATGCAAACCCTTATCTGCGGGAAAGAATCGATAAAACGCTCGTCTTCGTCAATAACGGTGACAACCTCGGCCAGGCTCTGGAAAAAACCGGGCTGGATTTCCCGGACAGGGAGATTATTGCCGACCTGAAGATTTATTCCGAACTGGACAATTTTGAAGAGGCAATGGACAAGCTGGCCAACGACTGGCTGGAAGAATCGGTCTATGTTATTGAGCAAAAAGCCAGCGTTCTGAACATGGTTGCCCTGCTGTCCGTCGGCGGCGTTATTGCCTGGGCGGTTATGGGCGTTTTCGACATGCAAGACCAAATCACCAGCGGAATGGGATAAGACAATGAAAAAAATAAAAGATTATCTGCTTTTTCTGAAACAGCGTTTTTACGCTTACCGTCGTGCGGTTAAGCTGGATCAGAAAATTATTATTGCCATTACGGTTATGACGGCGGCGATTATTATTGTTTTGGCCTGGATTATCCGGCCGAATCCCAAAATTGAAATCGCGGCAACCCAACTGGCACAAACAGCCAACAACATCCGGCTGTTTTATCAGACCAAACCGGGATATTGGGGGCTCAACACCGAAACGGTCATCAAAAACAATTTGGAAGCCGGCGGCATGCTGATTGACGGCAAACTGCAAAACGCTTTCGGCAAACCGGTTATTATCGGCGAAGATGAACAAGGCAGCATTATCATGCCGGGAACGCGTCATTTTACGGTTACGTTTCCCGAACTCAACAAAAGCGAATGTACGGTTATGGCCGCTTTTCGGCTGAACGAAAGGGAGAGCCTGAGCCTGTTGCAGATGATTATCAGCAACGGCGAACAGCGCTATGAATTTAACTGGGGCGGAAGCAATCCGCTGCCGATTACCAAACAAGACGCAGCCAAATATTGCGGCAAAAGCAATATTGTTTCCTGGCGGTTTGAATAAAGTTTTATTTTTTATGACTAAAGTTATAAAAAAGAGCAAAAGATATAGCTAAAGCCAGAATTGTAACAAAATTTTAACCTGTTATAATTATGATAGAATGCAGTTGAACTAAGGAGAAAGAAAATGGTTAACTTACTTGAAAAAAATGAACAGACCGGCCGTTCCATGGTGGAAATGCTCGGCGTGCTCGCAATTATCGGCGTTCTGTCTGTCGGCGGTATCGCAGGTTATTCAAAAGCAATGACAAAATTTAAAATCACCAAGACCTTTGACCAGGTTTCCATGATGGTGGCCAACATTCGTACCTTATATTCCGGCCAGCGTAACTATAACGGCCTGGCTACCGATATTGCAATGGATATGGGTGTGGTTCCGGCAGAAATGGAAGGACCGGCCGAGGGCGAGTTAATTAACGCTTTCCAAGGCGGCGTTGAAGTATATGCCGTTGAATATAACGCTAAGGCTGATTCTGCATTTGCCGTTTCTTACGGTAATAT
>OIWL01002981.1_pt1 | contig 12702 bp, 10 predicted proteins | sample 1587561 | NCBI WGS metagenome assembly OIWL01 (sample SAMEA3888903, study PRJEB22519) | human gut metagenome | biome: human gut; feature: human-associated habitat; material: faeces | place: Denmark | collected 2010 | reverse complement strand
GCCTTCCGTGCTTCTTTTACATCTGCACCGAAGGTTTCAAAGCCAGGGCAGTCTTTCACTTTTGCCATTCAACATCACCCACATACATTCTATATTTCATAGTTTGCGCGTGGAATGATGTGATATCCATTCTGACTACATTTTATAATTCATATCTTTAACCTTGTATTCTTCGAGCAGACGAAATATAATATTTTAGGAGGTGCAAAATGGACTATATAACATTAAAAGAGGCAAGCCAAAAATGGAATGTTACGCCGCGCCAGATAAATTATTTGTGTACATCTGGGTGCATCCCCGGTGCTGTAAAAATGGCGACGATTTGGCTTATTCCTAAAAATGCAGAGAAGCCAGTAGACAGGCGGAGAAAAGAAAACAAATCTCAGTGAGGTTTCTGTGACATTTGGGTGCTACACTGAAATTGAAGGAGTGTGATACCATGCGAATTTTAGTAGTCGAGGATGATCGGCTTTTGAATAATACTTTATGCTATAACTTGAATACTGCGGGCTATGTTGTGGACTCTGCCCTGACAAAATCAGCAGCCAGTGATTTTCTGACCAAGCAGGACTATGATCTGATCGTGCTGGATGTAAACCTGCCGGATGGGAACGGCTTTGATTTCTGCCGTGAGGTAAAAGAACGCCGGCCGGATACGGCGGTAATCTTCCTGACCGCAAATGATATGGAGAGCGATATGCTCAAAGGCTATGAGCTGGGCGCAGAGGACTATGTGACCAAGCCATTTCCTATGAGCGTCTTTCAAAAAAAGCTGTCCGTGGTGCTGGGGCGGCTGGCAAAACAGTCTGGTGGCGGTGATTGCTACGAGGATGGTGCGCTGTCCATCAATTTCTCGGAGATGACGGCTTCCCTGTCCGGTAAGCCGCTGGTGTTCACTCCATTGGAATACCGGTTGTTAAAAATCCTGACCAAAAACCCGCAGAATGTTTTGACCAGGCAGATGCTGCTTGAAAAGCTGTGGGATGCCGATGGGAACTTTGTGGATGAACACGCCCTGACTGCGGCCATCAGCCGGGTGCGGAACAAAATTGAAACAGAGGGATGCCAGTACATCAAGACGGTGTACGGCATGGGCTATATGTGGATCGGAGGGGCATCGAAATGAATATGCGAAAACTCTCCATCAACAAAGCCTGCGTCCTTTTGGGAACGCTTTTGCTGCTGGCGGTTGGTGCAGTCTGCACCGCTGTTTATCTGCTGACCCAGAATATAACCACTGTCCGGTGTGTGTTCCTGTTCAGTCTCTTTGTACTGCTCTGCGTTATCTTCTTTGTGGCCCTGATCCGCCGGAAGCTGGTCCGGTTCTCCGATGCCTTTTGTGGTCAGATGGATGATATGCTCTCCGGGGATATGCAGCCCAAGCAGACGGTTGAAGAAGAAAGCCTGTTCTATAAAATCAACTATCGGCTGGGGCGGCTGTACGAAGTCATGCAGGAAAATAAAAACAGCATCGCAAAGGAACGGGCTGACCTGCAAGAGCTGATCTCCGACATCTCCCATCAGGTCAAGACCCCGATTGCCAACTTGAAGATGATCAACAACACGCTGCTTGAAAACGAGGTCCCCCCGCAGAAGCAAAAGGAATTTCTGACAGCCCAGGCCAGCCAGCTTGATAAGCTGGACTTCCTCATGCAAGCCATGATTAAAACCTCCCGCCTGGAAACAGGAGTCATTTCGCTGGAGCAAAAACAGCAGCCGGTTTATGATACCCTTGCCGCTGCCCTGGGCGGGATTTTGCTCAATGCCGAAAAGAAACAAATAGATGTGCAGGTGGAATGCCCGGAGCATTTGGATGCACGCCATGATAGAAAATGGACAAGCGAAGCCCTGTTCAACATTCTGGATAATGCTGTGAAATACACCCCGGCAGGCGGGCAGATTCGTGTGTCGGTGGAAGGCTGGGAAATGTATGTGAAGATCGACATTGCCGACACCGGCATTGGCATCTCAGAACAGCACCAAGGGACGATTTTCAAGCGGTTTTACCGGGAAGATGCGGTGCATGATGTGGACGGTATTGGGATTGGCCTGTATCTGGCCCGCGAGATCGTGACCTTGCAGGGCGGTTATATCCGGGTGGTATCAGAGGTTGGGAAAGGCTCAACCTTTTCTGTTTTCCTGCTCCGAAAGTAGTACCGACATTCCCTCAAAATTGAAATGTCACAGACTTATGACATTTGGAACCGAATTTCTTATAAATTCTTTGTAGCTCGTGACATTTCTGTGAGGTTCGGTCTTTATGATAAAACCATCACCAAAAAAGGATGGTGTTCTATATGAGCATATTGCAGACAACAGATTTAAAAAAATATTACGGCACTGAGCCGAACATCACAAAAGCATTGGATGGCGTAACCCTCTCCATTGAGGAGGGAGAGTTTGTTGCCATCGTTGGTACTTCCGGCAGTGGTAAGTCCACCTTGCTGAATATGATGGGCGGTTTGGATACACCGACTTCCGGTAGCATTCAAGTAAAAGGAAAAGAACTCTCTGAATTCAAGGATGAACAGCTTACCATCTTCCGCAGACGTAACATCGGCTTTATCTTCCAGAACTACAATCTGGTGCCGGTGCTGAATGTCTACGAAAACATCGTGCTGCCTGTGGAGCTGGACGGAAACAAGGTAGACAAGAAGTTTATGAAAGAAGTCGTTCAGATGCTGGGACTGGAGGATAAGCTGAATAATATGCCCAATAACCTCTCCGGCGGTCAGCAGCAGCGCGTAGCCATTGCCCGCGCCTTGGTGTCAAAACCCGCTATTGTTTTGGCTGATGAACCCACCGGCAACCTGGACAGCAAGACCAGCGCTGATGTGCTGGGGCTTTTGAAAACCACAAGTCAGAAATTCCACCAAACCCTCGTGATGATTACTCATAATAATGAGATTGCCCAGCTTGCCGACCGTATCATTCGGATTGAGGATGGCAAGATCGTGCAGTAAAGGGGGCGGGACTATGAATGACATTCTATTTGGCAATAATAATACAAAAACCATCAAACGGCTGTCTAAACAATATTTCAAGAAGAATAAGGTTCGTAATCTGGCGGCGATTCTTGCGATCGTTCTGACAGCATTTTTGTTTACATCCATCACTTCACTGGCATTTAACATGGTATCCTCCATGCAGCTCTCTATGCAGATGCAGAAAGGCAGCAAGGGAGATGGAACCTTCGGCTATATGACAGAGGAGCAATTTGAGCAACTGAAAAACAGTGATTTTGTGGAGCAGGCAGGTCATCGGCGGACGATTGGATATGCAAGCAACGCCCTGGGTCATTCTGTTGAATTGAACTATGCTGACAGCATACAGCAGGAACTTACATTCTGCGTGCCAACGCATGGCTCAGCGCCGGAAAAGGCGAATGAAATTGCTACTACCGAACTGGCTTTGAAAGCCCTTGGTGTGGAACCGGAGATTGGAGCAGAAGTTCCTCTGGAATTTGAACTGCGGGGAAAAACCTATCATTATGATATGGTGCTTTCCGGTTGGTGGGAAGCAAGCAACGATACAGTCAGCGTGGCGATTCTCTCAGAGCAGTTTGTAAAAGATAATCCGGATGTGGTGAAAAATACCCACGCAGTGGATGGAGAAATCTCAGGGGTTACTTTTTCTGAAGTTGTGCTGAAAGACAAGACGAACATTCAGGAGCAGATGGATAGCTTTGTCTACTCCATCGGCGGCAATCCAGAGGATATGTCTGCTGATAACTTTATCCTCTCTGTTGAAAACCAGATGGGAAAAGCCATGATTTCTTCGGAGTCCATCTTATTTGCCGTAGTGTTTGTTTTGATGTTTGTATTGTGTGGCTATCTGCTGATTTATAATATTTTTGATATTTCCGTTATGCAGGATGTTCGGCAATATGGCTTACTGCGGATGATTGGCACTTCTACACGGCAAATTAAAAGCATCGTCAATCGGCAGGCGGTATGGCTGACCCTGATCGGTCTGCCGATCGGTTTAATTGCCGGGTTCTTTGCAGGCAGGGCGTTGCTTCCGGTAGTAATGCGAATTTTCAGTTATGAGTATTCTACGGCAAGTTTGCAGGCATCGGCATCTCCTATGCTATTTGTTATAGCCGCATTGTTTACGATTTTGACAGTGTTTATCAGTACCCGCAAACCGGCAAAAAAGGCATCAAAAGTATCTCCCATGGAGGCAATTCGTTATACGGAGCAGGATGATTATAAAAAGAAAACGGTTACACGAACCAGTGGAGCAAAGCTCTCTCACATGGCATTTTCTAACTTAGGACGTAACAGACGCCGTTGTGTATTCATCGTTGTTTCTATGCTTTTGTGTATCGTTCTGTTCAACTCTATTATCATCGTGACACAGAGTATGGATGAAGAAAAGTGGATTACCCGCACAACAAAAACAGATTTTACCGTCTACAATTCGATTGCAGTCAATGTTCAGGAGGGCTTTAGACATCACGAAGATGCACTTCCACAGCAAGTAGTAGATATGATCCGTGAGCAGGACGGTCTGGAAGAAGAACGGTATCTTTACCGTAACACCGTAGATGACGGTAACGTGCTTGTGGATTACGGCTTTGAGGGACTTACTTGCACAAATACTTTTGAATATGAAAATGGGATTAGCAAGTCTTTCGGGAATTATGCGCTGAATACTGCCCCGGATGCAGAAAATCTTTTCTTTGGAAATGTCTATGGCGCTTCCGAACATTTTTGGTCTGACATGATGATTTATGATGGTGAAACAGATCCTAATGTACTGAAACAGAAAATGCTAACCGGAGAATATGTCATTATCGGAAACCGATTAGACCGACTGAGTGGTGGCCCGAAAACAACATCCCTGTCAGAGCAGTTGCAGATCGGTGATAGCATTTCTTTTTACAGGGATGGTGAGTTAGTCAAAACCTGCACAATTCTGGCAAAAGCCTGCACCGTTGGGACTGAGGACGAAACGCCGACAACAACTACGGCTACGATGCATATTGGCGGCGATGCGCCTTTTGTGTATTTACCAGACACCGTATTCAAACAGATTTACACGACCCCGACCCTGTTGAACTATGGATTTAATATGGATGCTTCTCTGCATCCGCAAATGGAGGACTTTCTGAGCAGTTATGTTGAAAAGAACCCCTCTGTTACCTATACCTCAACAAAATTACTGAAAGAACAATTAAATTCTGTTGCAAGTATGGTTTTGGTTGTAGGTAGTCTGATTGGCTGTATCATGGCATTGGCAGGATTGATTAACTTTACAAATATGATCATCACCAATATTATTACCCGCCGCCATGAGTTTGCGACTATGCAGAGTATCGGTATGACAAATCGCCAGCTTCAAAGGCTGATGGTTTATGAAGGCGTTTACTATGCCGCTGGTGCAGACATCATTGGTGGAGTGGTTGCGCTGCTGCTTGCTGTGACGGTGCTGAAAAATGTCTTGAACTCGCCATCTATGTGGTTCTTTACTCTGCACATTACATTGGTTCCAGCTTTGGTCATCGGCGTGCTTTATCTGTTGCTGGCTGCGGTCATTCCGCTGATCGTTCTCCACTTCTTTAACAAAGGAACTGTGGTGGAACGATTGAGGACTTCGGAATAAGAGTAATTCTCTTAATAACCATGTAAAAAACAAATCAAAAAGGTACTTGATATTGCGCTTCATTGCTTTTATCAAGTACCTTTTTTCATGCAGTATCATATAAGCGTGGATTCGTTATATTTGGTGTGGTATCTTTAACTATGGGAAACTCCGTTATACCTTTTTGTCATATCCCTTAAAGCTGACACGCATTATACAAACTGTCTTCCCCATGCTACCATACTATCAGAAAGCAACACCGAATAAAAAACAGGAGGCGTTTAAGTATGAGAGATGTACTTGAACAGGCCGTTGCACTGGGAAAAACACATACCCATGAGGGTGCAGTTGCCACCTACATACCAGAACTTGGAAAGGTAGATGGCAGTCAGCTCGGAGTCAGTGTTTTTTGCCGGAACGGCAAACGGATTTCCGTCGGGGATACGAAAGTCCGATTCAGTATTCAGAGTATCTCCAAAATCATCACCCTTGCAGTCGCGCTGGAAATCTGCGGCTTCGACCAGGTATTTAAAAAAGTAGGCATGGAGCCGACCGGCGATCCATTTAACTCGCTGATGAAACTGGAAAATACGGACAGTTCCCCCTACAACCCGATGATCAATGCAGGCGCTATCGTAGTGGCAAGCTGCCTTGCTTCCGAAATCAGTTTCGATACCATGCTTGATACCATCCGGGCTCTCTGCATGGATCCGGACATCAACCTCGACAAAAAGGTTTATCACTCGGAAATGTCTCATATTTCCCGCAACCGGGCAATCGCCTATCTGCTGGAGAGCAAGGGGTACATCGAAAAGAATAAAGATGTGGAAAACAGCCTGCATTTTTATGTCAAAATGTGCTCTCTCAGCGTGACGGCAGAAAGCCTCGCCGGACTGGGACTGATTCTCGCCAACGATGGCATTCATCCAGACACGGGGAAACGGCTTTTAAGCAGCCAGGCGGTTAAAATCGTCAAAACACTCATGTTTACCTGCGGTATGTACGATGGTTCCGGCGAATTTGCCGTCCGGGTCGGCATCCCATCCAAAAGCGGCGTCGGCGGCGGTATCTTATCAGTGGTAGACGGCGAGATGGGAATCGGCATCTTCGGACCGGCGTTAGATAAAAAGGGGAACAGCGTCGCTGGAGAATGCGTGCTTGAATATATGTCACATGAACTGCATCTCCATATGTTTGATCCGCAGCGGCACACTTTATAGCAAAAACAATATGTAAATTGTATGAGAGGGGTATTTTAAAATGGCAGATTTATACGCAAAGATAATCGGCACAGCAAGCAACTATCTTTACAGCTACGTGTTAATCATCCTGCTGGTAGGCGGCGGCATATATTTTACCATCCGCACCAAAGGGGTACAGCTTCGTTACTTACTTGAATCTATCCGGGTTATCCTGGAGCCATCCGACAAGGAAGATGAGTCTATTTCCGCCTTTCAGGCATTGATGGTTTCCACTGCTTCGCGCGTCGGCACCGGAAATATCGCCGGCATTTCTACCGCCATCTGTTTCGGCGGTCCGGGCGCTATCTTCTGGATGTGGATGACCGCGATCCTCGGAAGTGCAACCGCATTTGTAGAAAGTACGCTGGCACAGATCTACAAACGCCGTGCCGAGGACGGAAGTTGCTACGGCGGTCCTTCCTACTATATTGAAGCCGTTCTGAAAAAAAGATGGCTGGGTGTTCTCTATGCTATTTTCATGATTTTGACTTACATGGTTGGATTTAACCTCGTTGCATCCTTCAATGTGGCAGATTCTTTTAAAGTATACAGTTTCTACAATCCAAGCCTGACTCCGATTCTCATCGGTATCATCCAGGCTGTTATCTTCGGCATCTGCATCAGCGGCGGCGGCAAACAGATCGCTAAAATCACAGGAATTCTTGTTCCGGTAATGGGCGGACTTTACATTGCAGCTGCCCTGCTGATGATTATTCTCCACGGAAACATGATTCCGGGTATGTTCGCAAGCATTTTTGAAGGGGCTTTTGATATTCAGGCTATCTTCGGCGGCTTCATGGGATCCGTTGTGATGCTCGGCATCAAGAGAGGCTTGTTCTCCAATGAGGCAGGTGTCGGTGCTTCCGCTACCGCAGCCGGTTCCGCGGGTGTCAGCCACCCGGTCAAACAGGGTCTTGTTCAGGTATTATCCGTATTTATCGATACTGTTGTCATCTGCTCTGCAACCGCATTTTTACTGCTCTGCTCCGGCGTTGCACCGAGTGCAGACATGGCTGGCATGGCATATGTGCAGGCAGCTATGAATAACGTATTCGGCACCGCAGGTGTTGTATTTATCACAGTTGCCCTGATTTTATTTGCCTTTACCACGCTACTCGGAAACTACTATTTTGCTGAAACCGGCATGGCTTATCTCTGCGGCAAAACTCCGGTCAAGGGCATCCGGATTACCCAGAGAGTGATCGCTATCGTGATTGTCCTCATCGGTTCTGTGGCAAGTCTCGGCATCGTGTGGGATACCGCCGATGTTCTGATGGGACTGATGGCAGTCATCAACGTACCAATTATCTTCCTGATTGCCAAGCCGGCGCTCCGCTGCCTGGAAGACTACCGGGCACAGAAACAGGCTGGGAAGAATCCGGTCTTTAAAGCAGCTGATATTGAGTTGAAGGAAGAAACCGATTTCTGGAATTAATAAAAACAAAAATCCGCATAAACAGGGCTGTCAGAATCTTTCCCACACATGGTTTCAACCACACTGTGCAAAATTCCGACAGCCCTGCCTGTATTTTTTCATATCTGTATTATATCTATCTTTTTACCGTTTTATTAATCTGCAGCCTTATTTGCGGTTCTTCCAAATCAAAAACATTCCAGCTGCCAGCAGCACCACTCCGACGGCGGCTCCCACCATCCAGTTCGAAGAAGATATTTTCCCCGATCAATTTTATCGAAATCTCTATTTCTATATCTTATACTCTCATAAAATAGCAGATTTCTGTTCCTACTCCTGCTCGTCCTCCTTCAGCACGTACGGCGTCATCTGGTATACATAGTAATTCAGCCAGTTCGTGTACAGTGTGTTGGACATATTTCTCCATTTCAGCACCGGCATGGAAAATGGATCGTTGTCCGGGTAATAGTTGCACGGTACCTGCGGATTTAAGCCTTTTTTCAGATCGCGGTGGTACTCGTTGTTTAACGTCATGCGATCATACTCTGGATGCCCCTGAACGAAAATCTGGCTTCCATCCTGGTTCATCACCAGAAATACGCCAGCCTCATCCGATTTCGCCAGAATCTGCAATTCCGGATGTTTCAGAATATCCTCTTCCCGGTCTTCCGTGTAACGGGAATGCGGGCAGTAAAAATAATCATCGAGACTACGGACCAGCGGGATCTTCCGGTTCAAAAGACGATGTCTGTAAATGCCGGAAAGCTTCGTCTTTCTCTGATGTTTCTGGATTCCATAATGATAATAGAGTCCCGCCTGCATCCCCCAGCAGATATGAAGTGTCGAAGTCACATGCGTCTTGCTCCACTCCATGATCTTCGTCAGCTCGTCCCAGTAGTTGATCTCCTCAAACTCCATATTCTCCACCGGCGCACCGGTAATAATCATACCATCAAAGCGCTTGCGGCGGATCTCGTCAAACGTCACATAAAACTTATTCAGATGCGTCTGTGATGTATTTTTCGAAACGTGCGTTTCCAGCATCAGGAATGAACAGTCCACCTGCAGCGGCGTATTCGAAAGTGCCCGCAGAAGCTGCGTCTCCGTATCCTCCTTGATCGGCATCAGGTTCAGAATCAAAATCTCAAGCGGACGAATATCCTGGCTCATCGCCCGATCCTCATCCATCACAAATATATTCTCCGATTCCAAAATTGCCCTAGCAGGAAGATCCTTTTGTATTTTAATTGGCATAGTTATATATCCCCTTTTTATATAAAATTCGTTTGAATTTTAGGATTCTATTATATACCGATATGATTCATTTCTACTTACACTAAAAACTATATCAGCATTCCTAATCATAACACAAGCTTCAAAAAAAAGCCAGCTAAACACTGTCTGGTGTCCAGCTTTTTCACCTCTCTTATAGCTTCAAAAACTCCTCCTCCGAAAGAATCGGAACCCCCAATTCCCGCGCCTTCTTATTCTTCGAGGACGACGACGCCACATCATTATTGATCAGATAATTCGTCTTGGACGTCACACTTCCGGTCACCTTGCCGCCGCGGCGCTCAATCAGCTCCTGCAGCTCTTTCCGGTTTTTGAAATGTTCCAGCGAACCGGTAATGACGAAATTCATCCCGGCGAATGCCTCATCTGCACCCTCACTGCTTTCTTCGTCTCCTGCCTCAAAGGTCAGCTCCGCCAGCAGATGATCGACGATCGTATTATTCTTTCCATCCGAAAAGAATGCCGTCCACGCCTGCGCCAGAACTTCCCCGATTCCATCAATTTCGACCAGATCTTCCACGGTGGCGTGACGCATCGCCTCAAAATCATTTTTAAAATGACGGCAAATCATCTTGGCATTTGCCAGACCGATGCCTGCAACGCCCAGACCGTACACCATTCTCGGCAGGGTCGTGTGGGACGCTTTCTCAGCCGCCGCAATCAGATTGTCATACGATTTCTGCCCGAATCCGTCCATCTCGACGATCTCTTCCTGATGGCGGTCCAGATGGAAAATGTCCGCATACTCATGAATCATGCCGACACCTATAAATTTCTCCAGCGTCGCCTCTGAAAGCCCCGCAATATTTAACGCATCGCGGCTTGTAAAAAGAGTAAAACTCTTGATCTTCTTCGCCTGGCAGTCCGGGTTCGTGCAGTAGAGTGATTTTACATCGTTGAGCTGGCGCACCTCCGTCTGACCGCCGCACACCGGACATGCCTCCGGAATATCCCGGACGCCGCTGCGCGTCAGGTTATCCGCGATTTGCGGAATGATCATATTTGCCTTATAAACCGTAATCCGGTCGCCTGACCCCAGTTCCAGCGTCTCCATGATGCTGATGTTGTGAACACTGGCGCGGCTGACCGTCGTTCCCTCCAGCTCAACCGGTTCAAATACTGCCACCGGGTTAATCAGCCCCGTTCTCGACGCGCTCCATTCAATATAGAGAAGCTTCGTCTCCTGAATCTCATCCGCCCACTTGAATGCGATCGAATCGCGCGGGAATTTTGCCGTCCGCCCCAGCGACTGGCCGTAGGCAATATCATCATACAAAAGCACCAGTCCATCCGACGGCGTATCATTTTCCGCAATCGCCTCAGAATACATTTTGACCGTCTCCGGCAGCGTCTCTTTTGTCACCTCATGGTACTCTACGACCTCAAACCCCTGTGTTTTCAGCCATTCAAACTGTTCTTTCCGCGAATTTTTGAAATCAATGCCATCCGCCTTTACAAGGCTGAACGCATAAAAATGGACATGCCTCTGCGCTGTGATTTCGCTGTTTAACTGACGCACCGAACCGCTGCATAAGTTTCGCGGATTCTTATATTTCGCATCGACATCCTCGATCTGCTCATTGATCTTCTCAAAATCCGAATACCGGATGATCGCCTCGCCGCGCAGGATAAGCTCACCCTGGTAGGAAATATTTAACGGCACATTGGCGAACGCCTTTGCATTTGCCGTGATAACCTCGCCGATCTCACCATTTCCACGCGTAACCGCCTTGACAAGTGTTCCATTCTGATAGGTCAGGACGATCGTCAGACCGTCCATCTTCCAGGATAAAAGCCCGGTCTGCCCGCCGAGCCAGTCTGCCAGCTCTTCCACGCTCTTCGTCTTATTTAACGAAAGCATCGGTTTCTCATGGCGCTCCTTCGGAAGCGCACTGACTACCTCATATCCTACATTCTGCGTCGGGCTGTTCGCAAACACAATTCCCGTCTCTTTCTCCAATGAAACCAGTTCATCATAAAGCTTATCATACTCAAAGTTGCTCATGATCTCCCGGCTCTCCTGATAATAGGCGCGCCCTGCTGCCCGCAGCGTCCCAATCAGCTCCCGTATCCGTTTTGTCTTGTCCTCTGCCATCTATCTGACTCCACCTTTCCCATCGCTCTCTCCAACTGCCTCTGAATGCGTTTTCAAGCATTTCTATGCAACCTCATATGTGAACCTGCACTGACTGCCAGACAACATTGTCTCAGCCATTCTTCTTTCCGTTCAAAATATCTTCTAATTTCTGTCTCTCTGCCGCTGTCACTTCCCGGTACTCGCCTGTTTTCAGCCCATCCAGCGTAATGTTCAGCATCCGGACGCGTTTTAACGTCTGCACCTGGTACCCCAGCGCCTCGCACATCCGGCGGATCTGGCGGTTGAGTCCCTGGGTCAGGATGATCCGGAAACTCGTCTTCCCGGTCTTTTCCACCTCACAGGGACGGGTAACCGTATCTAAAATCTTCACTCCTGCGCTCATCTTCCGGACAAACTCACTATCAATGGGTTTATCCACCGTTACCAGATATTCCTTTTCATGTCCGTAACGAGCCCTTAGAATCCGGTTGACCAGCTCGCCCTCATTCGTCATGAGAAGCAGCCCTTCTGAATCCTTGTCCAGACGCCCGATCGGGTAAATCCGGACCGGATAATCTAAAAATTCTACGATGTTTTCTGCCCGATCTTTATCAGAAGTCGTGCAGACAATCCCCCGCGGCTTATTGACCGCTAAAAGCACCGGCGCATCCTTGCCGGACACCGCTACGCCATCGCACGCCACGCGCTGTCCCGGCATCAGCTTCTGCCCGACCTCTGCCACGCGCCCATCGATCGTCACACGCCCGTCCGCGATCCGCCGATCCGCCTCCCGCCGGGAGCAGATGCCCGCCTCGCTCAAAAAGCGGTTTAAACGAACACCTTCCGCTGGAATCCGGGATTCCTGCTTTTCACTTGGCTGTACTCTCTTGTATGATTTATCATTTTGATTTTTTTGCATTTTATTCATCTCATTTCGATTTATTGTGCCGTAGGATTCCGGCAACCAAAGTATAAAAATTATAACATTTTCGTCCATGGGGGTGAACCTCACATGGCTAAAGTCACATGCTTCTCAGCCGTTTTAAACGGCAAGACTAAATATCGGCGGATACGCCAGTAACTTAGAATTC
>OIWL01002979.1_pt1 | contig 12707 bp, 17 predicted proteins | sample 1587561 | NCBI WGS metagenome assembly OIWL01 (sample SAMEA3888903, study PRJEB22519) | human gut metagenome | biome: human gut; feature: human-associated habitat; material: faeces | place: Denmark | collected 2010 | reverse complement strand
TTATTTTTAATATTGAGTAATCCAAGATTTGTGATGTATCTTGTTTCAAATGAACGCATATCCATAACATCACTAATATTTGCTAATGCACATAAGTCTAAATAATCATCTGCAAACTCATTCCAAGTTTCAGTGTCTAATGCTTGCAAAAACTTGTACACCACTCCTGCTCCACAAAAATCCTTGTTAGAGTAATTCTTGCTCATCTGATTGTTTACAATCAAAGCATATGGGTTTTTTTCTTCTGATTCATGATGGTCGAGAATAAGTACATCAATGCCTTTTTCAGAAAGTTCCTGACATTGCTCTGTATCATTTGTCCCGGCATCAGGAATAACCAATAACTTTGTATCATCAGGTATTACAATGTCATCATCTAAACCATGTGCCTTTGCCCTTGTATGCAATATGTACTCAACAGGATAATTATCATCCATCTTTTTGATATATGAATATATCATAGCTGCCGAACAAAATCCGTCTGGATCTTCATCTACAAGTATCTCAATTTTATCTTTATTGTTAAAGTGTTTCATAAATAAGTCTACTGCTTTCTTTATATTCTCCAATTTCTCATACGAAATTAAAACACTTTCATTTAAGTTGAGATAATTTTCATAGTCATTAATCCCTCTATTTTTCAAAACTTCCGCTAATACATTGGAAGTATTATTATTGCTATTTTCATACAATCTGTATTTCAAATACACACCTTCTTATCTTAATCTGTATATATTATTTTTAACCATATGCTCCCAACTTACAGGTTTATCAGTCGGTGATTCTTTTTCATTTAGAACATTATCCTCGTCAAACATATAGTAGAGCGGAACACCTTCTGGGAATCTTTCTGCCAATTCTTCTAATTCTCCTTTGGTTACATCTTTATCAAAGCAAAAAATTATATCTACTCCCAACCTAACAAGCAAATCAATCTGATATTGCGATAACTCCTTTCCGCCCGTGCCACCAGTATTTCGATAACCATAACTCCACGCTTGTTCTACAAATTTTTCCGCTTCACCTACATAGATATGTCCTGCTCTTTTTATGTAAGGAAGAGTTTTATACAATCCATATATAATTTTCGACTTTGCACATGGTTCTAAATAAATATACTTGCTCATTCCATCAGGCACTTTTCTATCAAAATATCTTGCTTTTACACCAACTAAATCTCCCAATTCAGAACGAATAGGAATTGTGTATCGGTTGGTTTCTTCATCAAATCCTATTTCAAATTCTCTTTGTGTTTCATAATCAATATAGTCTTCATAAAACAAATCGTTCACATACGGTTTATAATATGAAAGTATATTTTCTGAAATAGGCTGCAATGGCTTTTCTTTTTCTTCCGATATATTTGAATCCATATCTTCTAACATTTTCAGTATTTTAAAACTATCAGGAATATCTTCTTCAAAGTCATGATAATAGGATATTCCTATTTCCGAGCATATTGCCCTTAATCCTTCTGGGAATGTAAGGTCTTTAACATAGCATACAAGATCAATAATATCTGTTTGCCTATTACCTTTTATCATCTGTCGAGTTTTATTTAAACAGATAAGAGATTCATTGTTGTATAAAATGATTGCTCCTTTATTATCCCCATCAGGATTGCCGGCTGTCCAATATGCTCCAACTGAATGATACTTAATGTGATGGCAACCAATGGACTCTAATATTTGTTCCGAATAATTATTTTCATATATGTAATTCTTTAATTCTCTTGTATCCAAGTTGCCGCCTCCAATTAATTAGTATCTTTAGTTTTCTTTATGATATAGCCTATATTTTTCCACACGTTTAGATTCAAATCTATCTCAAATAACATAATTTTATCCTTACTACCAGCTCTATTCTTGTCTGGTTTTATGCAAAAATATTGTTTGTTTAAATCCAAATTTTCTGCATTAACTTCTCCCCAAGAACCACACTCTAATACCATTTGGTACTTGTGGTATTCTTCTTTATTCAGCTTTTTGCCAATATTTAAAATATCAGCTACATGCTTGATTTGTTTTGCATTTGCAATATTGTTACTACTAAGACTAAAAATATCTGTAAACACAGTTTCGTCACTTAGTTGAAATACGGCATATCCACTCATACGCAATTCTTTTGTAAGTTCTTTCAGTTTAGTAGCAAATTGTTTGATTTGCGACCAATCATCTGTGTTGTATCCCTTCAATGTGTCATAACCATAATATTTTATATTTTGAACCATTTTTGCCTTACGCAATTCAAATTCAATTCTTTCTGAGCTATAGTCATCACCAACATCTTTAAACATAACCTTACCTTTTCGGTCGCTACTATCAATCCAGTCTGTAACTTTTTTTACATTCCAATATTCATCCGATGTATCTTTTATTCGTTTTATGTACTCGTCATTGCTTTCAATATATACACCGTCGTCGTCAATTTTTCGTCTGATAATGTTTCCGTCATTATCATGATAAACACCTAATACTATCTCTTTTTCTGGCTTAGTTATATATACTCCATGTAAATCTTGAAACTCTTTATTATTGATAACTGTAGTAATTAAACAACTACGAAGATCTTCCTCGTCCATTTCATTACTCATAAGAAAAAAGTTTTCATCTTGCACAAGAGCTACATAAGCGGCTAACAAAATAAGCTTTCTTGTCTTGCCCTCATTTGAAAGAAACCCTTCAAATAAAACTTTTGTTTCTCTAAGACCAAGATAATATTCATTATACATATACCAAGGAAACGGCAATCCAAAGTTTGGTTTTTCCAAGTATTTATCTATTTGAGCTGAATTTTTATTGGTAAGCTCAACTGCTTCTTCACCGGCATTAATCACTGTATTGATTTTATCTGCCTTTGTGCGAATAATTCTATAAATATCATTAGGTGACATTTTATCAAAATTTCTATGAGACAATATTTTTTCAACAGGGAATCCATTTCGACCATATTCTCTAATTAATGAATATTTTTTTACTGTATTAAAATAATTTTTTATATCGTTTTCATCAGCAAGAGTCATATATCTTTGAAGTGTTTTCCAACCTTTATATTGCTTATAAAGATTAAGACGTTCTTCGTTTTGACTCATAAACACATTCATTTTTGTCTCATCTAATGTTTGTGAAAATGTAAGATAATAAGTTTCAAGATTATCATAAAAGAATTTTGTTACAGAATCAGAAAAGTCATATTTACTTCTCATAAATGTACTATAATTAACAATCAAATCTAAATCTCTGGCTAAAGCTCCTACGAAACATATTTCACTCTGTATATTGCAATCTTTTAGTTCGCTTTCATTATTCAAAATCTCTCTCCTATCCGAAAATATCATCTACTAAATCTGATATATCATCTGTATTATCAACGCTGCTATCTTTCGACACATTAGAATACCCAATTGATTGACCGACAAGATTTTGAGATGTTTGTTGTTCTTTCTCAGCTTCAAGTATTTTTTTCTTTTCTTTCCATCGTAAATAACTATCATACTTATTGATTAAAATAGATAAACCATATAAGATTAATGCAGTCGGACTAATTTCTCTGTCTGATTTCGATATTAGTTTTTGATTTGCTCTTCTTATATAATCTATTTTTCTCTGCCACATATCCAACAACTCTATTGCAGGAATTGGAGTATCTAATCTATCATCAGTACCATTAATGACCTTCTTAATTTTTGTCCAAGGTAATGTACCAGTATCATATTCTTCTCTTAAAAATGCACATAAGTCAGATTCATCAAACCATTGTAAAATATACTTTTCTGCATTCTTTGAAAATTGCTCAATATTGCTTTTGCTTATATGTTTTTTTTCAAGAAGACTTAATGTATTTTGTTTTCCTTCATCTAGATATTTTTCCAAATTCGCCAAAGCCATTATACGTTTTCGAGAAGGAGTTTTTGTTGCATGACACCATTGAATAAAGCAATTTTTGTGATAGTAATGTTTATCATAATAAACTATTTCACATTCATTTTCATCTACGTCAATATCTTGGGAACAAAAATAACATTTTTTCTTAATTTTATTCATATCTATAAAACAGTCTTTATGATATAAATGCTTGTCAAAATAGAGAAGATTGTTATCACCTTGATTCCTACAAACATCTAACGGCGACTTGCAACAAAAACAACTTGGTCTTGGAGTCATAATATTCTTTTTATTTTGTACCAATCGTGTCATTTCCTCCTCCAATCTACCTAAACCACCAAAAAAAAATGATGGTTTAGGTACGAAAATATTATATTAATTAAACATTGCCAATACCTTATTAAGAATTTCGGCGTCAGTTACATTCTTATATGCCGTAGGAAGTCCTGCCGCCTCAAGTTTTTCCTTCATTGCTTTCTTTTCCATTGGTGGTAATGCGTTTCTTTTGGCGATGATTTCTTTCTTAATTGCTTCAATATTAATACTCTCATCGTTTCCAGTAGTATCATCATCTGCTGGTTCACCAACCTGACCAAGAATTTCTTTTTTATAAATATCTTGCTCAATATCAACAGCCTTTGTTAAGTCATTTTTTAATACAAACTTTGATTTTCCTGCTGTTTTATCGATAACCGCCTGCCAATCAACTAATGTTGGGTCTTCAATAATAATACAATCATCATGTACATGCGTTCTATCTTTTTCAACCCATGCACAAACTGTTCCGTCCTCATTCCTGAACATACGAATTTCAGTTTTAACATTATGATCCATTCCTTTGAAACCATCAGGAATCTTTCTTCCTGTAACTACACTTTGAGTTGTTCCATCAGCCAATTTAATTGTTTCTTTTTCATCAGCTTCTCTTGCCGTTACAATATAATGAACGCCAGATGACATCAAATCAAGGATTAAATCTTGTCCCTTAAAATTGACTGTTTGATAATCCTTCAACTCCATACCTGCGCCTTCTATTTTTACAAGTCTGGCGTCGCCTACAAGACCATCCTTATCTGCTTTAACTTTATTTCTTTTCTTTGAAAACTCAACTAAGCCTTGCTTTGTTGTCAAATTAAGAATTGTAGTGCCATCAACAACAATGGCATCAGCTCTAAACGGCTCACCGTCTGCATCTACTACAACTTCATCTGTTTCATTACCATTATCATCCAACTCATAAAAATCTTCGTTATTCTTGACCTTTGCAATATACTGTCTTACTTCACCAAGCGACTGTGTATAAACAATATAAATATTCTCAAGATTAACACCATTTGCGCTTAAATCGCCCAGATAATCATCAATTGAACCAGACTCGGGGTCAAGATACAATAGTCTAAAAGGCTTCCCATCTGGGCGTTTAAAATATGCTAACTGCATCGCCATAGTCGATTTTCCTGTAAACGGTTTTCCGTATAATATCATTCCCAACTTACTTTCTGTTACTGACGCTTTCCTTGCTTTTGCCATTAAATAATTCCTCCATAATTCCTAAATATTGATTGATTGGAACGCCATTGCTGGCGTTCCATTTGATTATTTTTTTAATGCGAGAATTAATCCCATGCTTCATCATCACCATCGTCAAAGTCTGTTCCGTCTCCCCAATCATCATTTGAGTCATCACCGAAATTTTCTTCTGCTTTATTTGCATTTCTTATCTTTGCGATAGCTTCTGTTACATTCTGTTCTGTGTAAACGGTTTTATCAATTGACGAACCCTTTGCTCCCGTAATAATGAACTCTCTTTTTGTAGGAGCAGCCACTTTGTCCAATCTATCTTCTTCTCCCCAAGCATCATCGTCTGCTACAACCGTTTCTGTTTGAGTTGAAGATACCATATGACCATTTACCTTAATCGCATTATATGGATTCAACGACTTCTTAAACTTATTCGCAAGTGCCTTGTCCACAATAATGAACTGAACATCTTCGATATTGCTATATGTAACAATCTTTGCAAGAACAACAAATCTACCAGTCGGGTTATCATTGTCATCTTTTTCTTGCTCAATTCCCATAAAAATAATGACTTGATTAAAATCGTTCTGCTTTTCAAACTTCTCACTATCAAAGTCAATATCTGAGCAAAGCGAAATTTGATTTGGAACAAGCTTTGTTGATGTTCGCTTATTGCCCTTATCATCTGTAAAACTGCTATAATCAAGACTTCCACGAATAAATACGCTTGCGCCGTCCTTTAGATTTTCCTTGACTTCCTTACAAGCATCAAAGTCTGTTAGAATCTTCTTATCGTTAACTGTTTTACCCTCAGAATCAACCTTCTTCTTAACGCCAATATTCTTGCCAATCATACGGTATCCCTCACGATTATAAGAATATCTCTCAACCCAAGGTACTTTTACGGTGTCTGCTTTTTCACCCTTCTTCTCAGCTCTCTTAGAGAAATAAACATTCTCTTGTTCCATACCTTGAATGTTTACATATAATGTTTCTCCATCAAGATAGCTCGCACCAAAGTTAAGCATTCTCATCGGCTTGCCGCTCTTAGTTTTAATTTCCTTAAATGCCGTATCCTTTTCCATGCCAGATACAATTCCTTTCAATTGGAATGCACCCTTTGTTTCTGGTAAATCAAATAATCTTCCCTTTTTCTTTGTTTCAGCCATTAAAATAAAATCCTCCTTGAAATAAAAATTAACGTAATAAAATCTATCTGAACGCCCAAATGGACGGAACATAGAATTAAATTTATGTGAACTATATGAACAGTGATTTATGGACACAAATAGTCCAAGGGTATGCTAAATCCCACCCAAACAAAATGATAAAAATAACACTTGATATTTCTGCAAAAATATGTTAAAATATAAAAATACAGAGTAATGGTATATCCCATTATGAAGTATCCTTTTATTATATAGACAATCAACTCCTCGACCAAAATTTGTTGATTGTCTATTTTTTATTCATAACTAATACATTCGATACTTTTTAATTCGAAAAAGTCTTCATACATTTCTTCTGGCTTTCTTTCCTTAAATGAATTATTCATTACTCGTGCTGCTTCCGTCTCCACTTCGTCATTTAGTTTTGGCATTGAAAACTTTTTACCAGTTCTATTTACAATACACTTATAGTAATTTTTCATTTTAGGAGTATGTAAAATCAAATATTCATCCCAGAAATTGAAGAATCCGATATTATTAAAGAAAAACTCTTTATCTTCTTCTGTTCTTCTTAATTTATAATATGGATACATTAACCTCATCCTTTCTTGTATTTTCTTCTGCTCTTTTAATGGAATAACGATATATCCGTTTTCATCTATATATGGAGTATCATCTCGCGAAGACGAGAACAGTAACTCACGTTTTAAGCGTTCATATATTTCCTTATTCTTATTCATATATTCTCCCTTCTATCTTTAAATTACTTAATAATTCATCTCAGACCCTACATCTGCATTTTTTGATTACAAATATATTACATTTTTATACTTTTTATTGCAAAATAACTGTAAATATGATACAATTTAATTAAAATAATATAACGAAAGGAGGGATTATATATATGACTTTTGTAACAGATCTAGAAACAGTATCACCATGTTATTTTTCTGAGCCATGCTACATTGATAAAGTCACACACAAACCTCAAGCTGCTGGTTCATCAAAATGTTTTAAGGGTGTTTACTGTAAACATGATGATGCTCTCTGCACGGCATCGTTTGGTTATCAAAATTGTGCAATATATCAAGATCACAATCACGAATAAGAAAGGAGCAAATTATGTTTAATCTACCTGTCGAGTGCCCTCATTGTGGCAATTCCATTACTCACAACTGGAGAAATCATATCGTTAGTTCTGATGTTATTGATGACGACAGAGGAATGGGTTCTGAAAGAGAACATACTATCGAATGTGAAGAATTCGAATGTCCTAATTGCGGTAAAACTTTTAGTGTCACTGGAAGTATTTACGAGTATCCAGAAGGTGCTCTTAACTACTATGAACTTGAGACGAATTAAAATTCTTATTATGTTTCTTCATGGAGAGGTTGTTGCCTCTCCTATTTTAATTGAAATTTAATTTTCATTAGAACATTACGTCTGTGATATGTTGACCACTCTTTAACCGTCTCACACTCTCACCATGAGGTTCATCATCTATACCATTAACAAAGTCATTCCAATGTTTAATCTGAAAATCTATAAATGCTTTGTCATTTCCTCTTCTATACATTCTTTTTACCCATTCGTCAAGCAGTTCTGTCTCTGGATATACGGTAAAATATTTTATTCCTGCGTCCTCTAAAGCTTGTCTTACAACCAAATGACTACTTACAAAAATATAATCTACTTTACCTATATTCTCTTTTATATGCTCAATGTAGTTATTTGGGAAATCAAGATTACGTTCCTTTATCTTTTCATATCTAATTCGCTCGAGCTCTTTGTCTGCATTTGTAGGGCTAAGCATAGATTCAAAATCTTCTTTTATCTTTTGAAGTTCATCATCCGTTCGTTCTCTATATATCCAACTGAAATCACTGCTATCACTATCTAAAATTGAATATATATCTTGATAGTTTTCAAAAGCATAGGTCTTTCCACAACAAGGGTAAGCACTAATTATTTTAGTTTCTTTCATTTATTCTGTTCCCTTCTTATAATTTCTTCTAGTGTTCTCGGTGTATAATCCATATACTTCATCATCGCACCGACATTGTACATATGACAAGGTTTATCATACAAAGTTCCCATTTCATATCTAAAATGTTGTATCATATTTTCTTCAAATCTGTTATGTACATGCCCATAAAGATGTATCCAATCATAATAATGATTTTTAAAACATGGCATTGGATAATGACATAGAACAACTGAAACTTCATTGTCAATTTTTAGTTCCTTGTAATCTACAACCTCGACAAACAAGTTGTATAATTCTTTATTTTTTAATATTCTATTGTCATGATTTCCTTGAACTAAATGTATGTGCCCTTTTAACTGTTTAAAAATTTCAATAGTTTTGGCGGCATTGTGCCAAGATATATCTCCAAGAACATATACGTCATCATCAATTCCTACTACACTGTTCCAATTATCAATAATTGTTTTGTCATGTTCTTCTATATTGATAAATGGACGATTATCAAACTTTAAAACATTCTTATGACCCAAATGTAAATCTGAAATAAAATAGTTCATGCTTAATTATTCTCCTTTAACAATCCACTCTTGACTAAATGCTGATGGATAATTTCTATAATCTGATTTTCTAAGAATGCATCAACATTAGCATTGCATTTGACATAATCTAATTCATCTTTGATAAAATCTTCTATTATAGAAGTAAAGTCCATATCCTCAATTGTTTTTACAATTTTCTTATGAATAAGTTCTTTATGTTCTTTTGTAAGAAATTCTTTAATATCATTCATATCAATATATTCTCCTTCTTGATAAACTCTTGTGAACAGTTCCGTCAATTTCCTCAAATCGTCCTTGTCTAAGAGAAAGTATTTCCCAGGAGGGTGGTCTTTTCTTATAGCCTGATGCAAAATATCCATATACTCATCCCGAAACTTTTGTTCTCTATTAGATAACTCTTTACTCATATATTTCCTTTGTCACCTCTGTATATCGCATTCATGAAAATCCATAAGTGCCTTATATTTATATTCTCCAAATCTTTTTCGCCAGCGTTGCTTTGTTTTTTCACTCTCCCAGCTAAACGGCAACATATGATAATTGATGAGGAAACATACATCTAATACTTCTGAATTTTGAGGTATTCGACTCAATACAAAATACGAACCGTATGAATCATGGTCGAAATAGTGAGCTATGCCAAGCTCATCAAATGTTTGAGTTGACAATTTGCCTAAGTCATGCATCATTGCACCGCTCAGCCAAGGATTTCCATAACCTTTTTCTTTCATTAATTTCTTAGTATGTAAACAATGCTTGTACAAATCCATTGTGTGATGAGGATTCTTTTGGTCGAAATCTCCCATATGAGCTATTTCATTAACCAAATTTCTCACATGATTTTTAAACTCATTATGAATAATAATCTTGTCCCACCCTTCCTCAATGAAAGGGATTTCAAATCTTTTAATTTGCTTTTCCAACACTTCGTCGGGGATAGGATGTGGTCTATTTTTATTATCTTGTTGACACCACTCAAATGGTTTCGGCATTATGTAACAAATCTTTTCTATGTCTAGTCCATTGACTTTATTAAGAATTGCTCGACGAGACTTCATTGTGATATTTGTTGCATCGGCTATCACATTATATTTATTCTCCAAACGCTTTCGGATTAATGTATGAAAAAGTTCAAACACTTCATCATTTTGAGACTGGTCTCCGACTTCGCCGGTTAATTGTTCTCGTATCATATCAGTTGATATAACAACTGTATCAGGATTATCATTTACAATCTGTTTGGCAATGGTAGATTTACCACTTCCGGACAAACCACACATAACATATAGTTTTGGTTTACTCATTCCTACACACCTCATTTTTTATACTGAATGTAATTAAGTTTGTCATCACCTTTTCCATAACATCTTTTGCTTCAGTATTAATCTCCAATGGATTATTCTCCATATACTCTTGTTTATATTGTTTAATCCACTCACACGTTTCTTTTGCTAAATTTTTCGAATATTCTAATTCATAATGATAATTAGATTTAATATCGAGCAACATATCCTTATTTTTAGGGATTAGAATAGTACGGTAACTTTCTCCATTACAATATCTTTCGATAAAATCTTTCAAACGTAAAATATGATGTAATTGTTTGGGGTCACAACCATATTTCTCAATCTTATCTACGATACTTGGATACGGATATGTAAGAGCTTTGTACTTTTCAAATGCCATTCCGCACATACAATTAACACTTGCGTAATTGTTGTACCTTGCAATTTTTTCGGCATTATCAAGCATAGGTGCGAATAGTTCTTCATAAATTGGATTTAAAATATAATATTGAGTAAACAAAAGTTCAACAAAGTTAATATTTTGTTTCTTAAAACACTCAAACATTTTACGAATATCTTTTACATCACATTCACGATAGAATCCATCATATTTATTCCATAATTCTTCACCAGAATTATCAACTTCTCCATTATAGATGTCGCTATATTGACCGTATCTCAAAAGAAGAAACTGTCCGTTTTGGTTTAGTTCTAGTATTGAAAGCAAATCTGTATATTCAGGATATTGATTTATGGGTTTAATGTTATTTAAACATTCGACCCATAAATCCAAACAGGTTTTCTTCCCGTCCATGTCATATGTAATATATCCCATTCTTTTATGAAACTCATTTTTTATTTCAATGAATTTATTCATTACTGGATTCCAACTCATTAAACAGCCTCCTTAATAATCCTCTTGGTCTTGGGTTACTCCACCAACCCGACACAAAATCATAATTATCTTTATCATGAGTATAATGACCTCTGTATGTTTTCAATTCAGGAGCAAGCTTATCTATTACTTTGTCATATTCAATATTGTAATTTCTTCCAAAGAACGCTTAAATACATTTTTTGTGTCCCTATATTCTCCCTTGATTTCTTCATTAGACCTATTTGTTTTATTTACAAACTTGTTTGGAAGTTCTAAGAAGAAGTGATCCCATTGATGAGATTTGTTATTAATTTCTTCAAAATTAAAATCCGTTCCAATTTTAGAGAATCTACTGATGTAAATATCTTTTACCGCATGAGCTTTTACAAAAAAATCAAGTGCATCGCACACTGGCTGGTATGTTGTATCTCCAAGATTCAATTCCCATATTGTATGAATTTGATTATTTTTGATTGCAACGGCAGCACCAATACTCTTAATAAAATGTCTACAACAACTACAATCGTGTTCTCTACGCTCTCTGAAAATTTCATTTGTACCAGCAGGAAAACTATCAAGATATGTATTCCATAGTTCGTCTTTATCTACATTTACCTCAAATAAATGTGTTACTTCTTTTTGCATTTCATCAAAGTGAGTTTGCAATTCCTTCTTTAACTTCATAAATCCATCCATATTGTTACCTCTTCTTTCTTAATATGTATTTATTAATTATTTCTATTATCTTATTCTCTACTTTCGATTTCTAATTCGTCAGCATTTTCTTTAAGATATTTACTAACCTTTATATAACCATCTGTATTATTTTGTTCTCCGAATCCACGATATCTTACTCTTGCTGGATATGCATTTGTGACCTTTCCATCTGTAATATCTACCGCAATCGCCCAACCGAATGTATGTAAAATCATATTAATCCACCATAGAAGACCACTATTTCTAAATTCGTCCCATGATTTTTCAACAACCATATCTTTACTATCGTCCATTAAACATTCTCCTTCCATAAAACTATATCTCTATATTCTTCGCTGGAAATTTTGCCAAGCTTCATATCTACATAGGCAGCCAATTCACGAGTACGAATAAAATCACAATCCTGTAAACAATCTCGTATAATATCACAAGCGTCCGTTGAATGGATATCACACATACTTTCTCTCACAAGGGCGTTACTCATTCTAAGTGTTGCCCTACGGTATTGTTCGATGATATAAATGAGTTGCTCTTTGGACAACTTTGTTAATTTAGCTAAAATATCTTCCCACATATGATTATTCTCCTAATTCTAATAACTTATTGACCAAATCTTGCAATCTTGAATTATTCGGATATTTCTTTGCCATATCTTCATAATACGCAACTGTTTTGTATTTATTGATTTCTTGCTCCAGTTCCGTTT
>OIWL01002975.1_pt1 | contig 12725 bp, 9 predicted proteins | sample 1587561 | NCBI WGS metagenome assembly OIWL01 (sample SAMEA3888903, study PRJEB22519) | human gut metagenome | biome: human gut; feature: human-associated habitat; material: faeces | place: Denmark | collected 2010 | reverse complement strand
GTTCAGGACTCTTGCTTCTCATACCTGCACCTCGCTTTCTTTTCTATCGGAAGCAGTTTGCTTTCGATACTTCAATTATACTCAATCCATCAAAAATATCAATAGGTTTTTGGCAAAAAGAAAGAGGTGTCGCAAATTGCTAACACCTCAAAATTTCTTTGCTTGCACTGAAATCATTAACTCCAATGGCTTACCATTTTTCTCTATTCTTATCTTTTCTTATACAATACAAGTTCCGGATTCTTACCGTCTTCTTCATAAGTGCAAATAAGAATAAAATCCATATCTGCAACAACGCCGAAACATCTATCGCCGCCGTATTCACATTCAAATTGATTGCCAAGATATGTCTTTGCGTCATTCAGAAACTTAACCACTTGCCCATTCGGAAGCCGGTACTCAAGATTCACATACTTTCCCACAAGGGCATTCAGTTTTTCCACCTTTGGCATTCCGTCAACATTCAATTCGTTAATCTCATTGATTAGCTTTTTCTTGAATTCTTCAAACTGACCGTTATCACTAAGCTCATCATATTTCTTCCAGTAATCCAAAGTAGGAAGCAGCTCTTTCATATAAGAACGGGCTTGTTCCTCCGTAAAATTCTCGCTTACCATATTCTTAACACAAACTTCAATCAAATCATCCATATCATTGTAAGTATATGTTCCATCGGCATAACACCACTTACAATAGTCCTCGTTGAAAGAACCGTCGTGATTGTGTCCGATAATATCATCATCTTCAAGCGGCATTCCGCAGCATTGACAAACAAGCTTTCTCGGTGAGCCTAAAAGTGTATTTATGGAAACATCGAATACTTTTGACAGCAATTTCAATGTTTCTGTATTCGGAACTGTTTCTCCGTTTTCCCAACGTGAAACTGCCTGACGACTTACAAAAACTTTTTCTGCAAGCTCATCCTGCGACATTCCCTTTTGAGTACGAAGTTCAAGTATAACCTGTTTTGTATCCATTATGCAGTACCTCCCTTACACCTTTATTATAGTCTCACGCATTATCTCAAACAAGCAACTCGCAGTTGCTGTCCTTATTACTCAGCTTTTTCCTTCACGGCTAACCAAATTTCACAATGATAGTTTGGGTCGGTTGTATCCGCAAACGGATAAACTTCAAACTCCACGCCCTCAGCATATTCATACTGCGAGCTTTGCGGGAAGATTCTGCCGTTTCTTGACATCGTATGCTTTGGAGTATTAAATTTCCTGTTCTTTGTTTCCTTTTTCCTGCATACCCTCATCGGCTTGTGCAATCATCTGTCTGTACTGTTCTTTTACACTTTCCGGTGCAAGTATCTGTACCTTGCCATTAAAGCCAAACAGCCACCCGAAAAAGGTCGGACTGGCTGATACTTCGGTCTGTACCCTGAAAGAAGTCATATCATACGCAAGGGTTGTCACATCTTCTCCAAAACGGTCAACCATTGTTTTCATCAAGCTGTTATCACATCGTAAATCCACAAGGACTTTTTCGCCTGAAAACATAAAGAAAACTTCCTTTGTGTAATTCTCAATATCAAAATCATCAGGCATAGGAATAATATCTTTATCCAATATCTCCGGCTTGGAAGCAATACGGTCTACCCTGAAATTGATAACCTTGCTTTTCTTCTCAGAATATCCGAGAACATAATAATAGTCCCCACACCAGAGAAGTTTATACGGACTCAGCTTATATACCTCGCCCTTATTCTTCAGAACCTTTTTCTTTAATCCGGTATAATCATAATACTGGAAAGAAATCTGTTTACCTGCGTTGATGGCGTCATTTATAGCGTCGATGATGTAATATATCTGCTCATTATCCGGCTTAATTCGATTGACCACATAGTTATTACGCTTCAACTTTGCCACCTGCCCCGGACTGGTCATCGTATGTATCTTCTCAATCAGCGTTTCGCTTTTCTTCTTTGTAATGAACTTCGATGACTCTACTGCATCTATCAGCAGTTTCAGCTCCGGCAGTTCAAACTTTCGGCTGGCTACAAAATACTTGCTTTGCGTCGAATGAATGGTTACAATATCCAGTCCATATTCCACAAGAGCTGCTATATCCTTCGTTATGGTTGTCCTGTGAGCAGAAATCCCATATTCCTCATTCAAAATCCCGATGAGCTGCGTTGTAGAAAGCGGGTGTTCTTCATCAGTACGCTCCAACAAGATTTTCAGTAGATATAGTATTCTTGGTTTTGCTTCCATACATTTATCCTTTCTCGAACAGACTCACCGCAAATTACAGTAAATTTCACCCGATTTCTTTTAAAATACCCATCAGTACAAAACGAGCATTGTCATATTCATAGGAACAGGTAGACAGTGTAAGCAGTCTGTCCTCATCGGATACAGTTGTCCCGGAGGTAAACAAGGAATTATCCAGCGCTGTTTTCAGCAGTCCGCTGCGTTCCTCTTTCGTTTTCTCAAATTCATACACCTTTGAATCTGACGGTGTAACATATCCGGCGATCAGCTTCACTTTATAATTCTGCTTTGGTGTGAGCAGATACAAAACAGAATGTTCTTCGTAATATTCCTGCTTACTGTATTTAGGCAGAGAGCCGAACATCGTGTTGTTTTTCATATTATGACCGTAGATAATGGTATGCAGATCAGAACAATCGGCGGCGTTTCGGTAATCCATAAAAAGCGTTCCCGCTATATTCCAAGTACCGTCAAGCAGTCGGCGAAGATAATACTCGTTATCCTTGCTCTGTACTACCGGATAGTTGATTTCGGTATCCGGGCAATAGAGCCAAGCAATAATGTCCTTGTTTTCTTCCTGCAAACGCTCAAAGTCTACCGTAATTGGTGCAGTTTCAGAAACAGGCTTTATCGCAGATTCTGTTTGTCCATTCTCCGTTTGCTGTGTTTGTGGTGCGGTTTCTACCGCTTTATCAATCAGCACATCATTCTGTCTTTGACTGTCCTGTGTTTCTTTCCAATAATCATAAATGTGATATGCAGATAAAGAAAAAACAGTTATACATACAGATAAAATCAAGATTTTCCATACCTTTTTAATAGCGTAACACCGTCCTTATTTGTCTGCTTTTTTATCATGCACCTTAGTCAGCTCATAAGTGCCGCCGATTGTTCCTTCGCCGCCGATGAGGATGAGGGTATCGCCTTTGACACTAAACTCATAGGTTGCGTCATGTGCCGATTCGTTCACAAAGTCGATATATAGCTGATTGTCCTTGATTTCATAGGTAAAATCATAATCTGCAAGGGTGATATTCTCTGACGAAGGCGAAGGTGCTTTGTCAAATGTTCTGAGTATTTCTTCAATTTCTTTTTCTTGTTCGTCCATTTGATTTCTCCTTGTTCGATTTCTTTCCGAAAATCGGCAAAGCGCTTTTTTTGCCGCCTTTCGGAAAGGGACTTCCGAAGAAATCCTTTTCGTAAGGAAAAGGCGGCAGCGGAAGCTCCGCTACCGCCATCCTTAAATGGGTAGCTATCTGTTATTTCACAGATTTTCTTTTTTAGTATAAACAGTAGTTGTCACAACTCCGAAGCCGCTGACGAACAGCAGAGCGATCCACAGCCACTCATACTGTTGTCGCCGGTCTGCGGATTCTGAACATCATCCGAAGGCTTGGTGGTATCGTCAGACTTGGTAGGAGCGGCAGGTTTGGTTGCCTTCTGACCTTCTTCGATAGTCTGAGTCGTTACTGCAGAGCCACCGGCAGAATCAAAGGTTACGGTATAGTTTTTATTTCTTTGTTGTAACAGTCTTAGCTTTTGACCAGCCTGAATAAATCCTTATGGATTTGCCGTTAATCTTAACTGTCTTATAGGTGCGAACTCTTACATAATACTTTTTCTTGCCCGAAAGCTTTGAAATTTTCTTTGATACTGTTGTATTCTTGCCTACCGTTACGGTCTTAGCCTTGCTGAATTTACTTGAGGCACTGTACTGTACCTGATAGCCTGTTGTCTGTGTAGCCTGCTTCTTCCACTTTACTGTAAACTTCTTTGAACCTGCTTTAAGTGAGGAAATACTTGTTGCCTTTGGCTTGATTGTGAAATAAAGCGTCTTTGTTCCGCTGTATTTCCCCTTAAAGGTAATCTTTACTGCGTACTTGCCAACATACTTTCTGCCTTTTGCATAAGACACAGTATAGTCAGTATTCTTAACAAGTGTCTTTCCTGTTCTGTCCTTAACAATAACCTTAGGTGTTCTAACCTTTCCGTTATATGTTAATGATGTTGCTTTAAGCTTTATGCTTGATGCCTTTGGAATTACTGTTGTTGAAAGAGTTTTCTTACATACCGAACAGTAATTTACTATCTTGCCGTTTGCTGTTGGGGTTGCCTTTGTTACGGTTTGCTTTGTGGTGTGGGCAATCTTAGCAATATTGCCCCAAGATGCAAGGTCAGTTATTTCCTTTGTACCGAGTACATCTTCATAGAACTTGCCACAACCTTCGCACTTGTAGTATGCTTCCTTACCGCCCTCTGTGCAGGTGGCAGCTTTCGCAGCAACCAAAGTCAGATTGTGAGTGTGCGGTACAGTTTTGTAATATCCGCAGGTGTCGCAAACATTGTCAGAACCGTAATCGTGAGCCGCTTCGTCCTTTTTGTCGTGGCAACGAGAACATTCATGCCAGTGGTTAGTATCATCAGACTTCCATTCTGTGCCTGCGGTATGTCCGGGAGCCGGAATCTTCACACTGGTTTTATCGGTAATTTCTACCGATCCTGTTGCATCTGCGAACCACTTGTCACAGCCATCGCAGGTGTAGTATGCGGAATTGCCCGCAGTAGTGCAGGTGGCAGCTTTCGCAGCAACCAAAGTCAGATTGTGAGTGTGTTCTTCGTTTTTATTTTTGTAATAATATGTAACAACCGTTCCGTCCGAAACAATAGGCTTATTCAAGCCGTCAACCTTTATAAATTCATAATCATAAAGTGTTTTTGCCGGTGTTAAATCAAGCTTTGTGCCGTATGGCACGGTAAATGTTCCTCCGGCAGTGTTTGGAATTTCAGAGCCGTCCTCAAATTTATACTGAATTGAAACGGTTGTGTAGCGCTGTGTTTCCGTATTGTCGTCTGCAAGCACATTTCCGTTTTCATTAAGCACCTGAAATGCCACGGTATCGCCGCTCTTAAGCTGTGCATCAGACGGAATTTGATAAATAAGCGAGCAACTCTTTAAGCCTGAATTAAAGTCGCTTTTGATGTGATCCAAAGCACCGAGCGGCCAGAAATTTGCCTTATCATTCCAAACAGGAATGTCAAAGGTTTGTACTGTTTGAAGCGGATTCCCCGATGAATCGGTCGCAACGCTTCCGTCGGAGTGCTTAATCCACATTTTGAATTTTAATTGTCGTGCATTTTTATCTGAAATGTTTTGAATAACAGTTCTAAGCTCGATTTTTTTACCGTTCATATTAGTATTAAATCTGCTTTTGCTGTTGCCGCTCAAAAGTCGGTCATTGCGATTATATGTGTAATTATAATATGAACTTGTTTCAAGGTCGGTAAAATCAGACGGCTTTGAATAAGCGCCCGTATATTCCTTAACCTCGGGAGTTGCAACATAAAGGTCTACATCCTTAACAAGCTGAGACATTCGCTTGAAGCCCTGCAAACGGCAAACCTCACAGAATTGATAGTTTGTGTCTCTCATTATGCACTCATAACTTGAAACAAGCATTTTTGAGCCGTAAGCATTGCGGCAGGTATATGTGTTTCTAAAACCTAAAAGCTGTCGCCATTTTATCTTTTCCGGGTTTTCAACCGAGGAAAGATTGAGTGATTTAAGTTCCTTATCGTCAAGCAAATATCCGTTACTGTATTCATCACCGAGACCGAGCAAACCGTGTCCAAACTCGTGTGCAAAAGTTTTTGACGCACGATTACTGTCTGATGGCGAAATGAAATAATGGAAGCCGTATTCACGGTTATTATAAGCACCGCCGAAATCTGATTTTGTGTTTACAACCATAGCGAACTGAGCAATATAATCGTGAACATAATAATAAGGCTCATATTCCGAACCGGACGGAATTGTGTTTGGATCACACTTTTTTTTGATATGAGCATCGTGAATTTTCTCGATAAATTCAGGACCGATACATCTCTCAAAAATATGATTTTTCCACTGACTTCCGTGGAGATTATTAGAAATAACAGGCGAATTATATTTGTCGACTATAACATCAAAGAAGGTGCTTCCACCATTGTCAAAAGTCGATTCGGAAGCTGTGCAAAGAGCGTAAACATTGAATCTGTCGGCATAACTGCGATACGGTTCATATTTCATAGCGTCCTGCCAAAGTCGTTTGACATCATTGATGAATTTGCCCTGCTGACTTTTTGTGTATCCCTCGCCGCAAACGACAACAACCATATTTTCCGTGTCGCTGCGTGTTTTTTGGATGGTATAAACAGGGATGGTAGGATTAGAATATTTTCCGTCATTTGAATACCACGGGCCGAGGGTGAGCTGAATGCTTTGCTCGGTGCTGACATTCCAATCGGGATTTGCGTCCTCGGCAGGTTCCGAAATTGTATAATCATCCTCTTGCTTATTTGGAGCAGAGCCGATATAAGGACTGCTTTGTGAGCCGCTGCCGGAAGTTGTAACAAAATATTCGGAATCGAGATAAAATGCAGGTCTTACGCCCAAATCGGAATACCACGGAGCATAACGACCGACCTGACCCGATGAACTGATATAACGCATATCGTGATTGCAATCGGTAACAGGAGTGCGAAGCCAATAAGGCCAAGCCATACCGTCATTATTATACGCAACATAATAACCTTTGAGATTTTTCCACACGGCATTAGCCTGCTTTACATCAAGAAGAAAAACCTTTTCGGTTGTAGTTTCAAAATATGAACTGTCGTAGTTTGCCACCGCTTCCGAAATATCGGTGTAGTATAACAAATCCGAATTTGCGTCTCCATCAACTATGCCCTTGTTGTATTCGGGATGAGAAACGAGAGAACGCTGGGTAACGGTTTTCATTGCCGCAATTTCAGATTTTGAAAAAGCGTTGAGAAAACCCGCTTTTTCGTTGTACGCTCCCACACCGCTTACATATCCGTCTTTCGGAGGGTTGCCGCAAAGCCAATCGACTTTGCCTTCAGCTGCGGTCGAATTTAACCAAGAACGCATATTGCTGTCTTTCCAATAGTTAGAACCGTAATCATCACGCTTATAGCTTCTGCTGTGTGATTTTGAATTGCTGTTGTCATTTGTTTTGGCATCATATGCAAGGGTGTCAACAATTTTGTCTGCAAGCATAAGCGGTCCGTTATTGTCAATGCTTACACATCGCCAAAGAATTGAGGCATTGTTATACGCGCCCATTTTAACATAGTCGCCAACTTTAATATCGGGCTTTGATGCCGCCTGAATAGTCATCGGCAAAACGGAAATTGCCATGCACAATGCCAAGAATATTGCGGTTATTTTTTTCGACATTAAGGAACCTCCTTTATAAGCTATATATTTGCTTTTATTATATTGTAAGGTGTTATATGTTTCAATGGAAATCCAATTAAATTTTTGTTAATTTTACAGCCGACACATTTAATATTACACGAAGAAGAAAATCTTATTAAATATGCAAAAAGGCTTCTGCCCAAAACAGGGCAAAAGCCTTAAAAATTATGCGATTTTTAGGTTTAGTTGCAAGCCAAGGGGGACTATTTCATCTGCCCGAAAACACGTTTTTGAAAAAAGTGTTGCAAAAGCGGTTGAACACAAAGATTTTCATATCCGATAAGCCTGAAGTTGCCGTTGTGAAGGTTATGCTCATTTTGCGTTATTACTCTTCCGAACTCCGTCATTCATTCTTTTCACTTTGCGTTTCCATACAAAATATTGAACGAGCCAAGTGATGACGAAAATTGCAACGAATATTCCTACATATGAAAGAATACCAATGGCATTATGCTTCATCCAATTCGTAATATAGGCAATCGGAAACATCGTAACACAGGCAATGGAAAAATAAATTCCGCTTTGCTTTGCAAGGCTCCACGAATCAATTTCCCAAATAACGGAAGCCATTGCAAAGCCTGTACCCAAAATTCCGCAGAGAATTGTTTGAAGAATAACTGCGTTTAATTCATTTTTCATTGTATCAATCAGCTCAGGGTTGACAGGATAGAACGAACCATCTCCTATGCACATTGATATAATCACAGTTATTACAAAACCGATAGCAATGCCGAGAGGGAATCCGAGAAGCCCACGCTGAATCATCTTTTTTTTCATTTTTACCACCTCATATTCCTAATAATTGTTTGATCTTGGCGACAAAACGCCTTGAAACATAAGTAACCGTCCCATTTGAAAGCGTGACACAAATTGTTCCTGCAAAGCTTAAATCAAAACCCTTGACTTTTCTCAGATTGATAATATCCGAGTTTGATATTCGGACAAAAAAGTTGCTGTCCAGCCGCTGCTCCATTTCGTAAAGCCGCAGACGGAGCGTGTACTCACCGTGATTTGTTTCGGCAAACACTTTGCCCGATGCAGCAAAAATGCGGTAAATATCAAACGGCTCCAACACTTCGACAATATCATCTTTGAATCCGGAAATCATTTTCGGCTGCTCGTCTGAAAGCCTTTTCATGATTTCATTGATTTCGTCGGTCATTTTGTTTGTCACAACGATGATTTTGGGTTCCTTGCAGTTCTCATCTAACTTGATTTCAATTTGCATTTGCTCACCTCCTCTTTGTTACGGTTACAGTATAAGAAAATCGAGAATTGATTTCCACCGATTCTCGATAGGTGGTCGTTTTCAGACCATAGACGGTAGATTATATAAATAATCTTCCTCATCAAATTCCAATTTAACACTTCTGAATTCATACTCACTTTTACTTTTCTTGATCTTGAATATACTTTTTTATTGTCGCTTCATTTAATCCTACTGTGCTGACATAATATCCTTATGACCAGAAATGTCTGTTTCCAAATTTATATTTAAGATTTGCATGTCTATCAAAAATCATAAGCGCTGACTTTCCCTTTAAATATCCCATAAAACTCGACACCCTTGTATGCACATAACTGTTTCAGAATATCACGTATATCTTCTTTTAATTGATTATAGATAATTTTTCTGTATAACCATTTGACTCCACCCGCATAGCAGGTGGGTTTTTACTTCATGCGTACTTCGTTTCTCTGTTGAGAAACTCGTAAACATGCATTCAGCAGGCTAACGCCTAATAACAGAAAGGACGAATGCTCAAATGCCTTCGTCCCCAAAACAGTTATATATTTAGTATTATTTGTAATCTTTGTTTTTGAGCAACGTACCGACAAACGGTATCGTTGCAAATTCCCGAGGATTACTACGTATAACGTAATCGATATAATTAGCCACCATCAATGCGTAAGCATAGTACCCCATTGGGTTCGGATGGAAGCCCAGCCCGAACGACTTACGCATTTCGGCATCGTATACGGGCGCATGCGCAGTCATATCCAGCAAGTACGTATAGTCAAACATATCGCACAATTTGGCAAGTTCGCTTGCGATATAACGAATATCTTTATCGCAGGGTTCACCGCGAAGTTGCGGAGTAACGACAAAAATACGCGCATTTGGCTCGATCGTTTTAAGTTTGCAAACGATTTTGCCCATATTGCCGAAGAACGTATCGGCGTTATCCTGCGGACATTCTGCGTTGACGTCCTTGACGCTTCCCAACGGATGTCCGAAGACAAACGAATCGTTATTGCCCAGCGCAATGATATACGCTTGATTCCATTGCCAAAATCCGTTTGTATCCGCCCAACTTTGCATATACTCACGCGCGGTCATTCCGCCGCGAGAATAATTGTTGTACTTCGTCCCCGTAATGCGCTCCAAAACAGCGGGCCACGAATACTCGTACATATCGGTATAAACTATGCTGCCGTTTTCGTCGTGGCTTTCGAACTCACCCGACGCCAAAGAATCCCCTATCACTCCTATTTGTTTGAATATGCCTGCAAAACCGCATGTTTCCTTGATAATATCCAACGGCTGTTCATTTGCGCCGAGTTCAAAACATTTGTTATCCATTTTTATTCACCGTCCTGTATTTTTTCTTTAATTTTTTTAGGCTTATCCCATTCCGTACCCGTTACCGTTTTAAGATCCAGCCCGCGAGTTTCGCCGACAAACAGCCACATTATTACGATTGCTCCCACAAGCCCCGGCACAGTCAAACCCAAGTACATATAGCCGAACATCTTTTCGGGAATGATAGGAAGCAGTATCATACTGATAACCGTTGCAAGTCCGCCCATAATTCCGTTAAGCAACGTGTTGATTACAGTTACAGACGAACGCAAGTTTGTAGGAGAAGACTCGGAGAACATTATTCCGCCGATAGTATCGCCCGCGCCCCAGTAACTGCCCATAAATCCGCCGATTGCAAAGCCTGTCAAATACGGAGTCAACTTGAACATACCGCTTAAAATAAACAGCAAATAGCACGCCAACGCCGAACAAGACATCGCAATTATAGTTATTTTGCGCCCGAATTTGTCCGACACAAAACCCGATATCAACGTAAACAGCGCGTTGCCTACGGGATACAAGAATAGAGCAAGAGTTATTTCTTCTTCCGTCATCAAAGCAGACTTTGCCATAACCGTACTGTACGTTGCCGTACCTAATGAAGCAAGATAGAAACAACAGCAGGCGATGATCAAAAAGCGTAATTGCCTGTGTTTGAATGCGAATTTTACAGCGGTCAGAATTCCGCCTTGAGCGTTTTGCTCGCACTCTTCCTTACTGCGTTGTTCGCGTTCTTCGATGGGAGTTTTTAAGTACTCTATTCTTTTTGTTAAAAACGCGTTTGTTTCCTTTGCAAAAAGCAACGCGAAAAACGCCATTACAAAACCGATAATTGCCGGAACTAAATATACAACGTGCCAACGCTCGCTTACGTTTTGCATAAGCGTAGCCCTAAGCAACGGAACAAGCAACGTACCCAGTATCGCCACCGCTTTTACGATTGCGTAGTTACGGGCGCGGGACTTTTCGTCGGAGCATTCCAGTATGTACACACATTGCATATCGTGCGACACCATAAAACTCATCAACGTGCTGCCTATCATGTAAACGTAGATATCCTTAGATAAATACACAATAAACAGCCCTAACCCCATACATAACGTGTTTATAACCAAAAACGGCTTACGCCCGAATTTGTCCGCAAGGGGACGGTAGAAAATAATAAGCACCGTTACCGGATAGGAAATAAAACCTATGGCGGAAAAGAGCGATAATCCCGCGCCGTATTCCATACCCATATTTTTTACGAAGAATTCCGTAACTATATTCGCCTGAAACTGAATGGATATAGTAGACGCCATTTCGTCCGTTATGTAGATGAGCGCCAAAATCATAAACAAGTAAATCATATAAAACTTGTTGCTTCTTGCGCCTAACTGCTTTTCGCGGCGGATAAGTTCTTTGGCTTCGCGCGCCTGTAATCGTTCAACATTTTTTGCCATTTTGAGTTTTCTCCTTTTGAAAATTGTAAACAAGAAAATTCTTGGTCATCTCGTCGGTAATGCCGTAGCACTCCGCCAAATCGTGTATGGCTTGCAAAAAATCCGCACCGGAGCAACCCTTGGACAACAGATTTTCTTTTTCGATAAGTTTATTCCAAAAAACATTCAAAACTATTTCGTCGGTGGCAAGAGAAACAACCGAATGATTGCGCGTATGCACGTAAACGTTACGATCGCCCTCTTCGCCGACTAAGCACTCTCCGCCGTCGATTATGATTGTTGTTCTGCGGTAGGGAAACAGAGTTGAAACGTCGTTGATATTGTACGAATACACCGTTGCACCGGCGACCGAAATGCTTTCGAAGGTAAAAATATGCACCTTTACTCCGCGGGATATTGCGTTTTCGATATTACTACGCAGCACTTCGAACGACTCCCGCCAAATGGACAGCGAAATTTCCGCTTGCGCGCTGTCGATAAGTTCCTTTGCCTTGGCAACGTATTTTTCTTCGCCCACTATATTCATTACGTAATCGACGTCGGCATTTTCCGTTGCGAGTTGTTGAAGTTCGCGTTCGGCGCAGGCAATATTCTTTTCGTTTTCTTCCTTAATGCTGCGGATAAGGTCTTGATACTCGATAGGCTTGTAAAAATTAGGTTCTCCGTCTATACGGATGACCTCGCCTTTTGCAATCAAACGATTAATGACCTCATAAACCAACGAACGCGCAACGCCGGACAATTTGGCGATTTCGTAGCCGTTTAGCACTTTGTATTTTATCAACGTGCCGTATACTTTTGCCTCGTTAGATGAAAAACCGAGTTTTTCCAAAAATTCAAAACTTTTCATAGTAGTTATACCCCACACCACTATTGTATTGCAGATCTTTCCGTTGTCAATCTCTTTTTAAAATATTTGATATTAAATTTGTGTTTTTTCGTCAATACGGACTATCGTCAAAATACAGTTCGTTGTATAAATCGCCGTCTTTCCTATCGAAACGTTCTTGCTGCTCGGGTGCAAAAGATACTTTTAACGTTTCTGGTTTACGCAACGTAAAATTGCCGATATCGCGTCTGCGCGTACGATTGATTATATGGGCAAATGTATGAAGGCTTTCTACGTCTCCTATAAGTTTTACTCGATCTTCCAGTGAAATTTTATCCCTAACCATACCAAGTGAAGGCATACAGTCTATAATTACATAATCATATCTGTTCTT